>VMHT01063542.1_pt1 | contig 14466 bp, 14 predicted proteins | sample 4693611 | NCBI WGS metagenome assembly VMHT01 (sample SAMN12280063, study PRJNA550983) | marine metagenome | isolation source: seawater sampled from same location over 5 years 0.02-0.2 micron viral filtrate | place: USA: collected off the coast of southern California halfway between the port... ... | reverse complement strand
AAGTCTATCCAACAGAGCAGAGGCTAACTTAATAACATGATGCTGGGCTTACCGCTTATACATTATTCTACCTTATCTTTCTTCTTTGTCAGCTTTTTAACGATATTTTTTACTAGCGGTTTGATGACATTAAGAAGTAGTGGACTACTGGCAGCGACCAAGCCAATAACAGCAGTAGATACAATAGTAGAAATCTCTGGAATGTACTGATCCTTGAATGGTACGTCTTCATAGATAGTTATACATCTAGTCCCATCTTCGCTTTTTTCATGGCCGATGACACGTTCCAATCGTGAACTGTTACGAAAATCTCCTACTCTTTGATCTTTTGGCCCAGGGCAGGGAACTACTTTTACCTCTTTCTTTTCCTTCGGTATATCTGGTTTTACTTCTTCTTGTGTAGGCACTTCATTATTCTCCACTCTCTTTTCCTGTTCTTTGTTTTCAACAATCTCGATCTTTCTTCTGTCATATAACATAGGTTCAAATGTAGGCATAGAACCATACGGACAGGAAATAGTTGTACCTGTTGGATCGTCATTATATAACGCAGTATTTTTAGGACTTGCATCCCTATGATATTTCACACATCCAGGTAATTTTATAGATGGCGGTGGTACGTTTAATACTTTATATGGACTATATTGTGGTACGTTGATCTTTATTTCTGGAATAGAAATATCAGGAATATCAATCGAAGGCATCTCTTTTCTTTAGTATCTCTACTTCCGAAAAACATTTAGGACAGGATAAGTTAGTCATTATTGAAAATTCGGGATAACCATTCATCCCATCTTCAATATCAATGTCACCACCTATTATTAATTCTGTACCGCACCAATAACAGTTCATTAAAACTTAGGGAGTTTTGTTGTAGGTAAAGATGGGCCTGTCATATCGGGTAAGCCTTGATCCAATATCTTAGGCATAAGTCCTTGCACATTACCAAGAACTTCATTCATTATCTTGGCTTTAAATTGTTCTGACGTTACATACTTATAACCAAAGTATCCTCCACCGATAACAGAAGTTACCATAAGAAAAGAAACAATGCTAAGAACATTTGCTATTTTTTGAAACATGATTAAAGATTCAGTAATACGAGCTTGCTCAATGATGAGCATAGTTGTTCTGCTTTTAATTGTAGCCCTATCACCTCTTTACGTCACTATGGGCTTAATGACTAGGCAAATGCAAGAAAAAACAAATTAGCCTTTAGCTTTTTTAGCGTCAGAAGGTTTAATTTCTTCTTTTTGATTTTCTGTTGATAATAATTGCGCCTGGGCATCTTTAACACCTAATATTGCACCTTGATACCTGTCTTCATTTTTACAAGCAATATCAAAAACATTTTTAGCTTCTTCTTTTTGTTTTTGTATTAATACAAGTTGATCTTCGTATTGCTTCAAAAGTGTATCTAGTGGATTTGTCATTAGGAATAAACAGCTTTACCTTTAACAATAGCAGCATCTATAGCTGTAAAACTTTCTGATGTCCAGATAGAAGTAGTTTCATCTAACTTCTTGTAAGCTTTGATAATTTCAAGATGCTCTACATTTCTTTTCATCTTATCTTTGTATTCATCATCAGTTTCATCTGATGTTTTAGCGGTGTCGATAACAGTTACGCTATCACCAGCAGCAGAAAAGATTGCTGCGATTTCATCTGCGGTTTTTTCTTCCATAATAAAAACTTAGTTGTTTACAGTTTACCCTGCTTCGAGGGCTGTGACTTTTGCTGATAGTTCTTTTATAGCATTAACAAGAATTGGTACAAGTCTTTCGTATTTCATTCCATAAGACATTCCATCATCAGTAAGATTAACAAGAAGTGAATCATCATTAGAAGAACCATAACCATTTGCCTTTTCTACAGCAAGTGCTTCTTGTGCTAAAAATCCAATATGAAGTCTTTGTCTTTTTTTAGATCCATCTGGTGTTCCGAATGGTTCTGCTTCTGTACCGTACCAAGTTCTTCTATCCCATCTGTAAGTAACAGGTCTTAATGCTTCAATCCATGCTAAACCAATATTAAAGTTAGTAACATCTGTTTTATCTCTTGAGTCTGAAGAGGATATTGAAGTATCCGCACAAAATAAACCACTAACACTATTATCCCCCAGACAAATTTGATTACTTTCAGTTGTTAATCTTCCTGATGGAGAAGATGTACTTCCAGCATCATGCCCTAACAACGTATTATTTGAACCTGTGCTTAAATGGTATCCAGCAGATTCTCCTATAAAAGTGTTATTACCACCAGTTGTTAGAGTCCTACCAGCCTCACTCCCCAAAGCATTATTATTTGTTCCAGTTGTGTTTGATAATAAGGCACTGTTTCCTACGGCATTGTTTGACTCTCCAGTTGTGTTTGAAGTTAAAGAAACATATCCCAAGGCTGTATTGTAATTTCCTGTCGTATTCGCATCTAACGCATTAGCACCAATAGCTACATGTTGAGTTCCAGTTGTGTTTGATAGTAAACAATGATTACCAACAGCAGTGTTGTTACCAGCAGTGTTATTATATAAAGCACCCTGACCCATAGCAGTATTAAAACTACCTGTTGTAACTCCTCCTAATGCGTGTTGTCCTAATGCTGTATTATTGTTAGCTGTTGTGTTTGCATCTAAACATCTATCTCCTATAGCTACGTTATTCGTTCCAGTTGTGTTTGCTTTTAATGCGTCTCTACCTACAGCAGTGTTGTTAGATGCGGTTGTATTTTTTTGTAGTGCATTAACTCCTATTGCTGTGTTGCTACTACCTGTAGTGCAATCATCTAAAGCTTCACCACCAAATGCAGAATTACTATTTCCAGTAGTTAGACTATCTAAAGCTTCACCACCAACAGCAGTATTGTTACTACCTGTTGTAACTGATCCTAAAGCACTTCTTCCAATACCTGTGTTATAAGTTGCAGTAGTATTTGCATCTAAGGCTTGAGAACCTACAGCTACGTTAAAAGTTCCAGTTGTGTTTGCTGCTAAAGCATCAATACCAACAGCAGTATTATCACTTGCGGTAGTAGTATATCTTAAGGCTGCTCTTCCCAATGCTGTATTGTTATTGCCAGTAGTAGCAGTTCCAAGAGAGATTTCTCCCATAGCCACATTATTATGACCTGTTGTTAAAGACCCAAGTGAACCATGTCCTATCGCAGTATTATAAGTTCCAGTAGTGCAAGCATCTAAAGATTGAAAACCCACGGCGGTATTTCTATCGCCAGTTGTGTTTGCTGATAAAGCACCATAACCTACAGCAGTGTTATCCGATGCGGTAGTATTAGCATCTAGAGATAAAGCACCTACGGCAGTGTTTTGAGATCCAGTTGTGTTTACTAATAATGAATTTTGACCTAGGGCAGTATTGTTATTTCCTGTTGTGTTTGCATTTAAACTATGATTACCAACAGCAGTATGATTTGCACCAGTTGTATTAGCACCTAAAGAAGCATAACCAAGAGCAGAATTACCTGTTGCTGTCGTATTAGCATCTAAAGCATTAGCACCCACTGCTACGTTCTGTGTTCCAGTTGTGTTTTGCTCTAAAGCACTTTTTCCTACCGCAGTGTTGTTACTTGCAGTTGTGTTTAGTGCTAAAGTGTTTTGACCAAAGCCAGTGTTATATTGCCCTGTAGTATTTGCTCCCATTGAACCATTACCAAAAGCAGCATTTCTATCTCCTGTAGTATTGCTTACTAATGCTTGATCTCCAAAAGCTGAGTTATTAGCACCTGTAGTATTAGCTGATAATGCATCTTTACCAACAGCAGTGCAGCTACTTGCAGTAGTATTAGCATCTAAAGCATTTGCACCTACAGCTGTATTCTGTGTTCCAGTTGTGTTTGCAAATAAAGCGTTAGCTCCAATACCAGTATTATTAGATGCTGTGGTATTAGCCTCTAACGCATTTTTTCCAACTGATACATTGTTAGAACCTGTTGTGTTTACTGGTAAACTATTACGACCTACAGCAGTATTGCCACTACCAGATGTATTTGCAGATAAGGTTTGAAATCCAAGAGCAGTGTTATTATCACCACTAACAGAAGCATCTAAAGCACTTTCTCCAACAACAGTGTTACCAGCAACAGAGTTTGCACCTTTACCTACAGTTAAGCCATTAATATTAAAATCTGCGGAATTATCAAGTCCACCTGATTGTGTTTTGGTTAATCCCATTAGTCAGCCTCCTCTGCTGTATTAGTTTTAGCCCATTCCAAGTATTCTTGGTAGTCTGTGTTTTCTTCATTTAAAGGTATAAGTTTCACCTGCGAAGAAATTTCTGTTTTTACACCATTCACTTTTTTTGATAATGGATCAGTGATAAATTTGTAAATTGGATTTGTTGGATATGCCATAAGTTTAAAGCTCCGCTGATGCAGCAAGGTAATTTCCTCCACCATTTACTACTTGGAATATACTAGCTTTCCCTGCTGAACAAGAAACATTTACATATAACCCTGTTCCTTGTGCTGCTTCTCCTGTAAAACCTGCAAAAGTAGCAAAACTAACACCATTTAGATTAGCACTATCATACAAAATAAAACTATTGCTTATATTACCTTGATCTATAGAAGGTGCTGTTCTCATTTGTCGTAAAAATCTTATAAATGTATAGGCTTGTGATGATGTGTAATTAGAGCCTATTCCAATATAATTACCACCTGTCGCAGAATCAGCAATTCTTTGATAATACCTCTGACATAAAGCAAGCTCCTGACCGAATGACCTATGCTCAAAATCTGTTGCCACGCTGCCTACTTCTAATTGAACTCCTGTAATTTTCCAGTAGTTATCAGTAGAACTCATAACATTTACCCCTTGACCATAAGCGTAACCGCCATCACTATAACTTGTCCAAGACGTAGAGTTAGAAGATGTAAAGTCTGACCCTGCTGCAAGAATCCAAGAAATTTCAAACCCTTGTGCGTTATTATTATCAGGTTGTGTTCCAGAATTTACAGGGAAAGTAATTGTTTTCTTTTCCCATGTAGCACTAGAATTAATCGTATAAGTGCCTGATACTAATCTGTTGCCATCTTGTTGATAAATTGAAACTGAATAAGTCCCTGTTTGATATGCTTTGACATGAAAAGATAAGGTTAATTGTTTTCCTTTAATATGTTGTAAATCTTGAGCTTCTATTTTGTATGACATAATAAAATACTCATCAGCAGCCAAAGCAGATTCCGCAGTTGTAACATCAGCCATATAACTAGTAGCAAATTCATCAGGTGAATCTGTTGACTGTGATTGAGTAATTACTAAATTATCAACTTGTGCTCTTTTAATAAATCGAAATCTATCAACAGTAGCAAAATCAAAAGATGAACTAGATGTACCACGTTGAGCCACTTGCATAGCTCCGTTGATTATTAAATTTCTTACTTTTCCTGCTGGGGTGGGAAGATTGGTTAAAGATGCTCCTGATATAGCTGGTAACGCACCACTAAGTTTAGATGCGGTAAGTGTAGAAATCCTAGCATCCGCTACTGTGCCTGTTAAATTACCTGCTGGTATAGAAGTTAAACTCGCTCCAGAACCACTAAATATAGTTGCTGCTAAAGTACCATTTGCAGAATTAAATGTAAGATTAGATCCTGACTTTAATCCTAGATCTCCTGTTGCAGCAGTAGCAAACAATGGAAAACAAGTAGTATCAGAACTTTCATCAGCAATAGTATTTGTTGTCGCATTGCCTATCGCAATGGTAGTACCCATATTAATAATGAAATATGTAGCACCACTAGGAGGAGCAGCATCAAAAATAATATCTGTACCGTTAACAACATATCCATCTGTCATATCTCCTTGTCCCGTTCCATCATTAGGTTGTTGCATTACACCATTGATAGATACTCTTAAAATCTCTGCATTTGCTGGAGTTACAGCATTGCTTGTCCCTTTAGTAACTAACTTAAAACGTGATTCAGAACCATTAAATGTTGCACTACTTCCACTTGATGATTGTGCAATATCTAATAAATCTGCTGTTCCTGTTGCACCACTACCACCTCCACCAATCTCACCCCATGCACCGTTGGCATAGCCTTCAAATTTATTTAATGTTGAGTTATATCTAAAATCTCCATGAGCAGGAGAGCCATCTCTTTGGGCTGTTGTACCAACTGGAACTCTTACACTTGTTGTATAATTATGAATTACTTTTCCAGTTAGCGTACCACCAGCAAGCAATAGTTTATTTGTAATTGCAGTATTAGAAGCATTAATAGCATTAGCTTCAATACCATCTAGCTTTGTACCATCAACAGATAAATCTCTACCGTCTACTGTTTGACTACCAGAAAAAGTAAGATTACCTGTTAACTGTCCTCCAGACAAATTCAATTTAGTAGCTAAATTATTTGTAACTGTGGTACTAAACGCAGCGTCATCTGCCATCGCTGCTGCTAACTCATTTAACGTATCTAAAGCTGCTGGAGCACCATTAATAAGATTACTAACTGCTGTACTTACAAAAGCAGTAGTAGCAATTTTGGTAGTATTGTTTCCTGAACTTTGGGTCGTTGCAGTAGATAATCTTGCTGCCGCTACCGTTCCAGAGGTTAAATTACTAGCATTGAGACTTGTAAGATTAACACCACTAACAGCAGGTAAAGTAGCAGGAAATCTTGCATCTGGTATCGTTCCAGAACTTAAATTACTTGCATCTAAAGCATTAATTATTGAAGCAGTAACGTAACTTGCTCCATTTGTAATCGCATTATTATTTAAAGAAATGTTTGCAGAACCATCAAAAGCTACACCAGCAATATTTCTTGCAGTTGTTAAGGTAGCTGCTGATCCTGTTGTATTTTGATTACCTGCGGTATTAACACCAGGAAGATTAATATTGGCACTACCATCAAAACTAACACCACCAATAGTTCTTGCTGTAGCTAAAACTGTTGAAGTAGCTGCGTTTCCAGTATATGCAGTGGCAGATAGTACTTCAGTTCCATTAACCTTTAATACTTTCCCAGTAGCTAAATCAATATGATCAGAAAACGTAGACGTTCCAGTGACAGCTAAAGTTCCTGGAATTGTTATAAGACCACTGGCATTAGCAACTAAACGACCTGATCCATTTGTACTGAGAGTGAGAGTATCAGAACCTCCACTTATTCCTGAGTTTGGATCTGATAAAAAACTAAATGAGGGAGCACTTTCAGAGCCATTTGGTGCTTTATTTAATAAATTAGCATAGGTTATTTTTTTATTTTTTTCACTACCAGTACCACTTTGATCAATAATTGGCAGCACATCCGTTGTTGCTGGTGCGGTTAATGCAGTTAATTCGCTTATCTTTTTATTTGTCATAATTTAAAATTTAATAATATACATAAGAGCTTTGTTTTTTACACGAACCTCAGAGCCACCATCACTAGCAATACTAACGGAAATACCAGTAGTAGCATCATTCATACTACCTGAACTTGAACCGCCATCGCCACTACCAGTAACTCTACTTCCACCATCATCATCCGTTCCATGTCCTAACGTAGTGTGTTTGTGACCTGGATCAGAAACAGATGCGGTGTGATTGTGAGTTTTGTTTTGATCTGATTGAGCATCAGCAAAACCTCTTCCACTGTCAACTCCAGCACTATTATCCCAACCTCTTACAAATTGTCCTCTCAAATCAGGAACATTAAAGGTTGAAGAACCATCACCTGATCCCCATATTGTAGATATAATGCCAAACAGGCTTGCATAGGTTGATCTACTAACGGCAGCACCATTACATTCTAAATAACCTGATGGAACAACAGTTGAAGCAAAAGTTAAAACTGATCCTGTTGATACTCCATTAGCAATTTCTCCCCATGAACCTCCGTTATAACCTTCAAATTGAGTAAGGGTAGTATTAAATCTTATATCACCTGTAGCTGGAGTTGGTCTTTGAGCAGTAGTTCCAGATGGTAATTGTAAAGAACCAGTACCAGTTAAAACAAGATCACCAGCAGAAGTTACCGTTCCAGAAAATGTAGGTGATGCTTTAGTTGCAAGTCCAAGATTATTTGCATCTGTCAAATCACCTAAAGTTAACCAACCATTATTAGCAGAATTTCTTATTTTTAATAAATTAGCAGAAGTATCAGCCCATATTTTATAAGCAACAGTAGTAGAAGGAGCAGATCCTCCACTATTAGATGATTGAATATCACCAAGACAATTATTTAAGTCTGCTCTAAAAGTTGCCCCTACTGCATTTCCAATATCAAAATCATGTGCATTACTCATTTATGTGACCTCCTTACCAAAACCTGATGCAGCCCATACAAAGGATCTTGCAACTGCTGAATTACCATTTTTAAATGTAACTTGAAATCCTGTCCTACTTATGTTAGCAAGTTCAAAGAAATCACCTGTTTGTTGAGTTGTTGGTGTCACTACTACAGTTGGTGTTTGTTTAAATGGATTTGTAAAAGAAACAGTATATTGTGACGATCCAGTAGTAATTGGAGTCGAAATAGATTCTGTCCTTCCTTGTAATTCTAGTGTAACCCCTAATTGAGTTACGGCTATATTTTGGTTTGTGTCACTACTTGTTAATATTGCTTTAAATTCAAAAGCTCTTCCAGTTATTAACACATTACTAAATTCTTTATAGGCACTCCAAGTTGGAGATCCTGATGGATTGTCATTTGTTGCTCTTACATAAACAGCAGCATTACATTTTGTTGCTTCTGTTGATCCTCCAACTCCGTCAATATATCCCCAACTGTCAATTAAATCGGTTCTTGTATCCCATAAGCTATTTAAAATAAAACTATTTGCTTTTAATACCTTTTTTAAATTTACATCATAAGGTTGTGTTAAATCTACAGAGTTTGCAAAAGCATATTCTCCTGATGTTGCTGTTGCATTGCTAGTAACTGTAAGTTTTAAAGCATCTAACGCTGAATCGTAAATTGTATTAGTTTTAGAACCTGTAAAGTTTGCAGTATGCTCATCAATAGTTGATGCAATTAATCTTTCTGATGGGGCTGGGAGGTTAGTAGTAACTCTAGTATTATTCCAATCTGAATCGTTTGAACCAGGTGCATCAGATTGCCTTCCTCCATCATCCTCAAATTTAATTAAATAAGTTCCCTCTAATAATGGAACAATTTTTTGTGTTTGGTTTCCAGCAGCAGCAACTACTATTTCCTGTGCATCTTGCCATTGAGCACCTGTTGTTAAAGAAGAATGTCTGATGAGGGTCTTTCCTCCTAGCAACACATCAAGCTCTGTGGCACGATTCCAACTTAAAATTCCACTTGATTCATCAATAGGTAATAAACTAACACCACTTACATTAGTTGGAAGAGCAGTTTTTCCAGCAGCTACGAAAAATGGACTTTGAGGTGTATTAAAGGTTGTAGATCTTAAACCAGAAGAACTAACACTATAAACTTCAATTTGATAATTACCAGCAATAGTATCTAGAATTTCATAACTTTTTGAATTATCAACAGTTGTTGATACATAATTTCCATTCTCTAATCTATAACGTACATAATGTGTATCTGAAGTGCTAGTCCAACTAACAATAATTTTTACCCTTGCAATTCCAGTATTCTCATAAATAACTTCTTCAGCACTAACATTTGATGGTGCAGCAGGGGGTATATCTAAATTAGTTACATCCCTTACTGGTAAAGTAATACCACTTTCAATATGTGCATACTTTCCAAGATTATATTCACTAGCAGTAATAACATAATTTGTTCTGTCTTGTTCTTGTACCTCTAATACCCTCCAAGTACTAGCGGCAATACCAGTTGAAAATTCAAAAGTTTGATAGATCCAAACACTATTAGGATTAGGAGCAGTCGAAAAATGTTGCCCTAAACTAAACACACCATTAGTTAATCCTGATACTGTTACTGTTTCTACAGTACCATCAGGTAAAACACAACCTAAAGTAGAGCCACTTTTAAAAACAAGATCAACATCATTATTATTATTATCAACTTCTGCAAATGAAGAATCTATTGTCACACTATTAGTTGTAGCAGATTTTATACGACCACCTCTTCTTTCTCCACTACGAACTGGATCTGCTATTTCAATAACTTGCCCTGGCCTTACAACAGCACCAGCATCAATAGAAGTACTAAATGTCACAACTTCACGTTCCACATTGCTCATATAGAGTAGCCATTTTGCTAATCGAGCAGCCTGACCTCTTGATGTACAGGCAAAAGCATTGATATTTTTTACAACTGTGCCATATCTTGCTTGGTTTGCGGTATCAATTTCTTCAACATAATTTATATCTCTTAAATCTAAGTCTAAATATTTTGCAACTACAACTGTAGGTCTTTGTTTTTGACTGACATTTGAATAAGTAAAACCAGGCTCTAATACATTTGCAAGTGTAAATAAATAACTTGCATCTTTGGGAGAGTCTTGTGTAATAGTTAAATTACCAGCTTCATAATATGGCATAGCTCTAAACACCGATGACATCTGGTTTATTACGTTATAGGCTTCTTGTTGATTATTTATATTTACGTTACAAGAAAAACGAGGTTCAGTAGATCCTGTTCCTGTGCCATCATCAACTTGTGTTGCACAATAAACTGAAGCTGCATAAAAACTAAATTTATCTATTTCAGTTTCAGTAACGTGTGCGCCTAATCCGTATCTAGAAGATGTAATAAGGTCATATAAACACCAAGCTGGATCGTTTGTATATTGAGCAGCCCCAAGCGTTCCATTAAAAGTTCCTGTGTAAGATAAACTTCCATCACTATTAACAGTTGCATTATGTGGAATTTTTACCTTTATACCTTTTATTAAATATTTACGAGATGGTATTGATGAAAATTGTTCGGCATCTACTTTTATTCCAACAAGTGCTGAATTAGGATATGTTCTCTGGTCATATTTAATTTCAACATAACTATTAAATTGCAAAGTATTTGACAGTTTACTTGAACCACTATCTGCTGTAATTCTTGAAACTCTTATATTGACAGGAAAAGCACCACTAAGATTTATAAGATAATCTCTTACATATGGATCAGGAGTTCTACCAGATATTGTTCCCTGATTACCAGATACAACTGTTTGATAACTAGCTCCACTGTATTGAACTTCTATAGATATTACAACGTCAGTACCAAAAATATCTCCCTCATCAGTCATTCTTTGTAAGGAAGGAACAGTTATTTGAAGAGAAACTGCATCAACATCTGAATCAGTAACTTGTATTACTCTTGGAGTTGATTGTACAAGATTAGTTCCAGCACCAGTTGGTTGTTTTGGTGCGCTTATTTCTCCCCTTGTAATTGGAATTAAAGTTTGACTAGACGTTCCAGTTCTAGTTTCAAATGAAACGTCTTTAAAATTAAAAGATCCATCAGTAGCTTGTAATGGTGTGTTATTAAAAAATATAGATTTTGCTCCATCTACCAACCCACCAATTTCACCTTCACTTATAAGATCAAGAACTCTAGCAAAACTTTTAGAATCTAAATTATCTTTTGCTTCATGTGGCGTACCACCTCCACCACCTCCACCTTTTCCACCACCACCAGATCCAATAATCTTCATGCTTCTACCTGTTCGTTTTCAATATTAGCTGACACCACAATCGAACCAACCATAGTTTGTCCATAAACTACAGGTACAGGAACACCAGCCCTTGACGTATTTTGTATGCCACTAAAATTAAACGATCTTCTGGGGTCTTGTTCTTCTTCTTTTATATCTTCTACTGGCGTAAGCATTTGAGAAAGTCCTGTTAAGGCTAACGCTATACCAATATTACCAATAACCGCAGTTGCGCCACCTAAAAATCCGACACCTGTAAAACCACCAACACCCAAAGTAGCTCCTCCAGATGCAATACCTATTCCAATAAAAGCAGCACCCAGTAAAAATCTGCCAACACCTCTACCGCCTTCTCCTCCAACAATAGGAACAATTTTTATATCTTCCTGTCCATTTGGATAATGTATTTCTTCTTTTTTTATTTCCCAATCACCAACTGATACTTTGTAATATCTATCTGCCATATGTGCTTCTAATTGTGGAAAATTAACAACTAAAAACCTTATAGCTTGTGCAGCATTATGAACTTCAGCTTCAAAAGTCTTTTGACCTAAAAACTTTGCTAGTTCTCCGTATAGCTTAATTTTTCTTAGCATAACGAATCCTTTTACCTGTACATTTTAGCAGCCATTCATCTAATAGATCACGACTTGATAATCTATTTTGTAAATGATGCAAAACTGTTTGCTGTCCTAAGTAAACACCAATATGATTTAAACCGCTACTACTTATTGACATTAATAATAAATCTCCTACTTCTAAATCTTCTTCTGGTAACAATTCACGAAAACCTGTTTTTTCATAACAATCATTAAACATAGGATTATTAATAAATTCTTCTGGATTATTTGGTCGCACCCAATCCATTAGTTCTATATCTAATTCTTCTTTATACCAATCTCTACATAAACTCCAACAATCAGTAAGACCCCATACCCATCTTCTACCAATTAAAGGTGCTTTATAACCACATGGTTCGCAATACTTCCAATCTTTTAACTGTGGTTGTACAATCCACCATTTTAAATTTGATTTTTCACAAGCCACTCTATCTGCCTCGCTTGGTTCTGCACTGGTAACTGGATGACTATGAACAACAGCAATTATTTCACCACCATCATCTTCAACTTTTACCCAATCATCAGCATCAATAATAAACTGATCTGAAGGATCAAAAGCTAAATTTTTACAGGGATAATATATTTCTTTTCCTTTTTTAATGCTTAAAAGACCACAAGATTCTCTTGGCTCTTCTTGTAATGCGTGTTCTAATGCTTTATCTTGCCACATTATGCAAAAAACGATCCAACACCAGGGAAATCTGCTGGTAAAACTTGACGTTTAGGTAAACGCACTCCATCCAGATCAAATTTAGCACTTAATTCAAATTCTACTCCATTTCTGTTTTCTGCAACTTTTCTATCTATTGAAAATATTTGAGTAGCAAATGTAGCTGTAGGATCAGGCGTGCCAAAAGGATTTTCACCTGATTCTAAAGTAAAAAAATTTCCATCTTCTAATGTTAGTAAATTACCATCTTCTAATAAAATATTTCCAGGAAGAAAGTTAATATTATCAACATATCTTCTTAAAGTTCTAATTCTAGTAACTTTAGAACCTTCTAAACCTTGAGGTACAGTCAGTATTAAAGTTGTAAATGTTCCTAAAATATTACTTATTTTTAATCGAGGTCGAGGTAATTTTTTAGAAGTATATTCAAAACCAGAAGCTTCTATCGGCATCCTTGTATAGGAATTACCGTTAAAAACTACATCTGAGTTTTCATTAGTATTTGTTCCATTGTGGAAATAATATTTTGTATTAGAACCATGAATAGCAGTAACCAGTTCAAGCTCAAAAAGCTCAACAATATTACTAGGGTTTATTTTCTGTAGCTCAGATACAGGGCTTGTCATTAGGGTTCAAATACTTGCAAAAAAGTAACTCTTATAATATTTCTACCTGGTTGAAATAGTTCTTTACTGTAAGGAGTAGCAATCCATTTAAAAGTAAGAGCAGAATCAGGAGGAGACCAATCAAATGATTCAGCATCATCAACTCTTGCATTTAAAAAAGTCTCTACTTCTGAAGTATCTTCTTCATCTAAATTAAAAGTTAAATTCCATGTCTGAGGATTTTGATTCAATCCAAAAGATATTCTGTGTTGATATCCATCATTAAAACGAGCAACTCTTGTTTGTGGATTAATTAATTTTGTTCCAGGAAATATAGGGTTATAACTAGGAAAAGTAGCCATTATGTAAGTAAACCTCCAGGTCGTTTTTCTTTAATTAATTCTGCTTGAACAGCAGCACCAATTAATCGACCTAACTGTGCGGCATCAGGTTCATTTCCTTCAGCAGAAGTGCCTGACGCATCTACATTAACAACAACACTGGTACTACTGCCACCTCCAAGTTTATTATTTGGCACAATCGTTCCAGAAGATCTTGGTACGAATAGTTCTGGCCCTTTCTCTCCTACTACATAAGGATTGCCACCTGCAACTGGCCCTCCATTAGCTTTAAATATATTACCTAAAAATCCAAATATACCTCCTCCCCCAACAGATCCAAAAGCTTGATCTATAGCTAAATCTAAAAACTTATCAGCAACTTTATTAAGCATATCTGCGAGAGTAGATGTTCCTTTTATAAGACCTTTAATTCCTTCTTTAATATCATCTTGAACTGATGTTGCAATTTTTTCAAAAGCATCTTGGACTTTTTTAGCGTTTGTAGCTTGCTCTTTTAAATCTTTATTTATTATTACACCATCTCTAATTCTCTGTAATTGTCCTTTATTTATTGTTTCCATTGTCAAACCCATCTCTTCAACTTTAGTTTTAATAGCATCTTCAATTAAAAATTCTTCTTCTTTGCCAGCGATAATTGCTTTATTTAATTCATTTTCTT
>VMHT01010862.1_pt1 | contig 14466 bp, 15 predicted proteins | sample 4693611 | NCBI WGS metagenome assembly VMHT01 (sample SAMN12280063, study PRJNA550983) | marine metagenome | isolation source: seawater sampled from same location over 5 years 0.02-0.2 micron viral filtrate | place: USA: collected off the coast of southern California halfway between the port... ... | reverse complement strand
TGGCAGGTGGAGTTGCCCATTCTAATGATTTCATCCAAAACGAATTTATCTAAAACTCATAATCTAAAAATACAAATATAATTGAAAGTGTATTGGGAAGGTATTATTCGCCCACCTATAATAAATGTTATTTTAAATAATATTTGCTAGATATTTGGTTAGCAGTTTACTCGTTGTATGGAATAGTACTAGGGCGACTACGAAAACAACAAAGGGTTTAGTACTGCCATTCACAAGGAGATTTAGAGTACACGTTCCAACAATCATCCGTATTTATTAGGGTATTGAAGTGTGGCAACTTATGTAGATTTGCAACTACTTATATAAAGATAACGATATTTTTTATTTTTGTTTTATTCTCCCATAAACAACTTATTAACAAGAAAACAGAAAGTGTTGATTTTCGTTATCATAGTATGATAAAGGAATATAAGCTGTCTATACCTCAAGCATTGGCAGGAATAACCCTTAGACAGTATCAGAAGTATCTTAAAATACTAGATAAATGGGATAAGGAAGATGAGGTATATATAAAGACAAAGATGCTGCAGATATTCTGTGGATTAGAAATTGAAGATACATTTAAGATTCCCTTAAACAACTTTGATTTCGCTATTGATGTAATAAATAAGTGTTTTAAGGAAGAGACACCTTTAGTACCTAGATTTAGTATGTCAGCCACAGATGAGTATGGAGAAGAGACGGTTGTTGAGTTTGGTTTTATACCAAAGCTAGACGAGATGACATTTGGTGAGTTCATTGATTTAGATGGGTATATCTCAGATTGGGATAAGATGCACAAAGCAATGGCTGTATTGTTTAGACCAGTCATCTTTAAGAAGAATGAGTTCTATAGGGTGATGGATTATGAAGGCAGTCATAAGTATTCTGATGTAATGTTAGATATGCCAGTTAGTGTAGCGATAGGAGCGATGGTTTTTTTTTATCGTTTAGGGAGCAAATTACCAAGCTATACTCTGGATTATTTACAGAAGGAGCTGAAAGGGAAGGGGATTCCACCACAGCTCAAGCAAACTTTGGACAAAAGTGGGGTTGGTATCAATCAATATTTACAATCGCTCAAGAAGATGCAGCAAAGATTGACAAGGCTACAAAGCTTCCAGTACACACCTGTCTAATGTACTTAGAATATATAAAGGATAAGACAAGAATAGAGAATGCTTTAATAAAGAAGGCATATAAAAAATAAATATGACACAAGTATACGACTTATTAGACAAGATTAAAGATGAACTAAGAGCTAATCACCACATGAATAGTGTTAGCTTTGGTGATATAACAGAAGTTAACCTTAACAAGATGGATATATTTCCATTAGCACACCTAAACATCTCTAATGTAGTAATAGATTCACAGTTTATGACATTCACTTTGCAGATATTATGTGCAGACATAGTGGATTATACAAAGGAAGTAGTTACTCCAGACCAGTTTTATGGTGTAGACAACTTGCAGGATGTACTAAACACACAATTACAGGTAATGAATTTAATATTCTCTAAACTAAAAAGAGGTAATCTAAGAGCTGATAAGTTGCAGGTAGATGACACAATGAGTTGTCAGCCATTTAAAGAGAGATTTGAGAATGAGTTAGCTGGTTGGGAAGCAGAAATAGACATTAAGATGATTAATGATATAAGTATCTGTTAATGGAAAAGGATTTAGTTAGAAGGTTGTTGGAGAGAATGGGTTCTGAGGCTCTACAAAGGCTTAGAACTAATATAAACAAAGACAACACAAGAGCTTCTGGTGCTTTGCATGACAGTATGTATTACAAGATAGTGAAAACTAGAATTGATATATACATGGCTAACTATGCTAAAGCTATTGATGAAGGTACAAACCCAAGAGCAGGCAAGCCTTCTTCTTACTTTGTAGGTAAGATAAAGAAGTGGATGCAGTCTAAAGGTCTTACAGGTAAGGTAAGAAACAAAAGTGGCAAGGTAGATATAAATAAATCTGCTAGAGCAATAGCTGAATCTATTTATGAAAAAGGAACTATTAAAAGGTTTGCATATAAAGGAAGTAATTTTATAGATAGAGCTGTAAACAACATAGAAAACGAGTTTGATGAAGATATACTAGCAGCTTTCTCAAGCGAAATAGATAAAGAATTAGAAAAAATAAAATAAAAACAAATGGCTAAAATAAACGTAAGAAGCCCATACTTTGTAAATGTATTTCATGCAGACTTAGCATCTGCTAAATTAGATATAGAAATATATGCAGGAGTATCACACTCTCTGGGGCATACAATATCTCCTACATACACCTTAGTTTCAACTGCAGCAGGACAATTTGGGTCTTATGTAAACTTTGAGATAAGTAGCTTAATAAAAGATTATATACCTACAGGTTTTGACGGTAATTATGCAGGAACACAAAGCATAGCAAATACAATAAATGTAGATTATCAAGTTACAAGGACATTAACAAACGGTAATAGCACACAGCTAACTGCTGTATTAGGAGCTAAAGCTTTTGATGGATATGGCTACTTTGAAGACGGTGCAAACCCAGAATTACTACAAGGATTACTCATAAGCAACAAAATCATAATTAAACCAGATGATTCTCCTTTAAGAATACCTGTTGATGCAAACAATACAACATCTGTATCTTTCTTTTACAATAATCAAGAAATATATACACAAGCAGTTGCAAGTCAAACAAACTCTAAGGACTTTATACAATACATAAGCAACGAAACACAAGCAGGTGCAGATAGTTACGAAGATAGAGTATTACAAGACGGAGGTGTATTTGAAAACAGTCAATGCCTAAACAACTTTTTAGCACAAAACGGAATCTATGGTGTAGATGAGGTATATGTAGATGGAGTAGAAGGAGTAACAAAGCTAGAAATAAGAAATATAGAGGAATGTAAGCATACTCCTTACAAAATGGTCTTTGTGAACAAGTATGGTGCTTTACAAGACTTATGGATGTTCAAAAGAAGTAATTTGTCAATAAAGAAAGATGAAGAGAGCTTTAGAGCATCAATTCTGCAGGGACCTACAGGAATATACAACACATATGAACATCAATACAAAACATTTAGTGTTAATGCTAAGGAAACTTTAACACTAAATACAGGTTTTTATCCTGAAGAATATAATGAAGTATTTAGACAGTTTACATTGAGTGAAAGAGTATGGATAGAATATGATAACAAGACATTGCCTGTTACAGTAAAGTCTAGCGACTTATCATTCCAAACACAATTAAACGACAAGTTAATAAACTACACAATACAAGTAGAATTTGCTTTTGATAAAATAAACAATGTACGATAATGCGTAGAGAGGTAGAAGTGTATATTAATGCTAATGAGTATGGCCAAAACATAGCCTATCAAAGACTAGACCTTTTTGAAGAAGAGTCTATAAATGTTACTAACTCAATAAAAGACATTAGAGATATAGCAAAGGTGTTTACTGATTATTCACAACAGTTTAATGTTCCTGCAAGTACAACAAACAATAAGTTGTTTAAACACTATTATAATTTTGATGTATCGAATGGTTATGATGCCAGAGTAAAAAGAGAAGCATTAATTAAAATAAACGGAGAAGATTATAAATCTGGTTTTGTTGCGTTAAGTGATGTAAGTATGAAAAATCAGAATCCTTATTCATATAAAATAGTTTTTTATGGAAAAACAATAAACTTAAAAAGACTTTTTGGGGATAACAAGATAGACGAGTTGGCTAATTATGCAGATGCTTACTTAAGCAAGTTTAATCATATTTATACAGAGGATTACGCTAGAAACGGTCTTAAAAATGGGTATAATTTGTCAGGAAGCAATTTAATTATAAACACAAGCAGCACAACAGCAGGAGATTTGTGCTACCCCTTTATTAGCAGTAAATCACATTATTATTGGGACACCAGCAATAACGCTCCTTCTTTGAATGAAGATGTTGTTTCAAGAAACATAGAGGCAAATGCTTCAGGTAACGACAGGGGTTTAAGATTAATAGACTTAAAACCAGCTATAAGAATGTATCATATTATTTTAGCAATAGAAGAAAAATATGGCATTCAATTTACTAAAAATGGTTCAAATGACTTTTTCAGTCAATCTAACCTTCCTTTTTACGAATTGTATCTTTGGTTACATAGAGAAAAGGGTGATTTAAATGAGCAAATCGAAGAAGACGTACAAGAAATATACTTAAACGATTATACGTTTACAAACACATCTCCTACAGGAAATGACGACCCAAGAAGTAGCGCAAATAAAAACTTAGTTGCATCTGTTAATAATTTCTCACCAAGAATAAAAATAAAATACGAATATAAGGTTACGATTACTCCAGCAGTAGGAGGTCTTTATTCCTTAGAGATGTTAGATTCTTTTTCTGGCGAAATAATATCTCCTGTTACGAATGCGACAGATTTAACAGGTGATGGAAACCCAATAACTATAAAATTTATATTTGAAAGAAATGTTGTTTTTATAGGAGAAACAACTTTTGCTCCAGTACTAAAGGTAAAGACAAGAGGAGGTATAACTTCCTTTGTCTTAAGCGGATTGAGTATAACAAAAACCACACAAGAATACGAAAATATATCTTCATTTGGAGGGTTTAATTGGAGTTTACAAGGTCAATCAAGCTATGTGGCTAATTACACAATAACTAATCCTGCAACTTCAACAAGCACATTTAATATATCTGCAGGCTTTGAACTAGCATCTAATTTGCCAAACATGAAAGTTATAGATTTTTTAACATCTATATTCAAAATGTTTAATTTGGTAGCATTTTATGATGATAGAAGAATACTTTCTAATGGTTCATCAAACCCAGACTTTGACAAGATTAAGGTAATGACCTTAGACAACTATTACTCTGAGGGGACATCTTATGATATAGGGCGTTACTTATACACAGACAAACATTCTGTTGGCAAAGCAAACATATTTTCTGAGATAAACTTCAAATACAGCAGCCCTAGTACATTTGCAATAATAAACAACAACGAAATTGTAAATGATGAATTTGGTAATGAATCATTGAATAATACAAATACTCAGATAGAAAGCCCTTTGGCGTTTGATGGAGGCAAGTATGATGTTGAGTTAGGATTTGAACATATGGTTTTTGAAAGAATGAGAGACCAAAGCAATAGCACAACTTTAACAACAGTTCAATGGGGTTGGATGGTTAGTGATGATGAGTTTCCTGTTCTTGCAAAGCCTCTTGTTGTTTTTTGCAAGAAAGAATCAACCACAAGTTATCTTATAAACACACAAGACGGAAACAATTTTACTACTATAGACACATACATAAGGCCCTCTAACACGCTAGGTGATGGATTGCAAACAATAAACTTTGGTAGTGAAAATGACGAGTTTTATTTAGATAGAAATGATGTTAGTTTGTTTGAGACATACTATGATAACTACATAATTCCAATATATAACGAAAGGGCTAGGCTGTCTAAGTTTAAAGTTGTTTTGCCAGCAAAACTTATAAATAAGTTAAGGCTTAATGATAAAATTGTTATATCAGGAAAACCATATAAAATAAATAAAATTAAAATAAACATTAATACAGGGAAAGCAGATTTAGAATTAATAAACGAAGTATAATGATAAGAGATATAATAGATTTATTAGGGGCAGCAGATTGGCATATAGATGACGAGGATATAAAGATAGCCAAAGGTAAATATTTAGCTCCTACTAATTGGAAAGAATTTAAAAACGCAATAAAACGAAATAGATAATGGCAACTAATACCACAACAAGGAAAGTAATTGTAATAGAGGTTGAAGGCAAACAGGCTAACATAACTGTTGATGGAGTCAGCAAAAGCTTTAAACAGTTAAATACTGAAATTGCTAAGATGAAAACAGGTATGGAAGATACCAATATGGCTACAGGAGCTGCGTCTGCAACAGTACTAGAACTTGGTAGAGCTGTATCTGACTCTAATTATGGTATTAGAGGTATGGCTAACAACCTTTCTCAAGTAGCAAGTAACTTTATATACACCACAAAACAAGCAGGAACTTTCATGGGTGGATTAGTTAACATAGGGAGAGCCTTTATGGGTCCTCTAGGATTAATTTTCCTTTTTCAAGGAGCTATTGCTTTATTAGAAAGGTGGGCTATAGAATCTGAAAAAGCTGAAAATGCTACTGATGACTTGTCAGACAGTTTAAAACAAGAGATGAATATATTAAAGTTGTATGGGGCAACTTTGCGAGATGTAAACACTTCTTTAGAAGACCGAACAGCACTTGTAAGAGGTCTTTCGGCTTTAGATAAAGATTTAGCGAGGCAGTTAAAAGAAGCTGGAAATGACCAGAAAAAACTAGCTGATATAACTGAAAATTTTGTAGAACAAAAACAAATTGAAATAGACATAAAACAAAAGGAAAAAGAATTAAATGAGTCTATAATAAAAACGAACGAAGCTTTAGATTATCAGCAAGGATTATCTTTGATAAAATTAGGCAGCATTGAAGCTCAGACATTAGAACTAACTAGCAAGAAAAAAGTCGACCAATATAACACTGGTCTACAAACAGAAGCTCAAAGAAAGCTTAACGTAGCTAATGATGAACAAAATAAAGTTTTAAATGAGCTTTTAGCACTGTATTTAAAATTAAACCCAGAAGAAGAAAAAAACGCTGGCAACGCTAGGTCTTTTAAGAAAAAATACCTTGACTTGTCAAAAATTATATTAGAGTTTGAAAGAAGACAAGAGCTTGGTGTTGAAAGAACAGAAAAAAAACAATTAGAGATAAAGCAAAAGTATGAGCGAGAGGACTTACAAAGAAGAAGAGATACTTTTATAGAAAAGGAAGCTTTAAGGCTAGAAGACTTTATGAAATCTAATGCTAGTGACAAACAAAAGGCTTTAGCGCAAAAAAGGTTTGATGAGTCAGAGCAAAAAGCAGAAGATGACCACGAAAAAGCTTTGACAAAATTAGTTGCAGCTCAAACTATAGAAAGAGCTAACCTAAGAGAAGAAGAGTTTAATAAGCTGATTGAAATGGATTTAGACACAAGGCGAAGAAGACTTGATTCAATTAGAATTTATAGTGATGAGTCTAGAATACAGGCTTCTGAAGCTAATAACGAAATATTACAAGATGAGATTGATTATCAAGAAAGTAGGTTAAGTATTTTTGAAGAAGGTTCATTTGAAAGAATGCAGGCTGAAAATGAATTATCTATATTAAGGATGGATATGCAAGATAAAGAGTTTGAACATGAAATGTTACTACTAGACCTCAGGATGCAGGCACAGCTAGAATATGTCGGATTCGTTTCTGGTATTGGTCAAGTGTTTTCTACCTTAGGCAAAGAAAGTGAAGCTTTAGCAAAAATAGGATTAGTAGTGCAAAAGGGTGCAGCCATTGCAGGAGTTGTTATAGAAGCACAAAAAGCTAATGCAGAAATACTTTCTTTAAGTGCATCAGAGATTGGTTTTTATAGGGCTGCAGGTGCATCTAGAACTATAGTTGGTGGTGTTGGCGCAGCAGCTCCATTCCTAGCTCTTGCTAAAAATGCAGAATCTAGTGCTGCTAAAAGAATAACCAAAAACAATGTTGGCGCAGGAATAGCAATAGCAAACATACTAGCAACTACTTTAACATCTGGTACAGCACCTTCTGGTGGTGGAAGAGCTGGAGGTAGTGAAGGTGGAGGTGGTAGAACCTTTGACTTTAATTTAGTAGGAAGCACAGGAACAAACCAATTAGCAGAAGCAGTAGGAGGTCAGTTCCAAGAACCAATACAAGCTTATGTAGTAAGTAATGAGATGACATCACAACAAGAACTAGATTTACAAATACAAACAGGCGCATCACTTGGTGATTAATATAAAACAAATAATATAAAAATCGTTATCAAAGTATGGAACAAGATATTATAGAACTATTTATAGACGAAGAAAATGATTTTTCTGGTATAGAAGCAATTTCTATAGTAGAATATCCAGCAATAGAAGAAGACTTTATTGCTCTTAAAGAACAAACAATACAGTTAGCAGAGGTAGATTCTGAGAAAAGAATCTTAATGGGTGCTGCATTAATACCTGACAAAAAGATATTTAGACAAAGTGGAGATAAAGAATACTTTATATACTTCTCTAAAGATACTGTTAGGAGAGCATCTGAGCTGTTTCTAACGAAGGGTAAACAAAACAACTCAACACTAGAGCATGATGTAGAGTTAAAAGGATTAAGCGTAGTAGAAAGCTGGATTATAGAAGATGAGAAGAAAGACAAGTCTGCTAAGTACAATCTTAATTTACCTGTAGGAACTTGGATGGTATCTGTCAAGGTAAACAACGACCAGATATGGCAAGAGTTTGTAAAAGAAGGCAAGGTAAAAGGTTTTAGTATTGAGGGCTTTTTTACAGACAAGCTTGACGAAAGACCAAGAGAAAGCGTAAAAGAAGAAATAGACTCTGAAGAGTTTGAAGCATTAGCTAAGATATTTCAACTAGAAGATATTGTGCTTTCACAACTAGATGTAGAATTAGAAAGCTATAACGACTATCCTAAAGGAGCTAGAAATAATGCAAAGAGAGCATTAAAGTATAAAGAAGAAAACGGTAGTAGTTGTGGAACACCAGTAGGATGGAGAAGAGCTTCACAATTAGCGTCAGGTGCTAGTATTTCTCGTTCAACAATAGCTAGAATGGCAAGCTTTAAGAGACACCAACAAAACAAAGACGTACCGTATTCAGAAGGATGTGGTGGTATTATGTGGGATGCTTGGGGTGGTAGTGCTGGTGTTAACTGGGCTATTAGTAAACTAAAGCAAATAGATAAAAAGAAACTAGCTAAAGATTTTATTCCTGTTAATGATGATTATATAATTATTGATAACAGATTGGCTTTTGCTACTAAAGAGATGGCTGAAGAGAAAGCAGCAGACTTAGGGTGTGAAGGTTCTCATGAGCATGAGGTAGAAGGCAAGATATGGTTTATGCCTTGTCAAGAGCATTTATTACAAGAAGACCCTTGTCAAGAAGGATATACTCAGTATGGAACGAAAAAGAAGAATGGAAGATTAGTTCCTAACTGTGTACCTGACAAGAACTAATGCCTAAAAAGATAGTAAGCACATATAGAAAGAACAAGAGAAAGTCTCATCCTCATAGCAAGAATGCTAGTATAGGACAGAAGGGATATAAAAAGAAATATAAAGGACAAGGTAGATGAAAAAAACACCAAGTAGAACAAGTCCAACAGGCAAAAAGAGAGGCTGTTTATGCAAAGACGGAACGTACAGTAGTAAATGCTGTGATGGAAGTTTACAAGCACAAGGTATTGGAACTTTAACAGGACAAGGGACAACTCCATAACCTTGAAAATGAAACAGATATTTTATTAATCGTTATCAAATTAAATAATTATTTATGAAAGCAACAGAAATTATTAAAAAGTTCAAAGAAGTATTACTTTCTGCTGATACTGAAGAAGAGACTCCTGTACAAGAGGAGCTTTCTGCTGAAGTTAAAGAGGAAGTTACTGAAGAGCAGGTAGAACTTGCTCAAGATGAAACAGTAGAAGAAGGTTCTACGGAAGAATTGGCTGAAGAAGAAGTTGAAGAAGAAGTAATTGAAGAAGCACCAGAAGAAATTTACGCTACTAAAGAAGAATTAAACAAAGTAGTAGCTGAATTTAAAGCTATGTATGAGCAAATGATGGATGGAATGGGTCAGGAGGAAGCTTCTGATGCACCTGAAGAATTAAGCTCAGACAAAGTTGAACTTTCTGAGGAAGCTGAAGCAATCTCTCATTCACCTGAAGCAGAGGTAGATTCAAAACCAATGAATTTATATTCTCAAAACCGTCCTATGACGACACAACAAAGAGTATTTAACAAATTATTTAACAATTAATTAATTAATTATGGCAACAACAACAAGTATAACAAGTACTTACGCAGGAGAATTTGCTGGCAAGTATATCGCTGCAGCTCTTCTTTCTTCTTCTACTATTGATAATGGTGGAATCGAAGTAAAACCAAACATTAAATTTAAGGAAGTCATTAAGAAATTAGCTACTGGAGACCTAGTTGCTAACGCTTCTTGTGATTTCGCTGCTACTTCTTCTGTTACATTAACAGAAAGAATTATCCAGCCAGAAGAATTTCAAGTAAACTTACAGTTATGTAAGAAAGACTTCGTCTCAGATTGGGAAGCTGTCTCTATGGGATATTCTGCATTTGACACATTACCTAAGAATTTCCAAGATTTCTTATTAGCTCATGTAATCGCTAAAGTAGCTGAGAAAAACGAACACGCAATCTGGCAAGGTGCTAACGCTACTGCTGGTGAGTTTGACGGATTCACAGTATTAGCTGCTGCTGATGCGACTGTAGTAGATGTAACAGGAACAACTGTAACTGCTGCAAACGTAATCGCTGAGCTTGGTAAGATTGTAGATGCTATTCCTTCTACTATTTATGGAAAAGAAGATTTATACATCTATGTATCTCAAAACATTGCTAGAGCTTATGTAAGAGCTTTAGGTGGATTTGGAGCTTCTGGATTAGGTGCTGCAGGTACAAACAATATGGGTACACAATGGTGGAATAATGGTTCATTATCTTTTGATGGTGTTAAATTATTCGTAGCTAACGGATTACCTGATAATGATGCAATGGCAGCTCAAAAATCAAACTTATACTTCGGTACTGGTTTATTATCAGACCACAATGAAGTAAAAGTAATTGACATGGCAGATATTGATGGTTCTCAAAACGTAAGAATCGTTATGAGATATACTGCTAGTGTACAGTACGGATTAGGTTCAGAAATCGTTTACTATACATAATAGTTAAATAAGTATTAACAATAAAACAGGGTGGGTGGAAATTCTACCTACCCTTTTTTAATAAAAACAATTAAATTATGGCTTGTGATATATCAAAAGGGAGATTAGAGGCGTGTAAAGAATCCGTAGGTGGTATTAAAAACTTATACATTGCTAACTACAGCTCTGCTATGTATGCTGGTATGGATGATAGTGCTACAAAACCTCCAACAGATGCAGCGTTTAATGGTCAAGTAGACACATTAGGTGCTAAAGTAGATGTTTATCAATTTGAAGTAAGAGGAGATAATAATACGTTTGAAGAAACTAATGAAAACTCAAGAGATAACGGAACATCTTTCTGGACACAATCAGGAAGTTTTGTTATCAAGGCTCAGAATGCTGAGACTATGATGCAATTAAAGTTATTATCTTACGGTAGACCTCATATTATTATTGAAGACTACAATGGTAAATTCAGAATGGCAGGAGCGCAAAACGGAGTAGAGGTATCTGTGAATACATCTACTGGTGGTGCAATGGGAGATTTATATGGTTATACAATTTCTTTCGAGGGAAAAGAAGTTCTTCCATCTTTATTTATACTAAACACTTTAGTAGCAGTAGGTAGTTCGTCAGGATTTGACGTACAGACTTCAAATATGAGTAACGAATAATACTTCCTTTATTATTATTCAATTAAAAGGGTAGATTTCGGTCTACCCTTTTTTATTATAAAACAAAAAATAGTTTTTACGTTATCATAGTATGATAGTTATTAATGCAGCAGAGACACAGACATTTAACATAATACCTAGAGATGGTGTTGTAGAATATACTACTCAAGAGGACGGAACTATTACTCTTGATGCTAATAAGCTTACTGTTAAGTTTGTGGAAGAAGAAACCAATAATGGTGCTAGTTTTTTAAACTTAGTAAGTACTAAATATCCTAACTATTTAGCTTTGCAAGTAACAGCAACAGTAAATACATTTAGGAAGAACTTTAATTACTTTATGGAGATAAAAAACAATACTAATGGAAAGCTTTTTTATAGAGATAGACTCTTAGTATTAGAAGACAATGATGTGCCTTATAACAATACGGCTATTCATTCTATTGATGCAGGTGAATACGAGCCTTTTACTGGTTCTTCTAGTGATAACGAATATATTATATTAAATGATTAATAAAGAAAAAAATAATTCAATAAGAGTAGTAAACTTATCTGGTTACGAGATACCAGAGGTAAAAGAGGTTTACAATAAGAAGTGGATTTCTTATGGAGAGAACAACGACTACTTCGACATACTTATTGAAAGGTATTTAGGCTCACCTACTAACAGTAGATGTATCAACGGTATTGTTGATATGGTCTATGGTAGAGGATTAGAGGCTACAGATAGTGCAGAGTTTCCTGAAATGTACGCTAAGTTCAAGGTATTGATTAGACCTAAAGATGTAAAGAGAGTATCTAATGATTACAAGATGTTAGGTCAAGCAGCTATGCAAGTAGTATACAACAAGTCTAAAACCAAAATAATAAAAGTATTACACTTTCCTATGGAGTGTTTACGAGCAGAGAAGTGTGATGCAAAAGGGGTTATTAGAGCTTATTACTATCATCCTAAGTGGGCTGAGATAAAGCCAAGCGATACTCCTAAGAGAATCCCTACATTTGGGAATGGTGCAAAGAGTGAAAAATCAGAGCTATATATATTCAAGCCTTACAGAAGTGGCTTTTATTATTATGCTCCTGTTGATTATCATGGATGTTTACAATATTGTTCTTTAGAAGAAGAAGTAAGTAATTATCACATCAGTAACATAAAGCAAGGATTACAGCCTAGCTTACTAATAAACTTTAATAATGGGATTCCTAATGAGGAAACTCAAGAGATTATTGAAAGAAAAATATATGACAAATTTAGTGGCAGTTCTAATGCAGGCAAATTCATACTGGCATTTAACGAATCTATAGAAACTAAAGCAGACCTAGAACCTATTCACTTACCAGATGCTCATGCGCAATATCAGTTCTTATCTGATGAGAGCAGAGAGAAGATTATGTTAGGTCATGGTATTGTATCTCCTATTCTTTTGGGGATAAAAGACAATACAGGGTTTGGGAATAACGCAGAAGAGTTAAGAACTGCTTCTATATTGATGGACAATATTGTTATTAGACCGTTCCAAGAAGGAATTATAGAAGGTATTAATGACATACTAAACTTTAACAAGATATACTTGAGTTTATACTTTGTAACTCTACAACCGATTGAGTTTACAGAGCTAGACAACATCTCTACAAGAGTTAAGAGAGAAGAGGAGACAGGAGAGAAATTAAGCTCAGATGAGGTGACAGATTTTAGTGATGAAGAAGGAGATGACCTTTTGGAGCAATTAGAGGCTCTAGGAGAGCGTATCTCTGACGATTGGGAGCTTATACATTCCGAAAAGGTAAACGACTCGGAAAAGGGCTTTAATTTGGATAATTTGGCAGATATTAAGTCTGCTCCTAACAAGAAGTCTAAACAGGATAGAGGAATATATAAAGTAAGATATGCTTATATGCCTGTAAGAAAGTCTCCTAATAGTAGAGAATTTTGTAAAAGAATGGAATTATATACTCAGGACAATATTGTATTCAGAAAAGAAGATATTGGCACAATGAGTTTTAGAGGTGTAAACAGAAAGCTTGGACACAAAGGTAGAAACTATTCTCTGTTTAAATACAAGGGTGGTAAAAACTGTAAGCATTACTGGGAGCTAAGAGTATATAAAAAGAAAGTATCTGATGATGCAAAGATTAGTGTTAATCAAGCAACAAAGGATGGATTTGTAGAACCTAATAATCCTTCAGAGGTATCTGTTAGACCAGCAGATATGCCGAACTCAGGAGCTTATCCAAATAGTTAAGATTATGGCAAAAGCATTATTTATAACAGTAATAGACTTAAAGAGAAAATCCATAATAGATGGGAACTTAGATGCTGATAAGGTAATTCAGTTTATTGAGGTAGCACAAGATACACACATACAAAACTATTTAGGAACAGATTTATATAATAAACTACAAACATTAATAACAACAGGTAACGATATAAATAATCCTGCTAATTCACATTACAAATCATTATTAACAACTTATATAAAGCCAATGTTAATATGGTTTACACAAAGTAATTATCTTCCGTTTGCTATGTACCAGATAGGTAATGGAGGAGTATTTAAGCATAGAAGTGAGAACTCTGATTCTGTAACACAAGAAGAGGTTGCAATGCTGATAAACAAGGTTTCAGAAACAGCAGAGTTTTATACTAGAAGGTTTATTGATTACATGACTTATAACTCGACATTATATCCAGAATATAATTCTAACTCTAATGAAGATATGTACCCTGACAAGGATGTTAATTTTCATAGCTGGGTTCTTTAATTATGAGCATGTACAAACCGAAAAAGATTAATGTTGAAAAACTAAAACAATATTTAAAACGACAAGAAAAAGATGGCGAATACAATAGATTGGGGAAAAGCATACAGCGAGAGTTATTGGGGGAACGCAACCTCAACGATTGATTGGGCAGACGTATATCAAATAGAGTACCACACTTCTGATTTAAATAGGAGAGTGCAAATATACGAGA
>VMHT01099468.1_pt1 | contig 14467 bp, 15 predicted proteins | sample 4693611 | NCBI WGS metagenome assembly VMHT01 (sample SAMN12280063, study PRJNA550983) | marine metagenome | isolation source: seawater sampled from same location over 5 years 0.02-0.2 micron viral filtrate | place: USA: collected off the coast of southern California halfway between the port... ... | reverse complement strand
GGCTGGAATGGACAGCCTGATTGCAGTTGTCGACAAAAAGCGAGCAGAGCTTGGTGCTGTTCAAAATCGTTTTCAGTCAACTATCAGCAACCAAGCTAACATTTCTGAGAATTTATCAGCAGCGCAGTCGCGAATCAAAGATGCTGACTTTGCAGCTGAAACAGCAAAGTTAACTCAAAGTCAGATATTGCAGCAGGCATCTCAAGCAATTCTTGCTCAGGCAAATCAGAGGCCGCAGGCAGCATTAAGCTTATTAGGCTAAGATTAATGCTTAAAAAACATGAGCGCCCTTTGAGGGCGTTTATGTTTTCTCTAAAATACATGTGAGGTGGGATATGTCTGTTAACAACCCTTTGGAATTTAGTAATTCATCCGTCTATTTAACTGACAGGGAAGTTACAAAGCGAACTTCCTTAGATGATTTTGGCTCGAAACTTGCAGAAGCAGATGGCGCGGCTGCGGTTGATAGTAATAGAAGCACAGGTAATACTGTTGTTTCTGAAAATATCGTAAAAAAAGATTTTGACAATTCTCCGAAAAATGACGGCTCAGAAAATTCTCAGCAGGAAAGTGCTCTCGCGCTGAGTACAATTGACGACAAATTGAAGATAGTTAATGAACAGCTTTCATTTAAATCTACAAGCTTAGTTTTCGAGTTTGATGATGCTAACGACCCCCCTATCGTCAAAGTGATTGACAAAGAGAGTGGGGATGTAATAAGAGAAATTCCACCAAAGGACTTACGGGAAATCGCTAAAGCTTTAACGGAAATAGCAGATAATATAAATGAAAACGATTTGAAGAAACCAAATAAACTGTCATCTGGCATATTTATCGATGAGAGGTTCTAAATTTTATTTAAGTTGAGGAGTTTTCTTTATGGCAACTATAACAAATGCTGGCGTTGGGTCGGGCTTGGACCTAGAAGCCATTATTTCTGCAACTCTACAAGCCTCCAATCAGCCAAAGCTTCAAAAGTTTGCTTCTCGAGAATCTGAGTTGGAAGTTCAGCTCACAGGTATTGGTGGAATTAAGTCAGTTATGAGCAAGCTTCAAGATGTTTTTGAAGAGCTTGCTTCCCCAGAAGAGTTCAACCAAAGAGTCGCTAGCGTTCGCCAACCTAGTAATTCAGCAGAATTAGGTGATCTTGTTTCGGTTAGTTCAGATAAAACTGCTACTACAGGGGCATTTGAAATCAATGTATTGCAACTAGCCAAGGGCAGCCGCGCACAAACAGACGCAACAAACCCAGCAAACGCATTTAATTCGGCTGATGAAGTTGTCACAACTTCCGCTGGTATTTTAACATTTACAGCGGGTGAAAATTCATTTGATATCGACATAGAAGCTGGTTCCACATTGGAAGATATTCGCCAAGCTATTAATAGTGACTCATCATCCGGTATCTCTGCCAATATTATCAACACAGGAACTCAGACTTTACTGGTTATAGAAGCTGCAGAAACCGGGAGTGGTAACGATTTAGTTATCACAAACAACAACGCAGAACTAGACAGACTGTCTACTGTTGCAAACGGTGGTGGAGCTGGAGGGTTGGAAATTGGTGCTGAAGACCAAGCCCAAGATGCGATAATTGAAGTTGACGGAATCCAAATTAGTAACACAAGTAACGTTTTTAGTAATGCTGTACAAGGTTTGACCATAACAGCAGAAAGACAAAGCGAAACGAACGAAACTGCAAATGTTAATGTTGCCTTTGATAGAGAAGGGGTCACTGAAAAGATTGATGAATTTATTTCTGCATTCAACAACACAATCGATATGATTGGACAACAGTCTTCTGCAGTAAGCTCTCCTCTGTTCGGAGATGCTACCGTACGCGCTATAAAAGATCAGCTAACTAACGCGCTAACTACAACGGTTGGAAACGCAGGAGACTTTGAGACCATTTTTGACATAGGTTTATCCTTGAATGAAAACGGTAAGTTAGAAAAGGAAAACGTTGTTAGAAGTTTAAGTGAAGCATTAGACACGAACTTTTCGGATATTGGTAAGTTATTTACGAATCCCGGAGGTATTGCTGATACTTTTGGAAGTATATTGGAAAACTATGTGGATTCGTCAGGCGTATTAAAACAGCGCCAAGATATTTTGAACCTTCAGAAAGACGACCTTGAGGATGACCGACTGGATCATCAATTTCGAATGGAGCAACTTGAATCCAGTTTGCGAAAGAAATATGCATCACTAGATACACTGATAGCTTCGATGAGAAGTTCGGGCGATTACTTAATGGGGCAATTGAGTTCCTTACCCGGTTTTACTCGAGAATAGAGAGTACCTTGTTTTTTTGTATAAAGTGAGATTAATATGAACGGTAAAATTAAGCATTATCAACGTGAGGCGTTGAAAACACGTCTTGCAAGCGCAGATCCTTTTGAAGTTACACAAATGCTAATGGAAGGTGCGCTGGAGTCGATGAAAATAGCGAAGATCAATATACAAAATAACGATTTAGAGAATAAGAGCAAATTTATAGCGAAGGCAACCTCAATTATTGACTCTCTCCGACTTTCTTTGAACCACAATGTTGGCGGCGAACTTTCATCTAATTTAGAATCCCTGTATGTTTACATGTCAGATTCATTGCTTGAATCAAGCATAAATAACGACATAGCAAAAATCGAAGAAGTGGTAGAATTGCTATCTGATATTAAAGTGGCGTGGGATCAAATACCTGAGCGTGACCGTCAATCAGCCTTCAATCAAATGCAGAATAAGACTGCTGTAAGTGGATAAAGACGCTTATGACCGCATTTATTCGTCATCGCAAACGCTGGTAGAGTATATTGCTGATGAAAAGTATGACGAAGCAAACGACGAGTTAAAGCTTATAGAGCTCAATATAAGAAGTCTGGATGAGGAAACTCTTTTTTCGTTAAACAAGAATCAAATAGATTTTTTGAAAGAATTAGCTGAGTGGCTATGTGATGTCGACGGTAAAATGGAAGAGCGTAAAGAAAAATTAATTGACATGATCGCTCCATTAAACAATGCAAGTGCGGTTAACAAAAGAAAGCAATATTAGAGATAATCCGAATGGACGATATACAATTAACGCTGAAAAACTTGGAGGCCAAGATAGAATCGGCGTTGCAAAATCAAAAGCTTCAGCTGGCCTTCGAAAAAGAGTCAGATACAAGATTTAAAAAAAATTTATTGGCGTTTGAAAAGTATTTTCCCGCACTCTGCAAAGAAATAAAAAATTTTGAACCAAGAGACGATTTTAAAGTTTTTGCTGCTAAGTCTGGCGCAGGCAATTTTATTCCAAAGGATAGTCCTGTACCATTGTATGGAGACGAGCCTATTGCACAGTGCGAAGCGCAGGTTGAACATTATACTCAATCTGCTTTTTTTGGGCGCTCAGAGATATATAAGGAAGTTCCAAAGGGGGCCGGTATCGACGACAGGCTTCACTTCCGCTATATGGTTGAGCTTGCACAGACGTTCGTGAATGCAGACCTACGTAGCGAAGATAAACTTTCCTCACTGCCACCCCATTACCCCACATGCATGATGTTTGGTCTTGGTTTAGGCTATCCGCTTAAAACTATCATGGAAAGGTTTTCATTTGATTATGTATTTGTTTGTGAACCCGATTTTGAAGTTTTTTACGCTAGTCTTTTTTGCATCGATTGGGAAAAAATATTTCTAGATTCCGATGCGAAAAGCGGCTGCTTATTTCTTAAGGTTGGTATCAGCTATGACACTTTTTTTGATGAATTAACTAGCGTGGTTCAAAGCGTTGGCAATTCTTCATTGATAAGCAGTTTTTGCTATCAGCACACTCCCGGCGCTGAAATAAACTCTTTAATAAAACGTTTTTTCGATGATTTTAGTCATCTTCAAGCCGGATATGGTTTTTATAACGATGCAATAACAGGCTTAGCGCACGGTTTAGAAAATTTCAACGAGCATAAGTGTCCAGTTTTTTTACCAAATAGAAATTGCACCGAGAAGCTTAAAAGCCTAACAGCTTATGTAGTCGCAAACGGGCCCTCTTTAGATGAAGCTATTGATGTTATTCGAGACAATCAACACCAGGTTGTTATCTTTGCTGCTGGAACTGCGTTAAATTCACTTCTAAAGTTAGGGGTTACACCTGATTTTCACGTGCTTGTAGAAAGACCGAAAACAACTTACGACTATTTATTGCAAACCTTAAATCCTGATGTTCTTGGGAAGATAAACCTGCTAAGCGTAGACGTGATGTATCCGGAAGTTCCTCTTCTTTATAATTGGTCGGGGCTCGCATTAAAAGGGCCAGAAGCGTCTTCTCTGCTTTGCCAATATGATTATTTCACGAATTATAGAAAAGTGCTTCCAGCAATTCCTCATCCTGGCCCATTAGTTGCGAATACGGCGCTTTCCTTTGCTGCATCTCTTGGTTTCGGTGAGGTATATATGTTCGGTGTTGATAATGGATACCCAACGAGCGGAAAAACACACTCGGAACATAGCATATACAATGAGAGGGACCGTCACGCGGCTTTCAACGTTGATACCAAGGGCGCTGTTTACGAGTTGGATGGTAATTTTGAGGGGACGGTAAAAGCAACTTCGTTAATGGCACAGGCACACCAACAAATGGAGTTGCTTGTTAAAGTTGCAGCTAATACACAGTTTTATAATGTGGGAAGTGGTGCAAAAGTAAAAAGAGCAATACCGCTAAAAAGCGAAGACGTTCTTCGCACCCCGAAAGTGTTTGAAAAGGAAGATGTTGTAGAAAAAATTAAATCTGAATTTTTCCAGAAATTTGAAGTTACTAAGCCATCAAAATTAGTTGGTTTAGATGAGTTTGAATCTCTATGTGATTATTTAATCGAAATATGCAACAGACCTTATAGTACGAGAAAAGAGGCCTCTGATATGCTTAAGGCTCAAGCACGTGTTGTCTTTGCGTACAAAGGACGGAAGTTTGGGCATCTATACCATGTTATAAAGGGAAGCATGATGTATTTTCATTGTCCTCTTATTAGTCTGTTGTATTTGTATAATGATGAAGAAAAAACTCTCGATACCTTTGCAAACGCACTGGGTGTATGGAATCGGTACATACTAGCAATGAAATCCGACTTTAGAAGATCCTGGCAAAAGCGTTGTGAACATTCTCTTGAAAAAGCAGCAATGCTAAAAATTTAAGTCGTCATATAGCACTATCTGAATATGTTGGACCCACGATGCTCAGACTATATAATTACCCTTATGTTTGCTGGAGCAATTTGCGTCAAAGCTTAAGTGAATTCTCAAAGGTCCTTTGAATTTGTTCAACCGAAAGAGTTAATCAAACAAGAGCTAAAGTTGAATCTGATGTCTATGTAGTATCAATGCAGTCTATACCTTGTTATCTCATTAGGTAATCAAAAAATTTTTAAAGTAACTTACTAAACGAGCGTTACAATAAAGCTCGAAAAAAGCCGAGTAAAATAATGAAGGAAGTTGTCTTGATAGTTATTGCACATCCAGATGATGAAGCAATTTCAATGGCAGGAACAATCTTTAAACACACCGAACAAGGTGATAGTGTTGTAGTAATGTCGATGACCAATGGAGTTGGTTCAAGATACGGCCAAGCTTCTTTTGATGTCGAGAACAGGAAGCAGGCTGCTAAGCTGGCAAGCAAAATTTTGGGTTTTGAGTGGGGCGATTGTTACAATTTTAATGATAATGCAATGGATTCTTACCCCCTGATTGAAATTGTGAAAGTAATCGAGAAAGCCAAACAAGAAGTCGGGCCTACGATTGTTTACACACATAGCGGTGCGGATTTGAATGTAGATCATAGAGTTGTTGCTAATGCTGTGTTAACTGCTTTTAGGCCTCAACCAAATGAAATTTGTAAAGAGTTGAGATTATTTGAAGTGGCATCTGCAACGGACTATGGTTGTGAAGCAATTACAGGCAGATTTTCTCCTAATTTATACATCGATATTACCAACGAATGGCATAAAAAAGTTGAAGCATTGGCAGCCTATTGCGCTGAGATGAGGCAATATCCCCACAGCAGATCGGTTCAATCTATCAAAAATTTAACAAGAATCCGAGGAAATCAGGTTGGGTTAGAGTTTGCAGAAGCATTTGAAGTCGTGAGAAGAATTGAGCGATGAGAATTGTAATCTGTAATTCTAAAACTTGGTTTGAGCTAAGACCTGAGATTTCAGCAATCCACGATGTTCTCAATATTGAGACAAAGTCTGATTTGAGTTTAGACGTTTTGACTAACTTCCAACCAGAGCTCATTTTTTTTCCACATTGGAATTGGCTGGTTGAGAAACAAATATTCACTAAATTCACGTGCATCGTTTTTCATGTTGCGCCTCTCCCTTACGGACGTGGCGGCAGTCCAATCCAAAACTTAATAAAGCGCGGTTTCACGAGCTCGCCTGTTTGTGCACTAAAAATGGCTGGTGGAATCGATGATGGCCCGATCTACGATAAAGAAGAAATAAGTTTAAAGGGGACATTGTCCGAAATACTTGCTAATTTAAATAGTGTCGTAAATAAATTAATCTTTCAGCTAATTAATCATCTTCCAACTCCAATTGAGCAAAGTGGAGAGGCTGAGACATTTAAGCGATTAGGTTATGAAGATAATAAAATCAGTTGCGAAGCTAATATCGGTGAGTTTTACAACGCGATAAGAATGTTGGATGACTCAAGTTATCCAAGTGCTTATTTGTCATTTAAAAAGGTCAATATCGAATTCTCAAATGTCAAGAAAGAAAACGGTGAGCTAATTTGCGAGGCTAGAATTTTAGCAAAGGAAAGGTAAAAAACAATACAAGTGAAAGTTCTTATTACAAGCTCAATAATCAAATACTAAGGGTGCTAGTTAGTTTTGCGCTGAGATTTTGCAATGAGATAGTGAAGTTTGTCACTAAAACCTATGAAATTGTTCGTACATTTTGGGGAAGCTTGGGATTTGTTAATGCTTTGCAAAAAAAACGCTTAACGTATTCGCTAAGTTTTGAGAGTAAAAAAATTGGCTAAAAATTAAATAATTCTATGAAATACCATTTCGAACGCGTAATCGCTACTTCAGATCAGACTAGGAGGTTATATGAATTGCTTGAGCGAAGAGAGTATAAAATTAGTCATACAAACCTTCCGAGCTACGAAGAACATTGTGATTTTGTAAAGAAAAATCCTTACCTGCATTGGTACATAGTCAGTGACGGACCAGAGCACCTTGGCTCATTTTACATAAAAAAAGATAATTCAATCGGTTTGAATATATACAGTCCGAGTCGAGCAGTATTAACCGCTTGTTTAGATTTCATCAAACGTAATTTTACCCCGCAAAATTCAATAGCCTCTATGGTGCCTGATTATTTTTACATAAATGTAGCGTACTCAAATAAGAAAGCGATAGATATTTTGGAGGACTTAGGGTTGTCTCCTATACAAATAAGTTTGAGGTTTTAAGTATGAAAATAGATCAAACGAATATAAATGAAGCTCACAAGCCTTATATAATTGCTGAGTTATCGGCGAATCATGGTGGCGACCTGTCTAGGGCAAAAGAATCTATTACCAAGGCTGCTGAAGTAGGAGTTTCAGCTATTAAAATACAAACATATACTCCTGATACAATGACTTTAGATAGTCTGCAAGATGATTTTATCGTCAAGGATGGCTTGTGGGCCGGTCGCAGTCTTTACGAGCTTTATACAGAAGCTTACACGCCTTACGAATGGCATGAGGAATTATTCAATCATGCAAAAAATTGTGGTGTCACTATTTTTTCTACGCCATTCGACGAAACTGCCGTAGACCTTCTCGAGTCGCTCAACACACCTGCTTATAAAATTGCATCTTTTGAAATTGTTGATTTACCGCTCGTTAAATATATCGCCAGTAAAAATAAGCCAATTTTGATGTCTACAGGTATGGCATCACAAACCGAAATAGAAGAGGCAGTAACTAGTGTTAGGGCGAATGGGGACTGCGAATTACTTTTATTTCACTGCATAAGCAGCTATCCAGCGGTAACGGAAGATTCAAATTTAAGAAATCTCAATTGGTTAAGAGAAAAATTTGGAGTAGAGGTTGGCTTGTCAGACCATACAACAAACAATATTGCTGCATTGACAGCTATTGGCATGGGAGCTGTCGCAGTCGAAAAGCACTTCAAATTAGATACAAATGATTGCGGACCCGATTCAAGTTTTTCACTTTCAGTAGAAGAACTACAAAGCTTAGTGATTGAGTGCAACGAGGCATGGACTGCAAAAGGTTCTTTCGGATTCAAAAGGGCACATTCAGAGGCTCAAAATATGGTTTTTCGTCGCTCGCTGTATTTTGTCAATAGTCTTAAAAAAGGTCAGTCAATTAGTAGAAATGATATAAGACGAATTCGGCCTGGATATGGTCTTCCACCGAAATACTTTGATAGTATTTTAGGAAGGGAAGTGACCAAGGATGTCCATCCTGGAGAAGCTGTGACTTTAAAAAATGTTTCAAAAATGTAAGTGGCTATATGTCAGAAATAATTCTTCCGTAGTCTTTGTTTCTATTAATTTATTCTAGCTATTTTTAATAAGTGGGCTTACAGAGTGAAGCGAATGATATGCTTCCTCTTGCTATGAAAGTGAGCAATGGGATGGACTCCTCCTCAACTTGAATTGTTGTCCTTTTTTTGGTCAATATGGTGATGGTGAGTTACCAGCATTCAAATTAGGAGAAGCCCATGGGTAAGATTACTCGAGTCGGTGTTGATATTGCAAAAGCCGTTTTTCATGTGCACGCGGTAGATAGGTTTGGTGAACGGCAGTGGAAAAGAAAATACTGTCGAACAAAGTGGTTGGATGCTATTGAGGACAGGGTCCCTAAAGGGACTGAAATTGCAATGGAAGCCTGTGGTTCATCTCACTATTGGGGGCGAGAATTACAAAAACGGGGTTTTAAAGTCAAAATCATTCATGCGCAATTTGTTAAGCCTTACGTGAAAAGTAATAAAAATGATGCGATTGATGCAGAGGCAATATGTGACGCTATGAGTCGTCCGAACATGCGCTTTGTAAGTGTGAAATCAAGTAAGCAACAAGACATACAATCTATACACCGTATCAGGGACAAGTTGATGGTTCAAAAAGCATCCAAAGCAAATCAAATACGAGGAATGGTAAGCGAATATGGGCTAGTTGCGCCAATGGGTATCAACAAACTGAGAGAAGCCATCCCCCTTTGGTTGGAAGATGCGGAAAATGGTTTGTCGGCGCTTTTTCGCTTGTTGCTACGTGATTTGTTTGATGACTTAAGGCAACTCCAAGAGCGAGTCGATACGCTCGACACGCTTATTGAGAAAGAAGTCAAAAATGACCCTGTGGCAAGTTCGCTACTTCAGTTACGGGGTATTGGTATCCTGTGTGCCAGCGCATTGTCTTGCGCTATTGGTGATGCGAAAGGATACCGTAAAGGTAGGGATTTTGCTGCTTCTATTGGTTTAACACCGAGACAGCACAGTACCGGTGGCAAGCCTAGGTTACTAGGTATCAGTAAGCGAGGCGATGGTTACTTAAGAAAACTACTTGTTCATGGTGCACGGTCAGTCATCCGGCATGCTCATCGACATGATGATAATTTAAGTAAATGGATTGAAAAGCTTTGCGCATACAAGCACGTTAATACGGTAACTGTTGCGTTAGCAAACAAAACAGCGCGTGCAGCTTGGGCTATGGTGAATACAAACGAAAGTTATGATCCAGAGTTAATAGCAAGCACTCAAGTTTAAACGAATTAAAAAATACGAAAAGTTTTCATCCCAGTTGCAAAGTAAAATGTGAGATGGCTAACAGGTAAGACCGACACTTGAAAAACCTTACCCGGACGAAGAGCCTTTAAGCTCGTGTGAGCGCTAAGGAGCAAGTGTGCGAATAGCCCATAGAGGTTCGATGCAGTAAATGAAAATGCATCATTGAGAAACCGGATACACGTTGGCAATCATACCCAGAGTTATCGAACAAATTACTTGCAAAAGAGGAGGAGTCCATACACGTCCGGTAATCCCCACATTCAATTTATACATTAGCTACGGCATGGTGCTCTTTTTTGCTAAGGAGAATAATCATGCAGCGATTTCAACGATGAGATATACGAGACTGTATCAGTCTATTTGAGCAACAAAAATAAAGTGGCCTCACTGCGGTGGATTCTTGTCGCCAGTAGAAGATTAATGGTCAAACTTACTACACCAGACGTCGTGATCTTCGGCTGCAACGAACAAGCCGCAAGGTCGTTCATGTGAAACGTGAAGTCACGAAAGTTGAGTCGTACACTGATTAAATGGGTTGCGACCTCCTCCTGAAATTAGGAAACGTGCAACTTAGCATGCCAACCAATTTTAACCCTCACTGTGTTGGTAACGTAATGAAAGCATTGGCCGAATGAAGATGTTTGTTGAGCCTGCCGACATTTATTTATACATGGCTATAGTCGACTTTCGCAAATCGATTAACGGTTTAATTGTCGTTGTTGAGCAGAATATGAGCCTTAATTCGTTTCGCGATGCACTGTTCGTGTTTTGCAATAAAAAGCGCGATAAGGTCAAAATACTCTGTCCACTTCCCGTAAACTGAGACAGACAAAATTAGAGTTTTCTGTAATTATTAATGCAGGAGACGACTATGAAAAAATCACGCTATACAGAATCTCAGATCATCGGAGTCTTAAAAGAAGTCGATGCTGGTAGAAAAGTTGAAGAAGTGTGCCGCCAACACGGTATTAGCAGTGCCACTTATTACAACTGGAAGTCCAAATACGGTGGCATGGAAGCGTCTGACGTTAAAAGACTGAAAGAGCTTGAAGAAGAAAATGCCAAGCTAAAGAAGATGTTCGCTGACGTTAGCCTAGAAGATAATGCGATTAAGGAGCTTGTCGCAAAAAAGGGTTGGTGACAGCAGAGAAGCGAGAGTGCGCCAGCATACTAGTTGATGCGGGGCTGAGTATCGTAAAGGCTTGCCTATTTGTTGGTATTAGCCGTTCGACCTTCTACCGCCCCGAACGAGACTGGCGCAAAGCAGATGCTGCTGTCATTGATGCTATCAATGCTGTGCTTGATAAGTCGCCACGAGCAGGCTTCTGGAAGTGCTTTGGCCGAATGCGTTTCAAAGGCTTTCCGTTCAACCATAAGCGCGTTTATCGCGTGTATTGTCAAATGGGATTGAATTTAAGGCGCAGAACCAAACGTGTGCTCCCTAAACGAATAGCACAGCCGCTGGAAGTCTTGGAGCAAGCGAACTACCAATGGGCGTTGGACTTTATGCATGACACTTTATACTGCGGTAAGCGGTTCAGAACATTAAATGTGGTGGATGAAGGAACACGGGAATGCTTAGCCATTGAAGTAGACACCTCATTACCTGCTGGCCGCGTAGTACGCGTATTAGAACAGCTTAAAACTGAACGCGGATTGCCTAAGCAACTGCGCATGGATAATGGCCCCGAGCTAATTTCAGCGACGCTAACAGATTGGTGTCAGAACCATAATATTGAACTGTTATATATTCAGCCAGGCAAGCCACAGCAAAATGGCTTTGTAGAACGCTTTAATGGTTCATTCCGCAGAGAGTTTCTCGATGCCTACTTGTTTGAGAATATCGGCCAGGTGAGAGAAATGTCTTGGTTCTGGCGACTAGATTATAACGAAGAGAGAACTCATGAAAGTCTCGGAAATCTGCCTCCGGCAGCTTACTGAGAAAAACTGGAAAACTCTAACTTAGAGTTGTGTCATTAATGGGGAAGTGGACAACTCTACTGGGATAAAACAGGCATTGCACTCTGGTATGAACGCCTCGAGAAGCAGCGGTTTAAGTGGTCTGTCGATGCGGAATTACAGCAAATGCATATGAGTGAACAGCAACTGCAGTGGCTGTTATCGTGCTACGATGTCATAGGCCATTAGTCGTTGCTCTATAGGGCATCAGGCTTATAACCTGTGATCATAAGTAGCGATTATCGTTCATGAGACGTTATCAATAATTTCGGGTAATTAGTGCCTTTTTGCATGATAATAACGTTATAAATAGTGATATCGAAAGCTTATCTGACCCATCGAAACTTGAAAAGATGTATGCTGAAGAACGTATCAAAGCGTATATTCGCTAGGAAATCATCGAGGGAAAGTTCTAAGGTCATTCCAAAAGCACGAGATGGCAATGGAGTTAGTCAAGCAGCGTCAGTTCAGTGCTCGTCTGGCCAGGGATTGCGTGGAAATAATTCAAAGTTGCCATCGGTATGTGGCAACGCTGTCGAGCGAAAATGCGCTTATTGCCGATTGGTTATTACGGCTAACTGCCCACTACCCATAAACGGTGCGGTTTTGGGCTGTGCTTTTTATGCTTGTGCTACGCGAAAGACTTCAGGTGTAATCACGAATGTGTGTATCGCATCTATAAAGAACTTGAGCTGAACCTTCGTATCAAGCCAAGAAAAAGGCTCATACGAGATAAGCCTGACACACTGAGTGTACCGATAAAACCTAATCAAGTATGGTCAATGTCATTGACGATCATAACCGCGAAGGACTCGCGATAGATGTTAGACTTATCGATGCCAAGTGCCCGCGTTATCCAGTCGTTGGTGCGGACAATTGAATGGCGAGGAAAAGCAGCAGCGATCCGATGTAATAATGGTCCAGAATACGTTTCAAACCAATTAGTTGAGTGGGCAAATTATCAGCGAACCTCGTTATTGTATATCCATCCGGGTAAACCTATGCAGAATGCATATCATATGTAGAAAGGTTTAATCGGACGGCAAGGCATGAATGGTTAGATATGCATGAATTCGTTTCAATTGATGCACAATCGATAGCTACAAAATGGTTATCTACGTACAATAAGGAAAGGCCTAACTCGGTGATTGGCGGTGTGCCGCCAGCCACTATTTTAAAGGCAGCGTGATTATTTTTGGAATCGATGCTAGTTAAAATGGAAGGATTAAAATTGTAACTACTCTTGTTTTTTGGCGATTACAGAGTACTACCAACAGGCAGGTGCTCTCTTCTCACCATTTAACCAAGAGCGATGCATTTATTATATGAATTCGGTAGTCTTATGTACTTCAATTTTTATGGTGGTTTATGTATTTTTCTAGTGTAAATATTCTAGTTGATAATCAGTCATGGATATTACAACATGCGACAATTCTCTATAATAAATTAAAAGAGTTAAATCTAAAGGTAAGGCTTGTGAGATCTCATAATGATTTGGATTATGCTGATGTGACTTTTTTATTGGGCTGTACACAAATTGTTTCAACTGAGAACTTATCTAAAAGTAAATATAACTTAGTTGTTCACGAAAGCGCACTGCCGCAGGGTAGAGGGTTTGCACCTATGGCATGGCAGATTATCAATGGGGTTAACACTATTCCAATATCCTTAATTGATGCTACAGATAAAATAGATGGTGGGAAAATCTGGCTACAAAAACAGATGTACTTAAATGGTGATGAACTTTACGATGAATGGCGAAGCATTCAGGGTGAGTACACTATAGCACTGTGTTTGGAATTTATCGTATCTTATGACACTTTAGTTGCTCAACCCCAGAAAGGTGAAGCTTCATACTACAAGCGAAGAACACCTGAAGATAGTGAACTAGATGTCAACCAATCTATCGCTCAGCAATTTGATTTACTAAGAACTGTTGATAATGAAAACTTCCCTGCATTTATTGATTACCGCGGTAGTAGATATACAATCTTAATTAATAAACAAAAATGAGTCACTTTTTTGATTTATATGTCAGAGCAGATGCATTGAGTGTAATTGAATTAGGTCACACATATAGAACGCTCGTTTTGACAAATACGTAATGCTGCATGGGTGTAAAGCGCATTATTTTGCGGAGCCCATGATAATTATGATTAGAACTGGCTACTAGAGTATGGCGTTAAGCTCCATTCAGGAAAGTCACACACAGAGCAGAACTAGACGGTATTTAAAATAAGACTGGCTACAAAAGCTGGTTAGGTGCAAAAGTATTTATGATAGCAATGAGTTTATTTTGCTTTTGTTTCAATTTCAAAAAGATGAAGCTATTGTACTAATTGACCATGATGGAGTTGACCTGTATTGGGAAAAGCACGTTAGACAACATCGTTACCAGTTAGTAACAATAAATAATAAGGCGTCATGAATCATTTGCTGCATATATGCTCGATAATCTAACATTTAATCGAACGGCTCAAGAGTTCTCAATTTGTGTTAATCATAATAAGCACGTTTTAGCTGGTGCAAGGATGTGCTTTATAGACGATAGCTTTCTTGAATTACAGAAAAAACATTAAATAGACGAGGTAAAATAACGTCAGTTAGAAAGTAAGCGATCAATATAGACCGTTGTGATTCGTTTAGTGTTTGAGGCTATCTTCGTTTAAGGAGGTGCGTTCTATATCTAACCGTGCTTCACAGCCGAAGATAAAGTCCCCTTGCTCTTCTCTT
>VMHT01029904.1_pt1 | contig 14469 bp, 20 predicted proteins | sample 4693611 | NCBI WGS metagenome assembly VMHT01 (sample SAMN12280063, study PRJNA550983) | marine metagenome | isolation source: seawater sampled from same location over 5 years 0.02-0.2 micron viral filtrate | place: USA: collected off the coast of southern California halfway between the port... ... | reverse complement strand
GAACTCCTACACAATATTTTGTACAAAGATTTATTGATAAAGTAACTATTACTTTATACTTAACTCCAGGTGCCTCTGAAGCCGGAAACAAACTTAATTATTATTATGTAAAAAGAATTCAAGATGCAGGAGCTTACACTAATGAAGCTGATGTACCTTATAGATTTGTACCATGTATGTGTGCAGGTTTAGCTTATTACCTTTCACAAAAAGTAAAACCAGAACTTACACAACAAATGAAATTATTATATGAAGATGAATTAAAAAGAGCATTAGAAGAAGATGGTTCACCTTCAAGTTCTTTTATAACTCCAAAAACTTATTATCCAAATGTCTAATTTATCTAGAGGAAAATACGCACAATTTATATCTGATCGTTCTGGTCAAGCATTTCCATATACAGAAATGGTTATTGAATGGAATGGTGCACGTGTGCATACATCAGAGTTTGAAGCAAAACATCCACAACTAGATCCAAAACCAACTACTGCAGATGGTCAAGGTTTAAGAAATGCAAGACCACAAACTTTTACACTTGCTTCTGGTGGTGGCGGTGGAATAGCTGTAGATTTAACCTTGCCAGCACCTTTTTCTTTTAGTACAAATTCAAATAGTATGGTTCCTGAAAATGGAAGTGAGATTAATATAAAAAGGGAAGCACGAACTAATTTAGGGAAGGTTACAATAACAATATCATGACATACGCTGAACTAGTACAAAAAATTAGAGACTATACAGAAGTTAGTTCAAATGTTTTAACTGACTCTATTACAAACGATATTATTCGAGATGCAGAATTAAGAATAATGAGAGATATAGATGTTGATGCAAATAAAAGATATGTAACAGCTCAAGTAATTTCGGGAACAAGATTTATTGATACACCTGAAAATACTATGGTTATTAGATCAGCTCAAATTGTAGATTCTGATGGCGTAGGTGCGGCTGATAATAGAGAATTTTTACAATGGAGAGATTCTAGCTTTATGTCTGAATTTAATCCTACTAATGCTCAAGGTGTTCCAAAATACTATAGCTGGTGGGATGATAATACAATAGTACTGTCTCCGACTCCAAATGCTACTTACACAATTCAGTTAAATTATATCTTGAAACCAGAGACTTTATCTAGTACAAATACACAAACATATATTAGTCAACAATTTCCCAATGGCTTATTATATGCATGCTTAGTTGAAGCATTTTCATTTTTAAAGGGGCCAAATGATCTCTTGCAATTATACGAAGGAAAGTATAAACAAGTATCAGAAGGCTTCTCTATAGAACAAATGGGAAGACGAAGACGTGATGAATATCAAAGTGGTGTTCCTCGTGTCGGTGGTAAATAATAATAAGGAGAAAAAACTATGGCTATTACACAAGCAATTGCAAATTCTTTCAAAAAAGAACTATTGGAAGGTGAGCATAATTTTGGTACTGGTGACGACAAGTTTAAGATTGCTCTTTATCTATCTTCAGCTACTCTAAACTCAGCAACAACTGCATTTACAGCTACAGGAGAAGTTTCAAATACAGGTCAATACGCTTCTGGTGGCGGGTTACTTGTAAATGCTGGAACTTCTATAACAGCTGGCGTCGCAAGAGTTGATTTCGCAGACAGGTCTTTCACTGGTGTGACATTAACTGCTAGAGGAGCTTTAATCTATAACACTTCTGCAACTGCAACTAATGCAGCTGTATGTGCTTTAGATTTTGGATCAGATAAAACAGCGACCGCAGGTGTTTTCACAATTCAGTTTCCAGCAGCTACATCAACAGCAGCGATTTTAAGAATCTCTGGTTAGTACATAGGAGTTAAAATCCTATGGCATCAGGAACTTGGAGCACTGGCTTTTGGGGTCAAAACCAATGGAACGATTCAGCTAATCCTACTTTTACATTAACTGGGGTAAGTTTATCTGGTGTTCTTGGTACAACTACAGAAGCTGCAGGTGAAATAAATACAGGTTGGGGACGTATTGAATGGGGCATTAATGCCTGGGGTGAATTTGGTACTGCACTTCCAACAGGAATAGGTGCGTCTTTTAATATAGGAACTATTGCTACTCAAATCGATGTTACTGCAACCAACTCTACAAATAATAATCAAACAATAACAGGTGCACTTGGAAGTGTAGCAGTTGATATTACTGTTGTAACTTTTCCAACTGGTTTACCGGCTACTACAACTTTAGGAACAGCAGATGCTGGTCCTGATGCAATGCTTACAACTAATCATGCAACAATGAGTCTTGGAACCATTGATGCATATAATCAAACAGGTTGGGGTAGACAACAATGGAATGTAAATGCATGGGGCGTTGAAGGTCAATACGCAACTGCAATTCTAACTGGTATTTCAATGACTGCAGCTGCAGGAACTTTAGCAGCTACAGGTAACGCAAATATAACTGCTAATACTTTAAATGTTGCTGCAGCTACATTAGGTGTTGTTGATCCTGCTCCTGACGCTGGAGTAACTGGTAACTTTATGATTGGTGCTACCGGTCAATTAGGAATGCAAGGTGATGTTCCACAAGATGTAACTGGTATTGCAATGTCTGCAGGTTTAGGAAGTGTTGTAGCAGTTCCTGGACAAGAAGTATCTTTAACTGGACTACCTGGTTTAGCTAGAGTAGCTTCTGTTACACCTATTATTCATGTAGATGTTTTAGTTACAGGAAATGCCTTGACTATAGCACAAGGTTCTGGTAGTGCTTTAATCTGGAACGAAGTAAACACGGGAACAGCTCCCCTAACACCTCCAGGATGGCAAGAAGTAGCTGCATAATAAGTTTGACACAAACTCAAATTTTTAGTAAATTAAACGCAAATAAGGAATTTAAATTATGGCAAACTCAACATCAGCTAGTTTAAAATTAACAGTACAAGCAACTGGAGAAAATTCAGGAACTTGGGGACAAATTACAAATACTAACTTACTAATTCTTGAACAAGCAATTGGTGGTTATGACGCATTTAACGTAACTAACGCATCTAGAGCGTTAACTTTTACAAATGGTGCTTTATCAAATGGTAAGAATGAAGTTATTAAATTAACAGGAACACTTGAAGGTAATTTAAATGTTACTATCCCTAACTCAGTAGAAAAAACATACATAGTTGAAGATGCATGTAATCATGCTAATTTTACATTAACTTTTAAAACTGCATCTGGAACAGGTGTTGCTTTATGTGAAGGTCACACTTACACTTTATATTCTGATGGAACTAATGTTGTAAAAGCAGGTGAACATAAAAAATGGAGAGCAATTTCTGCAGCTGAAACAGTTCAAGCAGGTGCTCAAGTTTTAGTAAATACAAATAGTGGAGCAGTTACAGTAACGCTTCCAGCATCACCATCTTTAGGTGATCAAGTAAATTTTGTAGATCAAGGTTATGATTTTCAAACTAACGCACTAACTGTTGGTAGAAATTCTTCTAATATAGCTAACTCAGCAGCTGATCTTGTAGTTAATACTCAAGGTGCGGCTTTTGGATTAGTGTATTCTGGAGACGCTACAACAGGATGGACTTACACGGAGAAATAATATGGCAACTAACGCAAACTGGACAATAATATTTGAAGATAAAGCAATAGTTAAAAATTATGCAGAAGGCGCTGATGAAGGTGTTGGATACAAAATTGATGATGATGCTTTTTGGAATCAATCAAAATTTGCAAATATTTGGGCTATTCAATATGACACTACTAATACTTCTGATGAAGTAGAACATAGAGATGAAACTCCTCATTGTAGTTATGCAGATGCAAATTTAGGTGATGTAAGTCAATTTAGTAATAAATGGGATTCAGCTCACTTATCTCAATTACAGTCAGATTGGGATAAAAATACTTTATTAATTGAAGATCCAGAAGGATCAGAAACTTTCAGAGATGAAACACAATCGGAGAAAATTGCTAGACTAGGCGCAAGACCTACATCATATTCTTCGTAGGAGAAAAAATGGCAAATTACGAAGCAACAAAATATGATTATTCAGGGGCGAGCCTTACCGGTATTGAAGGAATTCCTACAGCTACTATTATACCTTGGTCAGATTCTTCTGTGCCAACAGGATATTTAGAATGTAATGGTCAAGCAGTTTCTAGATCAACTTATTCTGCCTTATTTGCAATTGTGGGTACAACTTATGGAGCTGGTGATGGATCATCTACTTTTACTTTACCTGACCTACAAAACAAATGTGTAATAAGCAAATCTAATAACAAAGCTTTGGCGTCAACAGGTGGAGCAGAAACAGTAACATCAACTGGAAACGTTGCTGGATCAACAGCTAACGCCACTCTATCTACACCTCAACTTGCTTCTCACTCACATTCAGGAGGAGCTAATAATAATGGTGGTGGTTACTGGCCATCTTCTGTTGGAAACTCTACGGGTTTTAAAGGTGGAGGTAATACAGGTAACGCAGGTTCAGGCGGTGCTCATTCTCACAATATGAGTGCTAATTTTAGTGGTGATGCAACTTCAATTGTACAACCTTATTTAACAATTTTATATATTATAAAAACTTAAAAATTATGTCAAATTACGAAGCAACAAAATATGATTTTAACGCAGCGAACCTTAGTGGTATTGAAGGAATTCCCACAGCAACCATAGTTCCTTGGTCTTCGTCGTCTGTACCAACAGGATTTTTAGAATGTAATGGAGCAGCAGTTTCAAGATCAACTTATTCAGCTTTATTTGCAATCGTGAGTACAACGTATGGAGCCGGTGATGGCTCATCTACTTTTAATTTACCTAACCTACAAGATAAAGTAACAGTTGGAAAATCTAATAATAAAGCTTTAGCATCAACAGGTGGAGCAGAAACAGTAACATCTACTGGAAACATCGCAGGTTCTACAGCGAATGCTACTTTATCTACACCTCAACTTTCTTCTCACTCACATCCAGAAGGTCTTGGTTTTCCAGGTAGTCCAACACAATACCCAAATGGTAGTGATGGTGCTAACTCCTCAAATGTAAACAGCTCAGGTTCAGGTGGAGGTCACTCTCATAATATGAGTGCGAATTTTAGTGGTGATGCAACTTCAGTTTTACAACCTTATTTAACTGCTATATACATTATAAAAACTTAGGATAAAATTATGGCAAATTACGAAGCAACAAAATACGATTTCGACGGAGCAAACCTTACTGATATTGAAGGAATTCCTACAGCTACTATTATTCCTTGGACAGATTCTTCTGTACCAACAGGATATTTAGAATGTAATGGTCAAGCAGTTTCTAGATCAACTTATTCCGCATTATTTGCAATCGTAAGTACAACTTATGGAACTGGAGATGGTTCATCTACCTTCAATGTTCCTAATTTAGCTGATAACGTTCCTGTAGGAAAATCTAATAACAAAGCTTTAGCGTCAACAGGTGGAGCAAACACAGTTACGTCTACTGGAAACATCTCAGGCTCAACAGCTAACGCTACTCTATCTACACCTCAACTTGCTTCTCACAGTCATGGAAAAGGTAAAAGTACGCCAGGTCTTAAAACTAGGAACTCCAACCCAGGAGGATTTAATAAAGCTGCAGCTAACCCAACAAATACAGGTAACGCAGGTTCAGGTGGAGGTCACTCTCATAATATGAGTGCGAATTTTAGTGGTGATGCAACTTCCATTTTACAACCTTATTTAACAATTTTATATATCATAAAAACTTAATTATTATAAAAGCATCCAAGAAGTCAAAATATATTTTTCACCAGTAAGAGGAGGATTACCTCTATGTAAATATGGAAAGGCGGCAGGCCAAATAACTATTCTACCTGTTTTAGGTTTTACTCTTTTAGAAAAATGTAAAAATTCTGTTTCTCCTCCTTCTTCAACATCATTTAAATATATAGAAAAAACAAACGCACGAGGTTCGTTTTCAAATCCTTTACCATGTTCAATATGCCAAACATGGTAACCTTCTGTTGGTAAAGTTTTTTGTATTTTCAAACATGTAAAATTAAAAGGTTTTCCGTCATAAGCTTGATCTGCTCCTGTATTTTTTATATAATGGTTCCAAGCTAAATCATAATTTACTACTATAGATTTTAATGTTTCCCACCACACATTTATATTGTGTGGATTTGCAAATAATTGTTGATCTTGTTTATCTAAAATAGACGACTGTTCTCCATTAATTCTATTTACTGTATTATTAAATTTATTTTGATCTTCATATAACTGTATTGCTTTTTTACATTCTTCTTCAGTAATGTAATTATCATACACTCCAATAAAATTGGTTATGTTAACTTTTTTGTCTTTCATTTTTTTCTCTTATTTTTTCATTATACTTAAATTGATTTTTTGGTGCAATGTTGAATACTAAACTATATCTATTTTTTTCTCCTTCATACTTATCAAATCCATGTAATATTTCAGGTGGAAATATATAATAATCACCTGGTTCTGGAGTTATTTTTAAATTTAATTCAGGGAGTATTAAATCACAACCTTTTGTTAAATACAATACACCATGCACACAATCGTGTTTATGATAATCTAAACTATCTCCTTTTTTAATTTCATTACCCCAAGCATTTGCAATGGTTTTTTTTTCAAGAAAGTGTTTAAACAACTCATGGTGGGTAACTTGATATTTATTTATTAAATAAGTTATAAAATTAATAAAATCTTTTTTGTCTATAAAGTGACACCAGTCAGTCATACTTCCTCTTACATTAACGTAGTTTGATAAATCTTTACTTAAATTATTTTTAATTTCTAATATAAAATTATGTAAAATATCTAAATAAGGATAGTTACCAAATATAATATTAACACTCCTTGGATAGGTTACAGTAAAACTATTTTTATGTTCGTTTAACTTATTGTTTGTTAGTAAACTAATCATTTTTATTTTTTTTCTCCAGTTTTTTTAAAATAACTATCATATTTATGATGTGCAAAAGGTCCATTTTTATTTACATAATGAAAAAAAATTTGAGCCATACCTTCTCCTTTATAAACTCCAGGTCTCCAATGTTTTTGATCACATCCTGCATATAAAATAGCATCTCCTTCTTCTAATTCAAATTTTTTACCTTCAACAACAATAGGCCAGTTATCATATTTTTTTATACAGGCAGTAACAGATATCTCACATGAAGGTCTATCAGTATGTTTAGCTAATGTTCCACCATGTATGTAATATCTCCAATATGCATAAGTTGGAAATAATTTTAATTTAGAATTTTTTTCTACCAAAGATAATTTAGTATCTAATAAAGCGGTCATCAACGGATCTTCGTACCATGCGGGAGAAAAAGATTGATCATCGATTGTATGATCTCTATGAGAATCTAGTTTATTATAACAATATTTTTGAAGAGTATTTAACTCTTCTTTTTTAAAAAATTGTTTTATTAATTTATTTTTTATTCTAGCCATGCAACAATACTATACCTTGTTCCTTTTGTAATGGGTTGAATACCATGAGGATACATAAAATTACTAGGAAAAAATACAATAGATCCCTTACCGAGTTTTAGTCTTTTAATTTCGTTTTCTTTTTGATCTGTAAAAATTAAATCCCCTCCTTTATAATCATTATTCAAATTCATTATAATACTTAAATGTCGAGGTACGTTTGTAAAATGATCGGTGTGTGTATTATATTTTCCACCAACACCATATTTCAATAAATCTATTTGATTAATTTTATCACTTGCCATTTTAGGAAATTTAACTTTATAAAAATAATATAATCTTTCTATTTCTTGTTTTATAAAATTCCAATAAAATATATCGGTAGGACTCTCGTTATGTTTTAAGTGATAACCTTTTACATTTCTTACTTCTTTATTTAAGCCACCAGCTACTTTCATATTTTTTTTAGCTTTGTTTTTTGTTAAACATATTATTTTATCCATAAAATATGGATCAATTATATTGTCTAATTTAACAATTGTTTCTAAATGGTCCATTATATTGATACTTTCATTTTCTTTATTTATAAGATATAAAGCATTATATGCTGCAAAAATTAAATTTCAAGCCTGGTTTTAACAAAATGGTCACAGATTCAGGAGGAGAATCTCAGTGGGTTGATGGTGATTTTGTTAGATTTAGATATGGATTACCTGAAAAAATAGGTGGTTGGAATCAATTATCTATTGCAGGTGAAACCTTACCCGGAGTGGCACGTGCTCAACATACTTGGACATCTTTAAATGGTGAAAGATATGCAGCTATTGGAACTTCACAAGGTTTGTTTTTATATTACGGAGAACAGTTTTTTGATATCACACCATTGGACACAGCTATAACAGGATGTACATTAACTACAGTTAATGGTTCAAATGTTTTACAAGTCAATAAAGGATCACATGGATTAGAGGTTGGAAGATATATAACACTATCGGGAGTAACAGTTACAGGTGCATCAGATTATACAACAGCAGAATTAGAAGTAGCTTATGAAATTTTAACAGTTGCAAATTCAGATAAGTTTACAGTTCAAGCAGTAAGAAATGAAGGAGGATCTGGTATGACTGCAGCAGGAGCTGCAACAGTTAATCCTTATGAACAAGTCGGACCGCCCATTCAAACACTTGGTTATGGTTGGGGTACTTCTACATGGAACACTTCTACTTGGGGAACAGAAAGAGATACAAGTTCTGTAACTCTGGCACCAGGAAACTGGAGTCTTGATAACTATGGTCAAGTTCTTGTTGCAACAATTAGAGATGGTAAAACATTTACTTGGAACGCAGGTGCAGGAAACGCTAGAACAATTAGAGCATCCACAAGTACATCTGGTGCTTCAACCTCAGCTAATCCAACAGCATCAAGATTAACTCAAGTCTCTGATAAAGATAGGCATTTATTTCATTTTGGAACTGAAACAACAATTGGTAATGCATTAACTCAAGATCCAATGTTTATAAGATTTTCTAATCAAGAAGATTTAAATGATTATGCACCTACTGCTGTTAACACTGCAGGTACATTTAGATTAGATAAAGGAAATAGAATAGTTGGAGCAGTATCTGGTAAAGACTATACTTTAGTTTTAACAGATAGCGCTGCTTATGTAATTCAATTTGTTGGTCCACCTTTTACATTTAGTATTAGACAAATTGGTTCTAACTGTGGATTAATTTCACAACACGCATTAACATATTCTGATGGTAAAGTATTCTGGATGTCAGGAGAAGGTGGTTTTTTTGTATTTGATGGTACGGTTAAATCATTACCATGTTTAGTTGAAGATTTTGTTTTTACAACAAAAGGAAATAATTTAGGAATAAACTTTAATGCAACAGAAACAATTTATGCAGAACACAATACTCTTTATGGCGAAGTAAACTGGTTTTATCCAAAATCTGGCTCAACACAAATTGATAGATGTGTTACCTATAACTACGGAGAAAATGTTTGGACAACTTCATCACTAGCTAGAACTACATATGTTGATACTGGAGTTTTTGATGTACCTTACGCAACAGAATACAGCTCTACATCTTTACCTGTGTTTGCAGATATTTTAGGTATTACAAATACATATGGAGCAACTACATACTATGCTCATGAAGTTGGAACAGATCAAGTTAATAGCTCAGGTACAACTTCTATTAATGCATTTATTGAATCTGGAGATTTTGATATTACACAAGTTAGAACTAGACAAGGTCAAGCAACAGGTGCGGTTGACTATAGAGGAGACGGAGAATTCTTTATGTCAGTAAAAAGATTTATACCTGACTTTAAAGTTCTTACAGGTAATTCAAAAATTACATTACTATTAAATGACTATCCAAATAATACTGCATCTAGCTCACCTTTAGGTCCATTTACAATTACAAGTTCTACTGATAAAATAGATACTAGAGCAAGAGGAAGATTGGTATCTATTAAAATAGAAAATGATAGCACAGGTGAGACTTGGAGATATGGAACTCTAAGACTCGATGCTCAACCAGATGGAAGAAGATAATGGCAAAAGTAGTAGTTAGTATACCAGAACCTTCTCAAGAATATGATGTATCAAATCAAAGACAAATTTTAGAAGCTCTTGACACTTTAAAAAATCAACTTAACTTTTCTTTTCAACAAGATTTAAAAAATGAAGAAGATCAAAAGGAGTGGTTCTTAGGTGGCTAATTTTTATAAAAGTACAACATTTGATTTAACAACAGCTAATCTAACAACAGTATTAAGTATTTCTACGTCTGCTATTGCAATTGTTAAAACAGTTCAAGCAGTTCATGATACGGCTAGTAATGTGGATACTCATGTAGTTTTAAAAAAAGCAGGTGGTTCAGATATTAAAATTTCATACGAAGAACTTAACAAGGAAACACAAAACATGTTAAAAGCACCTTTAAATATGGAAGGTGGTGATGTTTTAAAAATACAAGCAGGTTCAGCAAACGAGATCACTGGACAAATAAGTTATCTTTTGATAGATAGATCTCAAGAAAATGGATAAAGATAAATTAAAACATACTCACGATAACGGCATTACTCATTCTCATGAGGGTGGAGATGTTTCACATACACATGATATACCTAAAATAGATTGTGTAACTAAAACAACATACAGAAATACTAAAACCGGAGAAGTGTCTAACGAGAAAGTAGAAGGACCTGATATTGTACAAGATGTTACAGTTCAAATTACTAACAAAGGTCTTGAAGTATTTCAGAAAGTAATGAATCAAAGTAATGGCAAACCAAAACCCTAGAGGCGGGACAGAATTACAATTAGAATATTTAAGCAAGCATGTTGAAACAAGCTTACTTAATCAAGTAGAAATTTGTACATCAGTTCCAGGCAAAGTACCATTACATCCAACTAAACTAAATATTCTTTGGCAAAAAAATTCTTGGGATCAACCTAATTTACATCCATGGTTTAAAGATAAATCAAATCATAATAAATATGATTGGTATATTTTTAATTCTAATTGGAACTTTGAACAGTTTACAAAAAGATTTGATCTACCTAGAGAAAAATGTGCAGTTATTAAAAACGGTATTGAAGAAGTACAACCTATTTCTACTCAATATAAAAAAGGTGATCCTATAAAAATAGTGCATCATTGTACACCTTGGAGAGGTTTATCTGTATTGTTAGGTGCTATGCAATTAGTTAAAAATCCATTAATTAGTTTAGATGTTTATTCTTCTTGTGAAGTATATGGAAAAGATTTTGCAGAAGTTAATGACAAATCATATGAGCCTTTATATGAACAAGCAAGACAATTACCTAATGTAAATTACATTGGTTATAAACCAAATGAATATATAAAAGAAAATTTAAAAGATTATAGAATGTTTGTATACCCGAGTATTTGGGAAGAGACATCTTGTATATCGTTATTAGAATCTATGTCAGCAGGTCTATATTGTATTACAACTAACTTCGGTGCTATATATGAAACCGGGGCAGAGTTTCCAATGTATGTACCTTACTCAAATGATTACAAAAGTTTAGCTAGAAAGTTTGCTGCAGCCATAGAAGCTTCTGCAGATATGCTTCATGATTCAGGCATCCAGGATCATTTAAAGATGCAACAAAATTATGTAAATAGATTTTATGATTGGCGAGCAAAAGGACAAGCATGGACAAGATTTTTGAGAGGAGCACTAAATGCAAAATAATGAACCAATATGGTTTTCTGAAAAAAAGAAAACTAATGCTAATGAAGATACTTATCAAACTGAAAAAATAGAACAGGTAGGTTCTAATTTTAAAACTATTAACGTAGGTAATATTTTAGATAAACCAAAAGCAAAGATAATGGTTTGTACTCCTTGTCATAGTGAAGTATCTATGCATTACACTCAAGCTGTATTAAAATTTCAATTAGACTGTATGCAACAAGGTATACTAGTTAGTTTCACATTACTTAAATCATCATTAGTTACTCAAGGTAGAAACTTATGTGTAGCAGAATTTTTAAATCATAAAGATCATTACGACTACTTATTATTTATAGACTCAGATATAGATTTTAATTCTAACACTATATACAAAATGATAGGTGCAGATAAAGATATTATTTCTTGTCCATATCCAATGAAAACATTTGATACAGATAAAATGTGGAGAAAAATAAAAGAAACTAATTTAGTTAAAACACCTGAGGATGTATTAAAAGCAGGTCATGTATTTCCTATTAAAATGGATAATCCACATGAAATGACTATGGAAAATGGAGTCATAAAAGTGACTCATGCTCCTACAGGATGTATGTTAATTAAAAGAGAAGTTATTGAAAAGATGATTAAACATCATCCAGAATTAGAGATATATCAACCAACAGTTATTAATGGTAAAGAGGTTAAAAAAGAAAACTTCTACAATTTATTTGATACATTACATGATGTAGAAACTAAGAGATATTTTGGTGAAGACTTTGGTTTCTGTCAAAGATGGACAGATATGGGTGGAGAAATATATATTTATGCTATGGATAATATAACTCACGTTGGCGATCATCAATACTGTGGTCGATTTTTTGATTTATTAGAAAACGCAAAACCTGTTGACGATAGCCAAAAAATCAAATAAAGTATTATATTTACAGGATTCTAAGCCTGCCAAACAGTACAAATATATTTAAATTATGGCGATATCACGAGGATTACAACCCAGACAATTAAGACGGAACGGTGGAATAACGGAAGCTGTTCCAAGACAAGGATATTTTTTAGGTAAACTTGTTAAGAGTGTTAAAAAAGGTGTTAAAGGTTTAGCTAAAGGAGTTAAGAAATTTGCTAAATCTGATTTAGGTAAAGTTGCATTATTAGGTGCTACTGCCTTTGGTATACCTGGAACACAATTTGGTGGTTTATTAGGTAGAGCTAGTATAGGTGGTGCAGCACCAAGTATCTTTGGTAAGAGTGGAGGTATCAGTGCTTTATTAGGTGGTGCAGCAGGACCAGGAGCAGCAATGTCGAATTCATTTGGTATGGCTAAAAAAGGTAATATGTTTAGTAAATTTTTAAAAGGTGGAGCAACTTTAGGAAACACAGCGAAAGTATTTGGTGGAAGTAGTTTAATAGCTGGTATGTTAGCTAAAGCAGAAGAAGGTGATGATGAAGCAGTTGCAGCAACTAGAAATGTAGATGCGTTAAGAAGTTATCTAGAAAAAGGTGCTAGAAATTTAAGAGTACCTGAAAATGAAATCTCTAAATTAGTAGAAGACAATGTTGCTGAATATACTAAAGATATGGCTAGAGGACAGATGGCTAATGGTGGTAGAATAGGTTATGCTTTTGGTACTCCAGAACAAAATGCTATACAGGCAGCCGGCATCATGGATCTACCATTAAATAAAAACCCTGCGGGAGTTACAGAATTAGACCTTAGAGAAACAGGTGGATTTATTCCTCCAGTTGGTGTAAAAGAAAAGGCAGATGACATCCCTGCGATGTTAGCAAACAATGAATTCGTATTTACAGCTGATGCTGTAAGAGGAATGGGTGACGGAAACGTTAATAAAGGTGCACAACGTATGTACGATATGATGAAAAAATTAGAAAAAGGTGGTAGAGTATAATGTCTAGTGAAACAATAACACAAATAAATCAACCACCAGAGTTTATAGAAGCAGAATCGAAACTTTATTTAGACCAATTACAAAAAGGAATTGGTGCTTTTAAAGATGCTGACTTATCAAAAGTCATGGGTGACCAGTTTATTGCAGGTCAAGATCCTTTTCAAAAAAGAGCACAAGAATTAGCAGAATCAGGTATTGGTGGTTATCAAAAATTTTTAGATGCAGCATCAGGTTTTCAAACACAAGCCGGAGAATCTGCAGCGGCAGCAGGTCAATTTGTAGGACCGGATGCATACAAAGCATTTATGTCTCCGTATCAACAAGATGTTATTAATGCGACTTTACAAGAATTTGATATTCAATCTCAAAGAGGTGTACCGGGTTTAGCTGCAAACGCAATCACTGCAGGAGCGTTTGGTGGTGGTAGAGAAGGTGTTCAAAAAGCAATTTATGGTTCTGAATCAGATAGAAATAGATCAGCAATACAATCAAATTTATTACAACAAGGTCTTCAATCAGCTAGAGCTGCAGCAGGTCAAGCCTTTGGTCAACAACAATCAATAGCTGCACAACAACAGCAACTTGCTTCAGGTCAACTAGGATTAGGTTCAGCACAACAAGGTTTCTTAGGTCAAGATGTAGGAGCCCTACAAACATTTGGTGATATTAATCAAATGCAAAGACAAAGAGAGTTAGATGCTCAGCAACAATTATTACAAGCACAAATGAATCAACCTCTAACAACTGCCCAACAATATGGTTCAGGCATCATGGGTCTAATTTCTGGATACCCTGGAGGAACTCAACAAACAGTACAACCAACATCATCACCTAGTGCTATGCAGACAGGTATAAGTGCCGGTGCTACATTAGCAGGTTTATATAGAGCATTTAAACCAACAACAGCTTAATTATGAGTAGAATATTTAGAAG
>VMHT01134165.1_pt1 | contig 14472 bp, 12 predicted proteins | sample 4693611 | NCBI WGS metagenome assembly VMHT01 (sample SAMN12280063, study PRJNA550983) | marine metagenome | isolation source: seawater sampled from same location over 5 years 0.02-0.2 micron viral filtrate | place: USA: collected off the coast of southern California halfway between the port... ... | reverse complement strand
CTGGTTGTTGTTGTAGCATCGCATAAGCACTTGTCATACCACGATAATATTCTGGTTGGTTAGTCATTATACCATTCCAAAAACATTGACTACCCTGTACCTGATTATAATTTGTACCGACTACCACTGCCGTGCCGTTGCTCTTCTCGCCTAAAAAAGCACTATTCCATGAACCTTGTTGTCTCTTATAAAACATTTTACCAGTTGCTGTTGGGAATATTTTATATGTCGAATCGGTTATTGCCGGTACTACTTGTGCTCCTACGAATCCTGTGCCTGTATCGATATTAAATTGTAATGGTTCGACATCTTCCACATCCCATGAAGATGCCGGACCGGATCGCTGATGTAATTGAGATGTTAATACTTCTCCCACCGATGCCGGAGTACTAAACCCCTCAGGAATTGATAAATCGACATCAGTAAATTCAGGAGTCCATTTCCATAAATCTGATCTTTTAGAATTACCATAATAATAAGGACCACTGAAAAAATTATTACCGACATATAATCGATTATCTGAGGGGTTATATAATTCAGGTGGCGGTTTCATAAATGAAGGCATAAGAGAGGCATCTGCTTCTGTATAGACTCTCGGTGTTGCGGTGACATCTGTGCTGAATCCTTCGAGACATTGATAAGGATAATTTTTTTGAAATACTTGGAAATTTTCCTGAGATGTAGCATTCGCTTTTGGATTAAAAAATGCCGGACCACCATAATCAGGAGTATTCACTTCGTAATTAACTTGACACGTCGATTTAGGATAATTAAAATTAAACTGGAATCGATTGGATATATAATAATTTAATCTTAACCTAATAGCACGATCAGATATAGTAGCACCGGCATATTTAGTTCCAGTACTTCCTGTGAATTCCATAACCTCATCACCTCCTCCCACGGAGTTAATCATGGATGCTTCCAGGTTTATCTGATCACCAGTATTTATCTGGAGACCATCTGGAATATAAGTCTCCCATCTGTTATTGGATCTTTTAACTTCTCTGCTCCCCACATAATCGGTTGTTGGTACTTCTTGATTAGCATTACTATATGCCACCCTACGATTACTTTCAATTATTATTGTTTTACTTGCCATCCTTTTTATAATATAATTAGATTATATTTAAAATATATAATCTAATTTAATGTCTTATAGTGTCCGCTGTTATGTGGATATTTACTGATTCATCGTTATAACAGCAGTGAGAGCATCTATGCGTGACCCAGTTGCCCTCGTTAGTTTGATGCTCATTTCCGTGATGATGAATTGTTGGTATTCGATTTATTGCCTCCTTACCATTCTTAAAATACTTACTTCTAAAAGTTTTTGAACCGGATTTATTAGTAAAACAAAAAGGACATTCATAAAATATCTTTTTCGAAGTTATACTTTGTGCGACTACATCTATCATTTTATTTATATAATAATTAAACATTATATTTTTTTAAATGTTTTAAACTATTTATTTTTGAAAATGTTTAATAAAAAAAATTAATCATCCGAATAATTATTATCATCATGATCAGCACCATGATATATTAATTCGTTAAAGTTTCGATATGCTTTTGTTGGATTTGATTGTAAATCTAAATACATAAAATTATATCTTTTATTAGTTGCTTCTCGGTACAATCTTTTAAAATTATCAGCACCTTTATAAATTGCTCCATATTCTTCTGCCATCTTTTCAATCTCGAAGTCACTGGGATTAGGACCACCTATCAATGCGAATGTCGCATTTTGTCTTAAAACAGGAGGAAGTCCTCGGAATAATTGACTTGCGAATAAAAGCAGTCCTATATTATAATGTCTGAATCTGGTTGCCAGATGATATATCATACTTTTAGATTTAATGCCTAAAAAATCATCTAATATAATTGCGATAAAAGGTTGGTCTTTTTTGGGAAAGGATTTTTGATAAGTAATTATATTCTTAATAATATCATCATTATATTCATCGAATACTGTCTCTGGGAATGCTTCTTTTAAAAATCTTGATGTCTGATCATTATGGATCGTATTACTAATAACATAAACAATATCGAACTGATCCCTGTACATGTTGGGATTTAAAAGTAAATTATTTATGACTGTCGACTTGCCAGTTTTTACCGGTGAGATCATAATACCCATCGCACCTGTTGCGATATTTGGTAAATTAGGATGTATTGGTTTCTTCAATTTCTTTTCATCTCCTGATGGTTTCACCGGAAGTATAGTTAAGTCCTTATCTGCCATTTTATATATACAATAGAAAATAAATTTATAGAGATTATCTATTTTTCTATTTTTAATTTGAAGCGTTTGAGATAATCACTTATACTTGATTTTATAGTTTTTTTATTCCATAATATCCACCTACTTAAAGCACCTGCTGTCATTGGGTCATTCCAGTTTTCATTTTTCTTATGCCGATCTAAATATCTCTGTTTTCTTTTATCATCACCATGTATGGTATAATCAGACATTCCTTTTGATCCGAATTGGATAGTCTTAACCTTTTTACCATCCTTAAAAAATACTGCTGTCCACTTCTTTGTCTTTGTAGTACTGGGTTTAATTGAGACTTTATCTGCCATTTTATATATAGTATATATTTTATTTTAGGGCGATTAAAATAGAATATAGATATATCCATCTTATTTCCAGATTAAGCATAATATGGACATAAGTGGCATTGACTTATATATAAATGTTATTGCCACTTTTGTCCGTTTTATTCTCACCACTGAAAAATGGATTCATAGGGATTAATATCTCTGGGTTTAATAGTTTCTGGAACTACTCTATTGACTGGTTTAGGTGTGGGTTTTTGTTTAGGTGGTTGTGGTTTAGGTTGTTTCTTACTTTCATAATCATATCTAATTTTTTGATATTTCTCCATATTACTCATAAAATTCATAAAACTCATTTCATCATCTTTCATTTTCTTCTGTGCGACTTCTTCTTCACTTGGTACTTTTAATCTTTGTTTAAAATCTTCTGATAGAGTTTCCTCCTTGGGTTGTGCTTTCTTTCTTTGTCTCTTTTGTTTAACTTCGACCTCTACACGTTCTTTAACCTCTTTCTTCATTCGTGCCTTCTCTTTCTTTGCTTCGAGTGCCTTTACCCTGATCCTCTCTAAATGTGCTTTTTGTTTCTCTGATAATGGTTTCTTTTTTGGTTTAATAACCTCTTCTTCTACTTCTGATATTTCATCCGGTATAGTGACTTCTTTTTTTGTGACTGTTTTCTTCCTTCTAACATCTTTATTAGTAGGCATCTTAACATTTCCATTTGTAGGTTTTCCTATAAATATATCGGATGGTTCAGCGAGTTCCATAGGTGTCGATAAATCCTCTACGACTATATTAAGTTGTTCATCTTCATCTCCCTCTATGGTTGCGAGGTCTTCGACGATTGAGAGTTCTGGCAGTTTATCCATTTTATATATACAACAGAAAATAATTTTATAGAAAATAAATAATTCTATATATTTTTTATAATATTATCTATAATTTTCTATTTTTACTAAAATAGAAAATAAATCAATCTATCTTACGGACATAATCCATAATATCTTGTTTTTGTACTTCTTCCGGTCTCCCCATACATTCAGACTGACAGGCACAACAGTCACTCTTACACTTAAATGCGACCCTACTTAATAGTCTAACTATGGCATCAATCAGTTTTCTAAACCACGACATTTTATTAATATTAGAATATATATTTTTATAACATTGGGATATTATCATCCGTTCTGGATATTTTACCATCCTGTCGATTTCCCATCATTTCTCCTAATCTTTCGAATGCTTTCATCATAACCCTGCTCTGCCTTGATTCTTCATTTTCTTTAACGAGTAAGCAGATCTCTGTTGGGTTAATTAGGTCATCAGCGATTTGACCATTAGGTTGTCGTAGTCGTGCTGTTAGTTCATAAAAGGGTCTTGAACTTGGAAGATTAAGATCTATTGGGATTGGATATTGTGCCTGGAAGTGTAGCACTCCAGTTTGCTCATCGGTTGTCCATTGTTCTTTTGGAATAACAGCGATCGCCCTACCAGTATCAGAAGACTGCCCACTAAAAGATTTAATATTAAAATCAGGCAGTTCTACATGGAGTGCCGGTTCGCTTAAACTTGGATTCGGTTTAGCATCATCATCGGTACTTATAGCATTTGTCTGCTGTCCTAACTGGAATGTATATCCTCTCTCCAGTCCTAACAATAAATTAATATTACCCAGATTAGGATTAAGAGAACGATTACTTATTTGATTAGCACTTGCTCCTGTTGCCGGACCATTATGTATATCCGTTCCGGTTAATACACCCATTTTATAAATTGCCGATAAGGTTAGTGGAGTCGCTTGAACTCCTACATCTAAATCTACCTCATCATGAACATTTACTCCGTGTGCTTCTCCTCCTGCCACTCCACGAAGTTCCATATTTTTCTGGATAATTTCTGTATCGAATATCCCACCGATGTCATGTACTTGTGTGGAGAATGGTGATCCTCTGCCTGTAAAAAGACATGCGTGAAGTGGATATAAAATCTCTCTTAAAGTCGAGTTAAAATCATTATCCATCTCTCCATTAGAATCCGCTTCCTTATCACCATTTTTTAAGAATAACTCATTCTCCACGAATGTACCATCACCCTTGGTGTCGTGAGCACATGAAAAACTAATATTAAGATTACCATCGATTTCCAGAGTGACTCTTACTATATCCTCCCCATAAGTAAAGGTTGCCCAGTCGGTAGGAGATTGTGGCAGGTCTGACCAGTCCGTAGGATCTGTTGCCACTGTGATGGTTTTCTCATCTCTCCATCCTGCGACCGGATAATTTCGTCCTTGTTGTTTGGCGAGTTGTGAGACACTTAATTGTAGTGATGTATTATCGTCTGAGGCATCAATTGTAATATTTACATCCGTGCCATCAGGATCACTATTATAAACAGCATTAGGATTTGAAAAATCACCATTAATTAATTGTTCCCTGGCATAACCAAGCAGAGTCATAGGATAAGTATTTTCTAAACTAAACTGGAATCCACCTCCTGCTTGGGTTTCGAGAATCATAACAGGATCACCTGCCGGTACATCACTTCCATCTCCTCTCTTTACTTGTGATAATCTATGGTATGCCGGAGCAGGTGTATTTCCATTTAATTCGAAAGTACCTATATCCCAGTTTGCCTGATTACTGGCATTGACATTTTTATTAGTGCCTATACCGAATAAACCGAATTTAGTAGTGACGCCGAATCTTGTAAAACTCTCACGATCTACTGATGTCACTCTTATTTTACCATCTCCATTACCTTGTCCGGCACATAAGAGAACCTCGCTCTGGGCATAATCTTTTCCTCCATCAATTATTTCAAGAGCAGTTATTTGACCTCCTGCTCCTACTGCCGTGATTTTATATCTTCCATCTACTCCCAGAGCAGGTTGTGCTCCTGCCGGATAAGTTAAATCCCCTTCATCACCTACCGAATATCCTGTGCCATCATTACCGGTCACAACTGTCGCCACATCACATTTACTTAATCCATCTCCCTTTCCTGAGAAAGTTAATTGGTCTCCTATGGAGTATCCTTGCCCTTTATCAGTTATATCAGCAGTGGTGACTTCTCCTCCTGCTCCTATTGCCGTGACTTTATATTTAGCACCTGCTCCACTACCTCCAGTAAAATCACCTTCATCCCCTACGACATATCCAGTACCTCCTGAGAAGTTATTAAGGGTTGCGACTTCTCCGAGAACACCCTGGAGGTCGAATGTCTTAATATTTCCTTCCGGTCCGTTAAATATTTCCATTTGGAACTCCCATCCATTTGGAAGAGCAGGTTTAGTAAATACTACCTGAACATCATTATTATTAAAATTATTATAATTAGTTATTTGGGATGATCCTGCTCCTACAAAATCAATCGTATCCAGAACTTGAATAGGATGTATATCCACGATTACCTGACCACCATTACTAAATATACCTCTATCAGAATTAAACCCATATCCTTTACCTCTAAAAGTTCCTGTTCCCATTTCTGCTTCATTAAACTTCATCCGAACATTCTTGGCAGTATCATCCGGTATTAAACTAAAAGGTGTGCCATTTCCGTATTTTTGTATATATGATGTTTTCTCACCATTTTCTGCTGGTGTTGCTTGTTGTCCATAATTGATAGTGAATTTAGCATTATTGTCTTTTGTTTCTGATGTATAGGTACATATCCATTGACCACGATAAACACCCAGTAAAGTCGAATTATTAAGTTGTTCTTGAATATGTGAAGCGAGAGATGCTCCATTATAAGATCCAGGCACGAGAGTGACTACATGCTGTGAATAGATAGGAGTTCCTCCGAGACTGGATGGTCCTGCTCCTATTCGCCAGATAAAAGTATCATTCTCTCCTTCAATGACTTCGTATTTAGAGAGTTTAACAATACTCATGGAGACCAGTTCAATTGTATTACCTGGTCCGAGTACTACACCTTCTTTAAAATGATTTGTGAAGTTGGAGGCGGATTGCGAGACGTTCGCCCCATTATCTTGTTGTACAGATCTGAGAGTTATTAGTGACATTTTATATATACTATATATTTTATTTTTATAGAAAATAAATAATTCTATATTAAATTAAAATCTAAATATTTAATATACAATAAAAATGCCTGATTATGATTTGAAAAACTATGATCTTACTGATATGGAGCGACAGGGAATGCCGATGAATAAATTTGATAAGAAGGTTCATACCCAGTACAAAAAAGAAAAGGAAGCAGTAGTTAAACCTGAAAAGGTCTTCGAGGGTTATAAAAAACCCTCTAAAAAAACTAAAAAGTCCTAAATTAAAATATATACTAATTATAAAAGATGGATAAAGAGTTGTCTCAATTGTTTGGCAGAGTAGGAGGTAAATCCAGAATAAAGAATGCCTTGTATAAGTTTTTTCCAAAAGAGTTCGGCACTTATGTCGAACCTTTTATCGGAGCAGGATCAGTAATGCTTGGTTATAAGTTTAAACCAGACCAGAAGGTAGTTATAAACGATAAAGATAAACAGTTAATCGCCATGTGGAGAATCTTAAAAAAAGGTCCTTCTGGTGATATTAATAAATATAATACTTCGGATCTTGGTTCTTTAACACGATTACGTGATAAAAAAGGAGGTTCTGAATTAGATCGTCTTGTTTCTTACATGATTAATAGTCGTAATACCTTTGGTAATATGGGTAAGGGTAAAATATATAAGAGTACTAATCCTGTGACTAAATTAAAAAAATTAGATGAATATAAAGAAAAGTTAAAAAATGTGACTATTCTTAATAGTTCTTATGAATCGGTGATTTCGAGATATAATAGACCTGGTACTTTTTTTTATTTCGATCCTCCTTATGAAAAATCCGGTGATCTATATAAGCATGGTGGTGCTTTCAATTTTGAAAAGTTCGCCCAGAAGTTAAAAACAATAAAAGGAAAGTTTATGCTTTCCATTAATGATAGTAAAAATATAAGAGATTTATTTAAGGGTTTTAAACAGCGGAGAATAAAAGTATCCGGTGTAAGTAATAGTGAAGGTGGTCCTGGTGCTTCTTCCAGAGGTGAATTAATCATCACTAACTATTAAACAAAATATTTAATATATTATTGATTTTTATAAATAATATATTAAGTGGACATAAGTGGCATTTACTTCTTATAATATGATAGTGCCACTCTTGTCCTAAAAATCATATTCTTTATTTATTTTTTTTAAGTCTCCGTTAATATATCTTATTTCGGATCTTACATTAAGCATATTTTTCTTATGTTTCTTAATTAATTTAGTTCTTAATAATTCATGCTCATAACCTATTCTAAAATCTATTTCACCGTCTGGTATAGTTGGTTCTTTATATTTCATTAAGTCTCTTTGTTTGTATAATGATTCATCGTTAATACTATATTTATTAAGTTTTTTACCTCCCACATTAACTCTTTCGGTGCTTACTATATCCCCTCCGAATAACTTTCTATAAATACCACATATCCATTTTGTTTGTTGGTATTCTATGGTTAGATCCGGTTGTTCTCCTCTATCCCTCCATAATGCTTTGTACTCAGCATATAATGTGTTTGATTCTGTTTTACTTATTTTATTAGTTGGTATAATTTTGGTTTTATCTTCTATACCTAATTTTTCTAATGCTTTGATAATAAATCTATATTTGTTTTTATTGCTTGTAAGTTTCTTTACTAAAAAGTCCTCGCTTCCTTTTAGATCCTGTTGCCATTCATATTCTCCTTTAAAGAAGAAGTTGCCCTTATTAAAGTATTTATTTAGTTCTGCTGTTTTAATATATAGATCCTTATTTTCTTCCATAATATCATGTGGTAGTCCCAGGTACTTATTAATTTTATCATGTATTGGGTCTGCTGGGTTAAAGTTCTTTTCTTTATCTTCTTGGTGTTCTTTTTCTTTCTTTAATAAGGTACTCTGTTCGGTTTGGAACGGTTTAATAACTTCTATAAAACCCTTATCTAAACCGCCTGTTCTAAAATGGGCGTATTTATTAGTCATATAGCAGTCCTCTTCGTATTCTAAATCCATAAGCATCTCCTCGTAAAGGTTGCTTTCATCCTCGGTTAGTAGTTCTTTAAAATCTCTTGTATATTCTTTTAATTTTTTGTATTCATCTTTTACATCTTGTATTTGGGTATATGTCTCTTCATTAAATTTTTTCTTGTAAAATATATAAACTAATTCTTTAATATTTCTACATCTTGCCACCTGTTGGAGCATTGCCCTTGGGTTAATTGTATGTTCTTTATAATGAGCATAAACCGGTCTTTTTCTTACCGAGTCTAATCCATAAATAATCTTTGGTGAAAATACTACTATATCATATTTATCTAAATCTACATATTCATCAGTATCGCTTGTAATTAAAGCATAAGTTTTACCTTGGGCATCTGTATATAGTTGGTACTGTATCTTATTTATTTTATTTTTCTTACCATCTGGATCTTCATTTGATATTTCGCTTTCGTTAGTATTAACCGGTACTGCTTTCGCTTTTTCGATTATTTCCTTAAAAATAATTTCAGCATCTGTTTTACTATCACAGCATACTAATTTATCATCTACCGCATGGCATTGATTTATAAACGCATCCCAGTTATAAACCTCTCTCATCTTAATACCATCATTATGCTTGTATTTGTTTTCGATAATGCTTATGTTCCTATCGAGGTTTTTAATAAACTTCATCCTATTACTATGTATATCAGCATCTACCGCCACTACCTGCTTACATTCTTTTATTAACCTTCTTAATACTTTCCAGCAGTAGCATCTTTTTCCGTTTAGTGTAGGTGAGTTTATAAGGTGTTTTATTAAACTATCATACTCGTCTAAAAATACTACATACTCTGAAAAATCTAAATCGCTTATTCTTCTTATGCTTTCTATGGTGACTACTACCGAGTCTCCGGTTTTAAACCACCATTTATCTTGTGCGATATGATAATTATGTATATTAATACCTTGTTTATGAAAATCGTGATAATGTGAGTCTGCCAGTGAGACCCTACTAACTATCGATAATACAGGTTTATGGGTGTTATAAATGTACTTTTTTAATAATGTAGTTTTACCGGTTGCCGTATCGGATCTAATAAATACATCTTTATATTTTTCTAATCTTACATAATCATCATCGACTATGCCTTCGTCGCTTATTATTTCTCCTAACTTTTCCCTGTCTATGGTTTCGTAATTATAACCGCTTTTTACGAGTTTATTTTCAGGTATAGGTTTATATTTAATATAGTCTAATAGTGTTCTATCGCCGGTTTGGTGTAGCATCCAGTTCACTATATTTAAATGGTTATGTGAGGTTATTTGATTCCATATTTGGTCGTTATATATCTTCCAGGAACTTTTGCTTAATAAATGTTTTGGTTCTACTTTCTTTTTAGTCCATATCTTCCATACATCTTTTCTATTAAGTGCTTTAAATGCTGTTGTTAGTTTAAAATATTCTGGAAAATCCTTCCATAGATTATCTGGTAGTTTTGTTAATACTTCCTCTAATTTTTCATCGTTAATATTATAATTATATTGATTACCTTCTTGTGGTACTGAATCTAATATTTTATTACCGGTTTTAATTTGTTCCTTGGTGGGTTTCTTTCTTTTAGATCCTCCTGGTTGCTGATATTTATTTAACCAGTTAATAATTACTTCTGGCATATCTTGTAAATCTTTATTAGTATCCGTCCATACTTCTCTATAATAACCTATTTTACCTACCTCTTCCGGTGGTGCTTTTCCTTCTTCTTTAATCATTTTACTACCTGGACCTACTCCATAACCCCCATCGCTTTTAATATCGATATTGAGTTCATGGTTGTCTCTTGTTCTAATTTCAGTATTATATTTAAACCATAAATGCCATCCGTTATGTCCTGTTCTGACTGTAATGGTATTTAATGATTTTAAATATTGTTCTATATCTTCTTTCTTACATAATTCATAAAATGGATGGTCGTCGTTCCATTTATAAGCATCTAAATCTAATAAGATAATATTATTCTTCTTACCTGTCGGCAGTCCGTAATTCTTATGTCCAGTTTTATGCTTATCCTTACTCCATAAGTGTCTATTACTTGCTTTCCATTCTGATCCTGGGAATTTGCTTGTACCATGTATAAGATGGAACTTCAATAATTCTTCGAATGCTGGGTTAATCATTTTATTATGTATTATGTTTAAACTATCTTTAAGTTTTTTTGAATCAATTTTTTTCGTTTTAATCATTCTATTATATACTATGATTAGATTTTATTCTTTAAACTATTTATCAAAATAGATTATTATATTATTTAAGAAAAGTTGTGGACAGAAGTGGCACTTACTTTCTTATATATGTTATTGCCACTCTTGTCCATTTTAAACAGTTTATTTAATATCGTGAATATTAAATAAACAATTAATTAAAAATAAATAAAAAAATTATTTTTTCTTATGTTTTTCATATAAATCTTTATCGGCGGTTTTCTGGGTAGTACCTCCCATAACAAAAGAATAAACCCTGGCATAAGACCATTGCTCCTTACCCATTTTAATACCTTTACCGCCCTTTACCCCTTTAACATTCCTTACTGATGCTTTATTATTTTTCCATGCTCCTGTACCACGATTATATACTTCTTGTAAAATACTTTTCTTAATTCCGGTAGTTTTACTTATAGATCCTAAATCATGACTATCGTCTTTTTTAAATTTATATTTTTTATTATATTTCGCCTTCCAAGTACTCATTTTATTATTACTTAATATATTAATTTTTCGTACTTGATATGAATGACATCATCAGAGATTTCCTTAACAATTTTATAAACTGGTAGGGGTTCTTGTAGTTTTTCTATAATAAGACCTCGGTGGTCTTTTCTTCGTTCCGGACTATGGATCATAAAATAAACTGCTGTCCTTTTTAAATCATAGTCATGTTCGATTTGTTTTTGGGAGATATAATAATTAACATTATCTCCTGCTGTGACCTTATATTTATAATCAGATTGATTGCGACTTCCTTTTCCTCTTGGCATTATATATTTTAGTTAGATAATTATTTAAACTATTTATCTTTTAAATGGTTTAATATTATTATTAAGAACATTAAGCAGTCACCATCACCTGTCCTCCTTTAAGTGTCATCAATCGTTCGACAGTCGAGAAGTATTTAACATCTCTGCCACCGAAGTCTGTATTAGTGGAAGTAAGAGTATGAAGCATCTGAATGGGTTTCTGTCCTACCTGCTGTCCCACGCCAGGAGCATTAAGTGGCGAGACTGTTAGATCCACACCGAGATAATGCTGTGCTCCGAGGAGAGCAGTCTGGGCAGTTCCTTCGTATGTACCGGTAGTAAAAGGTTGATTCGCCACTACCTGGTCTGCGACTGATTTATTAGTTGCGATGTCTTTACTATACTCAGCATTATGAACTGATATATCAGTACCGAATACTTGTCCTAATTCATAACTCTTATAAGTTTCACTTGTGACTTCACGAGGATAAAACTGTTTATCATTGATTCTAACATTATATTTATCTGGAACATCATAAGCATCAGAACCATACTGTCCTAAAAGTTTATTAACTCCAGGTTTTTTCATGTGTGCCATAATTGCTCGAACAGACATTCCGGATAAACCTAAATCCCTAATGATTTTAGTTTCGAGAACACTGCCACCGGCAGGTTGTGCCACTGCTGGGAAGTTAGTAGTAGTCATTACTACATCTTCATAAGGTATAATCATACCACTCTCACTCATAACCATTTTCGCAGTCTGATCCATCCTTGAATCATCATAGGTGAGATAATCAGCGAGGAACTTAACATTAGAAGTCGAGAGACTAATTGCCTTATCTGCTTCGGCGACTGCCGAATTAAAACAGGCGATAGTGCCTTCCTGGGCATTAGATGCTCCCTGAGTATTAAAAGTGAGTTCAATAGAGCATGGTTCGTTAATAAGAAAGAGTGGAAGTTGAATCTCCCTCATAGCAGGGAACAATTCACTAATCTTAATACTAAAAAGTGGGGTTTCGGCATCAGATGCTTTAAGTGAGTATTGGGGAAGAGATGTAGCATTGAGACCATCATACTGAGCATCACGAAGTTGGAGAAGACCTTTCTGATCAGCATCAGGGCAGACCACATCGACAGTGCCTACCTTAACCATATCTTTCTGGGACTTTTCCTCTGGTGTCTTAAATTGTCGCCTAATAGTCATATATGTACCATATTCATCAGTAATAGCGACTACTTTACTGCCGATGCGGAGAACCGCTCGTTTTATAAGACCATGAATACCAGTCTTAACAGGGAGATATGCCTGAGCAGTTGCTCCTGGAGAAGTAGTCACCGCCAGGGTAATAACACTACCCATATCGAGAATACCTTTTCTCTCTAATACGAATCGACAGAAGTTTTGGTTAATAACAATAGGGTCGAGGACATTAGTTTCAATGTTCATGGTAGAGACAGTGCTCATCGTTGTTGGTTTGAGTGCTTCCGGTATAGAACTTGCCATTTTATAATATAGATATATTTTTTTTTTCAGATAAATAATTTAATTAATTAAATCATAAATTAATTAAAAAATAAAAAAACTAAATATTAATTTCCTAAATTAAGTCTGAACCATAACTCCGTTAGGTGAATAAGTAAGAACATTCTTCGCCACGACATAAGTATAAACACTATTAGGAGATTGTCCATCGAGATCAGATTCAATCCTTATTCCATAATTAGTATTCTTAAAGTCCACTCCCACTCTTGTGAGAGGATCGAAGTTAATACCTGCTCCGAATACCGGTTTAGGATCAGCGAGAGTTGGCGGTTGTTCTGGTGTAGGTGAAAGACTAAATCCTATCTTATCCGGAACACCATTCTGGGTTTGGAGAGAGATAAGTGAATGATTAGCACTTGGTAGAGGTTTAATAGCATCTAAAAACTTGGTCTCTAATTGAGTCTGAGGTCGTGCTTCCTGTCCTTCCTCTTCAATATCCAAAGAATAGTCGAGAGGGAACTTTGTACCACCTCTAATATAAGTGACTCTCTTAATAATTGCTTCCTGATCGAAAGCACCACCATTACTATTCGCCAGGCGATCAGTAGAAAAACCATCCTGGGCATAATTATTAATAAATGTAGTTGGGATAAAACTATGGAAGACTGAGAGAGTGTTAGTAGTTCCTAAATTATAATTCTGGGTCTGATCACTGGAATTGAGAACACCATATAACTGACTAATACTATTATAAATAAATTGTCCGGTTGCTGGAGAACTCATCTGCTGTCTGCCACTTTCGTCTGGAATAAGTAAATCATAAGTCACAGATAGATCACTAATTTCATAAGATGCTCCTGTACTAATAGGATTAAAAAGTTGTTTAGTTTCTGTACCATCATCAGCATAAGTTGAATAACCACTAATAACATGACTATCCGGTGCGAGTTCAAGGTTAATAAGCATACCCCTTAAACCGTTAGTTCCGAGTGGAATAGGTTGTCCTGAATTAAGGAGACCAGTACGGAGTGGAATACTAAAAGAGACTTCACGATTAACACTATGAGCACCTACGAATGATCGAGAAGCAGAGGCAGGATTACCTTGGGTTAAAGCAGAGTCTAAATCACTCTGAGAATGAGTGACCGGCACTACACTCGCCAGATATCGTCCGTAAGACCTAACTACTTCAAGAGTCTGGTTAGATTGTGTAGCGAGTGTAATTTGCTGAAAGATAGATGGAATACCTACACGTGAATTAAGTGCGATGCCGTTAGAAGTAGCATCTCCACCATCTGAGTTAGTAGGAAGACCCCCACCTGGTTTTTGTAGTCTAAACTTTCCATTAAGTCGAAGTGTCTGTCCATTAAGGAGTTTGTCCTGATTTGCGATCTGGAATTGAACTATGG
>VMHT01004696.1_pt1 | contig 14472 bp, 25 predicted proteins | sample 4693611 | NCBI WGS metagenome assembly VMHT01 (sample SAMN12280063, study PRJNA550983) | marine metagenome | isolation source: seawater sampled from same location over 5 years 0.02-0.2 micron viral filtrate | place: USA: collected off the coast of southern California halfway between the port... ... | reverse complement strand
CATTGTGGCTTCTTGCTCTGAATGCGGGTCATCAATGATAAGAATATCAGCGCCTTTACCTGTAACAGCACCTCCAACACCTATCGCGAAGTAATCACCACGCTTATTTGTGTTCCATCTACCTGCCGCTTTACTGTCTGTGGATAATTCTATGCCGGGAAATACATTTTGGAAGTCTTCGTTCTGTATTAGGTTACGAACTTTACGACCAAAGCCAACTGATAGCTCTGCAGTATGTGCTGTCTGGATAACTTTCTTCTCTGGATACATTCCCAAGAACCACGCAGGAAATAAATAACTGGCAAACTCTGACTTAGTGTGACGGGGTGGCATATTAATTATTAATCTTTTTAATTTACCACTGGCAACCCTCTCAAATGCTTCTGCCATAATCTCATGATGCCTCCCATGTATAAAGCTGGGCCACATAGCACGAACAAAAGGAAGAAATTCTTTCCTTGCCTTTTCTTTTGTTTTAGTTGCATCTATCTTTTCTACAAGATCAAGTATCTCCCTTTGCTTATCCAAAGGCAACTTATCAATATCTTTATATGCGTCTTGTAATATTTTAACTAGATCATTCATTGTCGTTCACACTACTACTAGGTCTGTTGTCAACTATCTTCTGTGCTAGGTCTATCATCCATAAGCACTCAGGTGTGTCAACAGAGGAAACAATGTGTAAAGATTTATTGCCATCTTCATCATATGCCCAACCTATCATAACAGTGTCTTCCAACTCAGGACACTCGCCCTCAAGCTCTGAAGAAAATACTTTTTGTTTTCTGTATTTATCTAGTTCTATAACGTTATTTGACAAACCGTTTTCCCTACTAGTTATAACCTTACTAGTTATAACTAGTTATTTATACTAGTATAACTAAAAGAAATATACTAGTTATAACTAGTAGGCAACCCCTTAAATTATTTTTTTTTGTTTTTTTATATATTTAGGGGGTGGGTAATGGGCAAAACTGTAAAAAAATAGGGGTACCCCCCTAACTTTCAATAAATTACAAAATTTTGTGTGTAAAACAAACTGTAGTACGCATGGACAGGGCTAGACCAACACGGGTGGTAGGGAGTAGGTGGGGTAACAAGACTAACGAAAATAGAAAAAGGTAGGCTAGTTGTTACCTATTAACTTTTGTAACTTATCTTTTAACTGATCTTCTAATTCTTCTGACGTCATATTTATATTTTCAGATTTCATTTCTACTTTATCCACGAATAAACCAACATCAGAACTTTTACCCATCAGCTCTAATGCTCTTATCCTACTGCTAGAGTTATTATCTAAATCCATAGCTTCTTTCTCTAACTGTTTCATAATAAATTCAGATCGTTTGATAGCCAACATGCGTTGATCTTCCATACGTTGGTTCTGAATAGCCTTAATTCTCCCCATAACCTTGATATTGTTAAACGTCTTTGATGCCATCTCATGTACTGATTTTTCTTTTGTATCAACTCCAACATCATAAGCTTTTCTAAATGCATCAGCTTTTGTATATCCATCACAAATCAACTCGCAGAAATTAAGTTGTTTCTGGGTTAATGGTTGTTCTTTAGACTTTACCAATTTTGTTATTTCAGATTTGCCAGATACTAATTTTAAATCTGGTTTTTTGCCATCAGTTTTTTTACTCATGATTTATCTTCTAACCTCTATAAATTTGCACCTAATTTTTATTACCATACAAAATATATAACTGTAAACCATAGAACAAAACATGAAATAGTCTTTAATGGCTCATATATGCCCATACAAGCTTATTAATGGTTATAGTGTATCATTATACATATTTTATTGTTTCGAGGTTTTTAGCTTCCACTCTACGTTTCAGAGGATATGCTCTCTATATGTTAACATTAACAATATTTTTATGCTTTTTTCTGAATAATCTGGGTTTGTTAATCGTCTTATAAATATAGGGTTTAAAATTAATTTATTTTTTTCCAAGAAAAAGTTAATCCCAATAGTATTAGTAATAAGAACATAGTTTATTATTATTTATTATTATTTATTATTATGCGTTTGACTTTAATATCTAGTTGTAGTAATGATTAGTTTCATTTAGTTGCGTTTTTTTTAGGAGGTCAAAGGCTAGGAAGATAAAGGGTTAGCCACCCACGACACGAACTGAAACCCCATGATGGTCTAGTAATGCAAGACAGTAATTAGGGCGATATCAGATAAGCTAATAGAGAGTGTCAATCAGAGGTTAGATCGTAAGGTTTAATTAAGCTGACCAAAGTTAAAGATAATAGGTAGGCAATTACTTAACGTCTTTAATGTACTGTTTAGGAATGTGTATTCCTACTGATGATCTCGAAAGAGTGAAACAGTTAATTAACTTATGGGAGTTACTATTATGATAACTTATGAAAATTTAAAAAAATCTAAGTATACAAAAATTCTTAAAAAAGAAATCAATGGTAATACTTACTTTGCCGTAGTCTGGACTAAAACTAACAGAATAGTTTCTGTCTATTGGAAAGGTGGGATCACTATCCATAAAATTGCAAGTTTTAACGAAAAGAATAAAAGACGTCTTAACGCATTCAAAAATATTTCAATGCATTTTCAACAAGTAGGAGAATAAAATAATGAAGAATATAGAAAACATTTTTGACGTTTACGAAATTAAGCAAAGTTTAAACAATGCTCTAGATCATAATGGCGATATCATGTTTCCAGATGCACATATTAGCTTTGAATTAAGAATGATCGTGAAAGAATTAAGGAAAGAAATAGTCGATATATATTCTTTAAAATGTTTCGTCAGCAAATTAGACGAACTTTTAAAAAATGATTATCTCTGGTGGAGATTTTCCAGACTTAATGAAAAGTTAAACGAATTATTTAATCTGGGTTTAACTTTAAAAGACAGACCAAATTTATAAAACTTATAGGAGAATAGACTAATGGCAAATGCTAAAAAAATTGTTGTAAGCAACAAAGAAGATCAAATCAAAACAATCAAATCAGTTAATTTTGATAACGTAACACCAATAATTGAGGAGCAAAAGACATTGAATAAAGCTGACCCAAGATTTTCTAATGATCTAGTTGACCAGATCAGAGGTAGTGAAAATGAAATATCTGGATTGAAGACCACCAATTCAGAAAATACCAAGTTGGTTAATGAATTAAAGATTGATCAATACGTTGGATTAATAACCCATATAGCACCATTAAAATTGTCTGCATCTAATAACCTTACTAAAGCTGATACTAGGGCAATTAGTGAAGACCTTGTTAATGAATGTTCTATGAGTTCTGCAAATGCTAAATTACTCAAAGATAATTCAGTTAAGTTTGTAGTTAAATTTGATGTACCCTCGCAAGCTACACCAGAGATGGTAAGAGATATATTAGAAGAAAATGATATCACTTCCCAGACTAAGCTTAAAAAGGCAGTCAATCCCCAAGAAGAAATATTACTTGGAGATAAGATTGCTAAAATGATTTATGGCAAAACTAAAGCAGTTAAGAATGAAGATGGTATAGAAGAAGATATGTTTATGCCTACTGATCTAACTGCTGACGATATCAAGATCATTGAAGAAACTTTAGCTGATGCTAAACGTATGAGAGATGCTCATGATAAAAGTGTCAAAGATAGCACTAAAGATCAGTCAGAAGATAACACCCAAGTAAAAGATACTTTCAAAGCTTTGGGTATATAATCGAATTAACTAATTTGGACATGCATTTAATATGCGTGTCCATGCTAGTTCACTCGAACTAAACTGATAGCTGAAAATAGCTACTATCATTTTTCTACTATCATAACTTACTATCATCTTTACTATCATGGAGTTGCTTAATGCAAAACTTAGAAAAAAAATATCGTATATATTTATACGAAAATATTAATGGTCTTGGAATATTAGGAGATCAAGGCTATTTATTTGATACTTGGCGTGAAGCATACGACAAAAAAAATCAGCTTCAAGAAGATGGCAAACTGCCTAAAAACGATCATTTAATTCAAATAGATTGCACATAAAATGAATGAGTTAGAAATCATTCAAAAGCTAGATCAGATTATTTCTGATCTAGTTCAAGACGGATTGTTAGACATTGCCAACAATCTTGAAATCCAAAAACAAAAAATCGTAAATCAATTTAACCAAGCTGAACTTAATAGTCAGCAAATCGATATAGAGGAGTTAATCGATAATGAATAAAAATATACATCAACAAACTTTGTCCACAGTTTTTAATATTGATCTGGAAAAATTGCACCAAGCAAAGGTTAAAAGTGGTGCAATAAGCCAAGATACTGACTTAAAAGAAAGTTTGTATTATGACTTAACGCAGTTAGACATGGACATATCTAACTTAATAAAAAACTATTTTGCTGATTATGGTTCAGATATCTTAATAGGAGATATTGAAGATGAATAAGCAAAAAGAAATCGTTAGGTTTTTCAAAGGAAAAATAGTTAGTGGGCATTTTTTTAAAATGTCTACTAAAGATAAAAGATACTTTCATGGTGTATTAAAATTTGAAGCCAGAGATACACCAGACTTAATCACAGTCTATGATTTTCAGAAGAAACAATACAGAAGATTTAGACTTGATCAAGGCAGTATAAAGTTAAAATCTGGCAATCAACTTTTCAGCTACAATAAAAAAAGTGGCATAACATTTAAAACTAGGAGTGCGTAATGCGATTATCTAATGCAAGAAAAATATTTGTTGAAGCTATTAACCAGAGTTTCAAATTTGATTATAAAAATAACTATGCAGAAAAACCTATATCTCTACATCTAGAGGGTAGCATGGGAATTGGTAAAACTGCTTTATGCAGACAAGTTGCAAGGGACATGGATTTACATTTAGTTATTGTTTCTCTGGCACAGTTTGAACCTACTGATATTGGTGGTATGCGTATGCCAGATGGCGATACTATGAAAGTGTTAAAGCCAGATTGGATTGTTTCAAATGATAAATGGGAGCAGTTGAAAGCTGATGGTCATAAGGGCATCTTATACGTCTTTGATGAACTGCCACAAGCACCCGTTTTGAACATGAATATCTATGCTCAAATATGTGATGAATATAGGGTTGGAGAATATGCCTTAGACAGATCACATTGCTACGTTATGTCATGTGGAAATAAGCTATCTGATAAGGCAGGGACTAATGCAATGCCTATGCATTTAGTAGATAGATTATCTTTTCTGGAGATTGAAGCTAACCTAGATGACACTTGCAGTTACTTTGCTAAATCTGGTGTTGATCATAGAATAATATCTTGGTTGCGTTTCCAACCAGAGTTTCTACATCAATTCCAAAAGGGTGTTAATGCTTATCCTACTCCAAGATCACATGAGAGGGTATCAACTATGCTTAAATGGAACTTAGATGACGAGTGTATGTCAGAAGCTATTATAGGTCAGATTGGTCAGTCAGCTTATGCAAATTTAAAAACGCATATGGATATCCACGAAAAATGTCCAGACATTGACCAATTAATTGCTAGTCCTATGACTGCTCCATTAGTTGAAGAGCCACCTATAATGTTTGCTTTATGCTCTGCGTTATCTATGAGAGCAACTGATAAAAATATGGGTAGCATATTGCAGTACGTTCAAAGACTGCCTAATGAAGAGTTCCAAGCTTACTTTCTTAAAGATGCTTTAAGTAGAGATGAAACATTAAAGCAAAATAAAGACGTTCGCTTATGGGCTGGGAAATCAGGCAATGGTAAATATTTGGTGTAACTTAAATGTTACACCTTAACTTTTAGAGGAGTGTTAAATGCACGATTTACAAAGAAAGCTAGTTCGATCTAAGGTAAGACTGATGGTCGATAAGGATAAGAATGGATTAGGTTTTTACGCATCTATTCTTTATAAGATGCCATTAGTTATTAAAAATGATTTACCAACTATGGCAACTGATGGCACTAACATATTCTATAATGAAGAATTTACTGACAGTTTAACAGAACCAGAACTTGATTTTGTTTTATGTCATGAGTGTTTACATAGAGTGTTACTGCATCATCTAAGGTTTGGTAAAAGAGATCATGATCTCTGGAATGTTGCGACTGACTACGCAATAAACTTTTCACTTATGCAATCTGGCTTAACATCTATGCCAGAGGGTGGACTGCTAGACAATCGATTTGCTGATATGAAAGCTGAAAAGATATACGATATCTTGAAAGAAGAAAGCAAAGACAAGCCTAAACCTAAGAAACCAAAATGGGGAAATGTTATTCCTCAAGAGGGTATGAGTGAAGACCAAGTAAAACAAGAGGTCGCAAAGATAAATGCTGAAACCATGATGGCAGTCAATACTGCTAAAGCTATAGGTAAATTGCCATCTAGTGTTAAGGAAATTATTGACGAAATGAAAAGGTCGCAAGTTGATTGGACTGACGTATTGAGAAGACATTGCGTAGGAGAACAACCAGAGGGTTATTCTTTTCGTAGACCTAATCGCAGACAATGGCATGTCAACGAGATCATAACACCCATATCAAATAAAGTTGGTGTTGGAGATATTGTTGTTGGTGTTGATACCTCTGGGAGTGTTAGCAGTAAGGAATTATCCTATTTTCTAGGAGAACTTAATTCTTTATCAGAAGAAATAAAGCCAAACTCTATTACAATCATAACATGTGATGCAGAAATACAAGGCATCAAACGATATGAAAGTGGCGAGATTGTAGAAAATATAGTTTGTAAGGGTAGAGGTGGCACTCTGGTAATGCCCGTATTTGACTACATTGAAAAAGAAAATATTAATGTAGATAGCTTTATTTATTTTACTGATCTGGGTATTGGAGATTATCCAGATGAAGAGCCTAGCTTCCCTCTCTTATGGGTATCAACTGATATGCGACAAGATGAAGCACCTATAGGAACAACTACTTATCTAAAGGTTGCTTAATTATCCACAAACTAATTCATACGCACCCATGTTGGTGCGTGTGATACTTTTATTAACATTTATAATTGGAGTTCTTAAATGAATATATATAAAAACATCTCAAGGAAAGAAGAGATAGAATACAAATTTTATCAGCAAGCCAAAAAAACAATTCAAAGCATGGCTGAAAATTTTGGATTTGATATGTCTTATTTCATATCAGACAACTATGAACTAAGGAAAAAAAGTAATCTCTATTCCAAAGAAAAAGGTCAAGAACTTGTTAAGGTTAAAGATGCTATAGACTATAATGGTAGCCAAGCTATGCACTCTATAGGTCATTTAATAAGTAACATTAAATCATATAGATCAAAATCAATAAAAAATTCTATAGGTACAGAAGACTATATGAAAAAATTTGATCTATACAAAGTGTCTGCTGATAGGACTAAAAAAATGTCAGCACATTGGTGGCAAGAAAACAATTCCAGAACTTATATTGATATCAAGAGTGAAAGAAATATAGAAAATGGTATTGTTAAAGGTCAGTCAACTTATTCCAGAACTGAAATATCTATTAGTCCTTTATGGTATCACAAAGTTTATAAGCATGGCTTACATGGTGTTCAATACAAAGGCAGACCATGTTTTGTAATGAGTGTTACACCTCACAAAATTAGAAGACTTGCAGAAGATAATATAGATGTACACAAAGCGACTATATTACATTCTCATGGTGGGGACATAACAATGTTAGAAGATATGTGGTTAGCATCATTCAAACAGTCTGACTATGAGGTCGATAATGTTGGTAAGGTTATAAGACCATCTGAACGCATCTTGTCAGTTAGTCCAGAGTTAAGGAGAGCAGAAACTAACGTATCTCAAAGGATAGGCAAGAATGTTATTGGCAGTCTACTATCATAAGTTACTATCATCAAATATCCTACTGCTGAATTAGTTTTGGCAGTAGGTGGTAATTTCGCCGTCAAAACAACCAACCATTGTTAATGTTAACTTTTAGGAGATCATAATGAAATACGATTTTAAATGTTATCAAAATAGAATGTATCAAGATAATTACATAAGAAATATATATTTAAAAATTGGTTTCGCATTTTTAGTATTAATATCAATTATTATTATAGGAGTTTAAATTGCAGATATCAGATGCAAAATTATATAAAATGTTTGGCTTAGATGCCTATCAAGATAAATATGGCGAATATATCCATGATGTACAAACAACTCTTTTACAAACTCAATATGAAAGTGTTGGAAAATTCATAATGCAAAACGCACCAGATATATCTGAAACCAACTACATTATCTTAATACAAATTCAAGACGAATTGTGGATAAGAGATATGTTTAACAATTATAATAAAAAGGAGAGTTAAAGTGTCTAAAGAAGAATTACCAGAAGAAATAAGCGAATGGCAAGAAGCTATGTTGGAGATCGAGGGTTTAGTTTATGAAGAAGTATCTAGACTACAAAAAGCAAAAAATTTCCATATGGCAGACGTTCTTAATAAAGCATTGTTCACAATAAAGAGAGGTTACTAATGAGTAAGGTTAAATTAAAAAAGCATGAAAAACTATTAGCAAGTGTCCTTTCATTTGAGGGCATAAACGATTACGAAAGAATGACAATTCCTTATATTTATCATACCTCTTTTCTTCAGAGAGAATTAAGCAGAAACTTTAATTGTGTGATGAATAAACTTAGGTCAAAAAAAGAAAAGGCTAGTCATTTTCGTGATGTAGTTAAATATAGAATGTCATCTTATAAACGTAGAGATATGTTAGGCTATGAATTTTTCCTACATCAAGTTATTTGGGAAATCAAAAATAGTATTGATTGTGAAGTTGATACTTATAATAGTCATAGCCATGAAGATGATGTTGATAGTCGAGAACTAGGTATTCTTGATGGTCGATATGAGATGGCTATGCAATTAAAAAACTTAATAAAAAAATGGGAGAATGAATAATGGATAAAAAAGAAAATTGGAACAAATCATATAGCAAAAGACTATATGATTTAATTCAGTCTAATGTTGATAAAGTAAACTACGATAATGACGTTTACGAAAAATCATTAAGTAAAGATAAAAAAAAATATCGTGATCTAATGCAAGGGAGATTAAAAAATGATCGATAGAATTTTATTATTCTTAATTGGTGTATGTGTAATGCTTATGTCGATTGTAACTTTAGCTGATGCTGATGGTTATTATATGCAAAGTATAGAGGGAATATTTATTACTTTGTTTATTGGTTCTATAGGTCTGGCAATGATACTTTATAGTTTTGTAAGTATCTTTATGAAGACCAAAAGTTAGGGGGAGAGATCACTCCTATTTGGTGCGTGAAAGTGGGTGCGTGAGGTTTATTTTTTTCCCCTCTAACCTAAATGCTATATATCCCTAGATAATTGCTCCCTCATTATATAATTCAGCAATAATTATGGGTAAAACTGTGATCTCTTTAAATTATGTTCAGTTAATATATGGAAAGCCACACAAAAGGCTCATTAGAGCCTAGTACAGAGGGGTCGGCAAACCTCTCTGTACGAATACTAACAAATCAACTTAACTGCTCTGTATCAAGAGCATACACTCATTATAGGAGATATTAATGAATACGAAAGGTAAAGGTGGTCATAGTAGCACCTACGAATTTTTAAATAAAGATATCAGAAATTCACATAAAGAACTTGTTGAACGTAACAAAAAAATGACACCTCAAGAATTAGATATGGTTGAAAAATTTGAAGATGTTCCAGAAAGCTTGGCAAATATGGATAAAGATATTGGCAGAGTAAACAAGTCATCTACATCAACAATTCAGCATATGCGAGGTGGTGGCACGTTTGACGATTAACTGTTAACGTTAACTTTTAGGAGATTTTATAATGCTAACAACATCATTAATGTGTCTGGCACTTAATATATATCATGAAGCTAAAAATCAAAGTTTCATAGGACAAGTAGCAGTCGCACAAGTAGTTATGAATAGGGTTAAAGATACAAGATATCCCAATACAGTTTGTGAGGTAGTCAAACAAGGCTTAACTTACAAATGGAAACCATCATTTCCTATCAAAAATAAATGTCAATTTAGTTGGTACTGTGATGGGAAAAGCGACAAACCCAGAGAAAGTAAAGCATGGGAAGATGCCAAGCATGTTGCTAATGGCGTTTACAATGAACACCTAGCTGATTTTGTCGAGGGTGCAACTCACTACCATGCTGACTATGTAAACCCTAGTTGGGCAGAAACTAAAACATATGTAATGAGAATAGATGACCACATATTTTATAGGTGGGACATTAAAGAAAATAAAAATTACTTATATGATTAAAAATAAATTGAGGGCGAACTTGGAGAGGTTCGCCCTCTTTTGCGTAGTAAGAAGAGAGAGCATGAGAAAACACTCACTCAAAAACAAACATAATCCCACCTTTAGATTAAGTCAACTCAATCTCCAACTTTCATAGTATTCAGATATTGGCTTAACAATCCCATTAATATTTTTTTCTAAAAATTCCAAGTCTGGTCTAGATAAATTCTTATCTGTTAGCAGTTTCATTAATATACTGTAGCAACTAGATCCACTTGTACGTTTTACCAAGCTTATACATTCGCTAACTTTTGTTCTTAATATTTGCTTGCTATCGTTATTAGTGTCGTAACTAGCAACAACTCTAGGAGCATAATTTATAGCTTTAACTCCCACCATACCAGACACATTAAAATCAGATGCCAACAAATCCAATGTTTTATAATCATCTAACGATATACTATCATTCAATAATAACGTGTCTAGGCAAGTCTGATCTATAACCCTTAATCTAACTTTGTTAGAATTTCCTATGAACTCTGGCTTAACATTCTTTTTGTTAAAAGGGTACGTCTTCGTCATCATCTTTCTCATAGTAATTCTTTATGGGAAGATTTTTTGGTATGAAGTTATTAGGCTTCAACATATCTTCTGCACTAGTTATATTATCTACACTTATATACCTAGCAGTTGCTTTATCAAAAGACAACATGCAATCCCCAATCGAGCCTACCCATGAAAATCTACATTTCCATATTAATATCTGGCTCATACTAGACGTAGATGGATTAGGTCTATGAACTGTTAAACCTATATCAGCTTTCGCAAACCATGATGCACTACCAGAGATATCATAACCTTTTGGTGGTGGCACAGTCCCATCATCTTTACGCATCATTTTAGTTGGGTGGGCAACAAACCAGATATGTATTCCATGTGCTTGAGCGAAAACACGCAACGTAGTTAACATATCTGAAATCCAATCAGTTTCAGATGTAACATTCTCTTTTGAAATATAGTTATATGGATCAACAACTACACCTCTAATACCATGTCGCATTACTGCCACTTTCATTCTTTCCATAATGCTATCTAATGAAGATAGAGAGCCATCAGCTTGATACAAAAAAGAAAAATGATTTTGGACAAACTTCTTGCCCTCTTCCAACTCCTCTTTAGTAAGCTTTGGTGTAACTCCATCAAAGAATGGTTTACCCATATGCTTGCTTATAAGTTTTGCTATATGTATTCTTGGCTCATTCTCGAAAGAACATATACCAAATTTCCAACCTTTATTTTTGGCTATGTTGATCATTATTTGATCTACAAATTCTGATTTACCACTTGATGGGTGTCCAGTAACAACTGTTAACTGTCCCTCTACAACTGTGTATAAAGGATCAACTTCTGTATAACCAGTAGAAGCACCAGAGCCAATCCCCTTTTCATAAATATCATCTACCTCTTCATAAAAATGTGATGCGTCATAAAGACCAGATACTGGATATGGTATTGGATTAGCAGTTATCTCATCTAACTTTTCTTTACCATGCTTTACCAAAACGTCATTAGCATCTTTACAATCTTCTGGATATTCAATCTTAAAGCATTTATCTTTACCAATTCTTCTGGCTAATTCTTCTGCCATAGCTTGACCAGATTTATCACTATCCATAGCTATAACTACTTTTTCGCAATCATCTAATTTCTTTTTTGCGTTCCAAATAAATTTAAATTTGCCATCTTCGTGAGCATCTATCTTGCCATCAACAACTTTCATGACTGCACCATGAGGTATAGAAACAACTGATTTATACCCTACCTCCATAAAACTAAGGCAGTCCATTTCCCCCTCACAAATAATAATAAAATCATTATCATTCACATTATCAATATTAAAAAAATTTACTGCTGAACCTTGTGCAGAAAAACCCTTGTCTGGGAAAGACCTAATCTTTGCAAACTCTGTACTGCCCTTATTCGTGTAAGGAAAAACAATACAAGGCATTTCTTTTTTCTCTGATGCAATGTAATGATGTTTAAACTTTACACCTACATTTTTGGCAGTATCTTCTGATATCCCCCTACTATTAAGATAGCTTATGCTTCCATTCTCTGTTGTTAAATCTCTCCACCTATTTTCGTCAACAGCATGAACCACATTGCTTCTCCTTATTATCTTAAAATTATTATCTTTAAATCTAACAGAACCATTTTCATTACAATGCCAACAGTTATACACAACAACATCACTATCAACTTTCAGCGACAATGTTTTTTGATCTCTTTTTTTTCTTTGGCTAGAACAAAATGGACAATTAATCTTGTGTTGCCCATTACCTAATTTGAGGGCATCTGCCCTTATGTTTTGTTTAATCTCCATTACTTTCTCCTACGCATTGAAGAAAAAGATAGTGCCATAAAAAACCCTCGTCAACTAAAAAATTTAGTTTGATTATTAGTTCATAGTTTACCCACAAAGTTGTAACACCCCCCTAAATTTAAAATGCCAATTCAAATGTTAACATTAACAAATAAAAATTTTTTTATTGATTACTAGTTATAACTAGTATATTTAAATATATTTTTATTACTAGTAACTAGTTATAACTAGTATTGTTATAACTAGTAGGGGAAACTCCTATTTTGAATGGTGCGTTTTAACTTCTCTCCAAGATATCTAGCGACAACTGATTTACTAGTAAGTATAGTTTTAAAATGTTCTTGTAAATTTTCTGCGTTCATTTCAGCTAGATCACAAACATGGGAAAAATCTTTACTTAAAACCCATTCAGAAACTTCTAACTTCTCTTTTGTGCTACCCAAGTAAGCATCAGAAACTGCTTGGCAGATCACATATTTCCATAAGCGACACTCGGACATGAGTTCTTGGTCTGTCTCTGTCCAATCCCCAGTATATATGCTTCTGTTTGACTTGTCTGTCATTAACATAAATCTTTCCTTGCATACAATCCAGTATTACACTTTCATCTAAATCTGGTCTTCTTGATGCATAGTGTATAATTAACTCTACTTTTACATCAGTTTCAATAAGATTTTTTAATGTTGGGCATTGATTAGTAAATAATTTTTCATAGTCTCTTGCTTTTTGTGATTTTATTAAAGCCATTCTTTTACCAAAATTTACTATTTTTCTAGAGTTGGATTTGCTCGCAGGCTCTCCCTCTATAGTAAAAATTATTTTCTCATTATTTATTATTGACATGTATTGTTATCTATTATAGTTTCAAAATTGCGTAGGAGAAGACATATGAAAATAACAAATAAATTCGGCATGCCTAAACCATTTGTGGATTTTGCCAGAAATGATAAATATAGTAAAGGTAAAGCTGACATATCAGTAACTACCTTAATTGATAGTCCTAGAGTTAGGATTATGAAAGAACAATATCACGACAAAATAGAAGTTGATGCAGTAGATATGATCTGGGCATTATTTGGAACGGCAGTACATTCTGTTTTAGAAAGTTCTGAACAATCAGAAAATTCAATAACAGAAGAAAGATTGTATTCTGAAATAGATGGTTGGTTGTTGTCTGGTGCAGTCGATAGGCAAGAGATAAATAAAAATAATATAAGCATAATAGATTACAAAGTTACATCAGTCTGGTCTGTTATTTATGGAAAGCCAGAATGGGAAAAGCAGTTAAACTGTTATGCCTATCTGGTAGATGATAAACATGCTTTCAGTAAAAGCAACGTAACTAGCTTGAAAATATGTGCGATACTTAGAGATTGGAATAAGAGGGATAGCGAAAGAAAAGAAAACTATCCAAAAGCACCAATAGTATTTGTTGATATACCATTATGGAGTTACGAGGATAGATTAAAATATCTTAAAGACAGAATGGCATTGCATCAAGAAGCACAGATAAATTCAGACGTTCATGATAAATTACCTTTATGTTCTGATGAAGAAACATGGAAAAAAGAAGACACTTGGGCAGTAAAGAAAAAAGGTCAGAAGAGAGCATTAAGAGTTTTAGATAGTGAAGAAGAAGCTATCAAATACATTGAATGGCACAATGAAACTGACAAAGCCTATACCAAAAAAACTGATTTAGAAATTGAATTTCGTGGTGGCGAGTACACCCGTTGTGGCAACTACTGTTCAGTTGCTGAATTTTGTCAACAATATAAGGAGAGGTTAGTATGACAAGTAAAGTAAAAGTACCTAAGAGGGTAGTAAGAAAAGTTAAGAAGAGTGGT
>VMHT01221944.1_pt1 | contig 14475 bp, 6 predicted proteins | sample 4693611 | NCBI WGS metagenome assembly VMHT01 (sample SAMN12280063, study PRJNA550983) | marine metagenome | isolation source: seawater sampled from same location over 5 years 0.02-0.2 micron viral filtrate | place: USA: collected off the coast of southern California halfway between the port... ... | reverse complement strand
TCAGGAGTACCAGATCGGCGTTATTGTAAACGCCAACAGCTACAACATCATCGCCAAGGACACTGCTGGCGCGGCAGTTACAGCCAACTCCAGCGACTCTGGTAACGGTGGCGGCTCTACAGTGGGTGCGTACCAGATCAACACTGGCACTAACTTCTATGTAGATAGCACGGGCTGGGGTGTGGGTGCGTGGGGTGCTGGGACTTTCGGTGAGTCTGTGGCGATTACCTCGTCAAACCAGTTGCGGTTGTTCAGTCAGGACGCATTTGGCGATGACCTTGTGTTCAACCCCAGAGGCAGTTCTGTTTTTTTCTGGGATGAGAGCAGTGGTCTGTCAACTAGGGCGGTAGCCTTGTCCAGCTTAGGTGGCGCATCTGACACGCCAGTTGAGGCGCTTCAGGTCATGGTGTCTGACATTGACAGGCACGTTATCTGCTTTGGGTGTAATCCGATTGGGTCGTCAACCTTAGACCCTCTGTTTATTCGCTGGTCTGATCAAGAAAACGCGGTAGATTGGACGCCAACAGCGACGAATAGTGCCGGTGGTCAGGTTATCTCTACAGGGACAACGATTGTCGGGGCGATCAAGACTCGTCAGGAAATACTGGTATTTACGGATGTGGGTATCCAAGCCATGCGCTTTGTGGGTGCTCCGTTCATTTACTCATTCTCTCCGGTGGCAGAGAACGTCAGCATGATCTCGCCCAAAGCGGGGGTTGCGGCGGCTGACAGCGTGTTTTTTATGGATAGGGAAGGGTTCTATGTCTATCGCGGATCGGTACAGAGACTACCTTGCTCGGTTCTCGACCATGTGTTTTCCAATCTCCAATTTCAGCAGAGATTTAAGATATACGCTACAACAAACCCTGATGACTCAGAGGTAACGTGGTATTACCCAGTGGGCACTCCAAGTGCCGACATTACAAACTATGTCACATACAACTACCTAGAAGATAACTGGTCTATAGGCACACTGGATCGCGGGGCGTTTATCCATGCGCCAACCAAAGAGTTCCCGATTGCCGCGTCAAACAGCCTGACCAGTGACAATTATCTTTATATACATGAGTTTGGTCATACGGCTGATGGCGAACCGCTAAATGCGTTTGTCGCTTCCGGCGGTATTGGCTTAGGCGATGGCGAGCAGTTTGCGGCAGTGCGAAGGGTAATCCCTGACTTTACCTTTAGAGGCAACTCTGCGGCTGTTGACCTGTCTCTTGAGGTCAGGGGCAGAGACTTTCCCTTGAGCAGTGAAACGCTGTTAGACACAGCCACCATAGAAAGCACTACAGGGCAGTTTCACCTTAGAGCCAGAACACGCGAGATGATTATCAAAATATCCAGCAACGGAACGGATTATGGCTGGACTCTAGGTGATCTGCGATTTGATGTCAGAACGGATGGACGCCGATAATGCCTAAATATACGACACTGCCGGTAGCCAGCCCCGAGTATGAGCGAGAAAACGAACAGGTTGCCCGTAGATCAATAGAGCAGTCGCTACAAGACATATCGTCAACCGTAGAAGGCAACACAAACAAGACAAACAAGGACTCGTCACTGGCCCTGCGCCGGTTCCAGTTCTTGCTGATGGGTGCAAGTAATGGCTGATGTCATCAAGGTTCTTGGTCAACTTGACCCGTCTGCCACGACAACAACCACGTTGTACACAGTTCCCAACCTGAACCAGACAACCGTTAGCTCCATCAATGTATGCAACCGTACCTCTGGCGCACTGACCTTCAGGTTAAGTGTCCATGTTGCAGGTGCAGGAGCAGACAACAAGCAGTTTATTTATTATGATAAGTCAGTATCAGCAACGGATACATTTTCTGCCGTGTTAGGACTGACACTCAATCAAAGCGATGTGGTCAAGGTGTACGCAAGTAGCACTGGCCTTAGCTTTAACATGTTCGGTGTAGAGACAAGCTGATGAATAGATACCCAGCAAAACCAATGATGGACGAGATGGCGAAGTATGGTCGTTACGGCGACTCCATGCTTGTCCACATGCACCCCGCTGAAGTGGCAGGCATTGCCTCTTTGGTTCCCGGCGGATTGACCAAAAACCCAGTCACAGGACAGCCAGAAGCGTTTGCGTTTCTTGCCCCGATGTTGCTTGGTGCGGCAGGGGTCAGTCTTTCACCCCTTGCGGCGGCGGCAGTGACAGGTGGTGTCAGTGCGATTATCAACAAGGACTTGGGCAAAGGGGCGCTAGATGCCATTACAGGCTTTGCCTCTGGCGCTATTGGAGAAGGTCTGGGTGAGTTGCTTGGCACCGCCACTGACACCGCAACGCAGACTGTGACTACTTTAGGGACTGACACGGCTAAAGCAGGCTTAGAGGCAGGCTTGGAAACGGCGGCGAACACATCACAGTTAGCCTTACAGCAGGCCGCAGAAGGAACCGCCAATACATTAGAGGCGGGCATTGAAAGGGTAGTAGCAAGCCCAGTAAGCCCCGATGTGTTTAGGCCGATGGACATAAATAAGATGGTTCCCAGCGACATTACTGATATGGCAATGTCTGGCTATACACCGCCGCCATTAACTGCAAAGGCACCCCTTAGCCTTACCCAAAAGATAAATGAGGGCATAAGAGGCGTTGGTCCAATGGGCCAGCTTGGTATAGCTGGCGTTGCCCAAGGCGCTAAAGGCGACATGGAGATGCGTGAGGCGAATAGGGCGCAGGCAGAAGCTCTCCGCGCAGAAGGCGAGGCAAGCAGGGCAGAGTCCCGCGCAGACCTAAATAGAGCCTACGCAGTGGCGCGTCCCGACATCCCAGTGGGCATTGATTATGCTACGAGAGGATCAGAGATGAGTCGGCGAACAGCCGGTCTCCTCCCCAGCATGGCGGCGGCTGGCGGTGGTCAGGTTCAGAAAATGGACGAGGGTGGCAAAGCCCCTGATTTATCCGCCGTTAGGGATGCTTATCGCTTTATAGGTGGGCCTAGGGGCTATGGAGGCAGAGATGCAACCGCAATCCAAAAGGGTCTTAGGGGGCAGGATATTATTGCTCCGCCAAAAGACTACATGGTCGGCTTTGAGCCAGAGTTTCAGTACTTCCAAGACCTAGCCCGTGACCCAGACGGCAACATAGTCGGCACCCCTGACGTTCCCGATAGGGGTTATAGGCCGATGAGACAAGGCGTCATATCTCGCGGTCAGTACTTTGACCCGATTTTACAAGCACCTCAGTCTAACGCTCAGATGAATGAGTTTCGTCGGACGTTAGAGAAGCTCGACCCCGGCCCCCTTGGAGAGGCGGCAGTGATGGGTCTGGCCTCTGAAGGGTCTGTGCTGTCTCCAATGCAACAGAACATGTTTGAGCAATACGCGCCGTTAGCTCCTTTTAATATGGCCCAAAGAGGCAGGCTGGAGGAGTTAACAGATCGCGGAATGTCTTTGCAAGAGGCTATAGGAAATCAAGAAGCCGCAAGATCAAAAGGCTATGACCTAGACGGCGATGGCGTTGTAACAGACGCGGAGTTTACTCAGGCTACAGCGGAGCCAGAGACACCAGATGTGCCAGACTATGCGAAAAATATGTCTCCAGAACAGCAGGCCATGCTTGCAGAATATATGGAGCAATACGGTCCAGACACCGGCAGGTTTTTGACGAGCTTGTTGACGGGTGGTCTTGGCAGTATCGGTGCTTTTATGGCTGAAGGGGGGGAGACGGAGGCAAAGAAGATGCCAGAAGTTGGCCCTGCCCCAGAGCCACAGGTCGGGCCACCACCCACAGGCGGCGACATACCCATTCGCACCTCCATGATGGAGGGAACTGTCCCTGATGGCGGGATAGCCCGTGTTCCCACGGAGTTTACCCAGCAGGGTGACCCGATGAAAGCGGAGGTCAGCAGAGATATGGCCGCGCTCAAAGCGGTGGTTCGCGGCGATATAGACAATGAAGAAGTTAAGGATGAAATTATACAAGGCTTTATCGCTAAATATGGACAAGAAGCCTACGAGTTGGCGAGACAGACATTTTTAAGCGAGGTGCCTCAAGAAGGCATAGCAATGATGAGCATGGGGGGCATGGCTCCTCAGACAGAGGGCATGTTGCAAGGGCCGGGTAGCGGGATGGATGACATGATTCCCGGCATGATTGGCTCTTCACAGCCCGTTGCAGTGTCTCCCGGAGAATACATTGTCGCCGCTGATGTAGTGTCAGGCTTGGGCGAGGGTAGCTCTGAGGCTGGCGCAAATGAGCTAGATAAGATGATGGACAGAGTACGCATGGAACGAAACGGCACAACACAACAGGCTCCGAGAATTAATGAAAGGAAAGTGATGCCTGCATGAACATTAGTCTTGTTCCGTTGGAGCACGCTCACGTGGCTTGGAATGATGTACGTCATTACCTAGAACCCGCCGTCGAGAGGTGCAACGGACGCTGGACGATGGAGCATCTTTGCGCGGCTGTTGCTATGGGTAGCACACAGCTCTGGATAGCCTTTGATGATGAAAAGATATGGGGCTGTCTTACCACTGAAATAACGCAATATCCTGCCAAGCGAGTGCTGTCGATGCACTTCCTTGGCGGCGAAGATTTTGATTCTTGGTACAACCTACTGCTTGAACAAATCACCAGATACGGCCTAGATATGGGCTGTGACGGGATTGAGGGCGTGGCAAGGTTTGGTTTTTGGAAATATCTACAGGCTGACGGCTTTGAGAAGTCGGCGGCATTTTACGAGAAGGGCATGAAAAATGGGTAAAGGCGGCGGAAGTGCTGGGCCAACAGAGTCCAAGGTAGTACAGTCAAACCTGCCAGAATACGCAGAGCCATATTACAGAGACCTGCTGGCCCGTACTGGCGTCGAGTCTGCTCTGCCGTATACCCCTTATCCTGCACCACGCATGGCATATTTTGCTCCTGCCGAACAGGAGGCCATGTCACGGTTCACGGAGATGGGCGTTGCTGGCACACCCCCGGAACTTGATGTAGCAGGCAATATCGCTGGCACTGTTGGTATGGGTAGCCCTTATGCGGGCACGATGTTGGAGGTGACCCGTCGAGCGCAAGAGATGCCGTCGATGGCTGATCCTTACGCGATGGCGTCGTACATGAATCCTTACCAGCAACTTGTTTTAGATAACCAGATGCGGGAGGCTCGTCGTCAGTCTAACATCATGGGTCAAGAGATTGGCTTGCAAGCCGCCGGCCAAGGAAGTCTGGGTGGATACCGCGAAGGGATCATGCAGGCAGAGCGTGAGCGTAACTTAGAGCGCCAGCTTGGCGATATTTATGGCGCTGGCATGCAACAGGCATTTGGTCAGGCACAGCAGGCTCTTGGGCAGGACAGGGCATATGCTGATACAGCGGCTCGTTTGGGTCAGGCCGCTTACGGCAACTTGTTATCAGGAGACGCACAGCGGCTTCAGGCGGCAGGAATGCTGGGCGACTACGCGGATCAGCGCCAGAGAATGGAGATCGAAAGACTCCGTAACATGCAGGCCGCTGGAGAGGCAGAGCGCAGGCTCCGTCAAGCAGGCATGGACATTGGATATCAAGACTTCCTGCGCCAGAGAGCTTTCCCACAAGAGCAACTGGGCTTCTACAGCCAGATGCTACAGGGGACGCCCGTGACGCCGGGAACAACACAGACAGCATTTGGTATGCAACCATCCACCATGCAACAGTTATTGGGTGCAGGAATAGCGTCTGCTGGACTGTACAACGCATTTAGAGGGCCGCAGGGATGACAGCTATGAACCTTCTGGATTATGACAATGCTGTAAAGGGAATGAGTGACGCTCAACTTATAGAAATCGCTCAAGACCCGCAACCGGGTGGCGTCCCGCAGTTCTTGGCTATACAGCAACTGCAAGAGAACAAAGATAAAAGAGAAAGGTATGCGGCCCAGCTAAACAAGCCATCAGACATGACGGTAGCAGATCAGATTGTTGGTGAGGCTATGCAGGGCGGGATCATGGGCGCTATGCCGCCTCAGATGGCTATGGCCCCACAGATGGCCCAGAGAATGCCCAACATGCCACCACAGGGCATACAGCAGGCTATGTCACCTCAAATGATGTCTGGGGGTGGGATTGTAGGAATGACTAATGGTGGGTTTCTTGATGAGGTCGTTGTAAAAGCGCCAAATTTAAGCGAACAAAAGCTAGAAGAGCTAATTATAGATGGAGTACCAACTGTTGATCTAATACAGATGGGCTTTACAAGCGATGATATTTCCCGCGTTGGCTCGCAAATAGACCCTAGGATAATTAGAGAAGGGAAAAAGATGCTGGATGCCGCTCCAGACGCAATATACGACACACTTACGTTCGACGCAGATCGTGGCGAATCTATTGTGAGGAGGGGTCGAGAAGCGCAAGAGCAAGCAGTACGAGGCGCTCAACAATCATTCTTGGGAAGGACAGACATTCCCCGAGGAGAAGACCCAGCCAAGCCTTTTCGCACCAACGTCCAGCTACCTTTCGGACTTTCTTTGGAGGGAACAAAGTTTGAGCCGGTTGCTGATCTTATTGGCTCAGGTATAACGAGCCTTGGTAATGCATATGACAGATTTATGGAGCGACCAGATCTTCTTGCAGAAAAAAGAGAGGCGGGTAGCGACACGCCAAGAATGGACGCCCTTAGAAAAGGAAGCGGCTCTGGTGCGCCTATTGTAACTCAGTCAGGCACAGGCAGTGCTCCCGCAGTGCAATTAGACAACAGCAATGTCCTTACCGATGCTCAAGTTCAAGCGAACCTTGGGCTTGCAGACACCTCAGGTCTTGTGCCAAACACATCTGAGATCAGCAAGTATCTTAATCTTGGCCCAGATGGCGCAGTCAGGGCGGGAGGCGATGATGCAATGATCCCTAGCGGGCCAGAAAGAGCATCAGGTGCCTTGGATGAGCTAAAGGATTTGATCAATAAGCAGTCACAGTTCTCTTCAAGTACAAACAGAGGGGCCGCGCTGGTTGCGTTAGGTACTGGGATAATGGAAGGCAAGACCGGTGAGGGTGGCAGAGCGGCGGCAAAGATACTTTCAGATGATGCCAAGACGCAGGGAGCCTTGCAGATAGAAGGGGCCAAGATCGCGGCGGCTGACGAGCGAGAGCGAAACAGGCTTGCGGTCATGCGTGAGGACTTGCAAAACAAGTTAGGAATAAGCCAGAACGCAAGCAACAGAACTGCTTTGGCTGAAGTTAACAGGGCGCTGGCTGAGTATGACGGGTTCACAGTAAGAGGTATTGCAGACAAGATCGCAAAGGGAATGCCTTTAACTCCTGAGGAAAGTATGTATATGACCTTGCAAAAAGCACAGCAAATGCTGATTCCGATAGTTGCACCAGCAACGCAAGGCTTGTTTGCTGATCCCGATAAACAACAGCCGTCTCCTACAGGTGGCACAATGAAAATAGTCAACAAGACAGCGTAAAGATGCCCGTTGCCACTCTAAGCGCCCCAGACGGGCGGCTCATTGATGTCCAGTATGAAGAGGGAACAACTGACGAACAGATAATAGCTTTTGCACAACAACAATACGCTTTAGACCCCTCCATTGCTTATGACGAAGACGACTCGTCAGTCATAGAGAAACTGCAAGACTTAGAGACAGAAGACCTTATTGACGCCGCATCTGAGGCTGGCAAAAGATTTTACGGTGGCGTAAAGACAGGCGGCTACTCTACTGGTCTTGGTCTTCAAAGAATGCTCCCTGATTTCGCTCAAGAGGCGTTTGGCATTGACGAAGAAAGCCTAGCGCCTAAAGACCTTGCGTATCGTGAAGAGGTTGCCAGAGACCTTGGGTTTGATCCCAAGTATGATCAAACCTTCTTAGCCGATGTAGCTGGTGGTGCTGGCGAACTGCTACCTCTTGCTACTTCCGCGTTTCTTACAAGGGGGGCCAGCCTAAAGGCGGGTCTCTCTCCTACCTTGTCCAGAGTAGCTACTGGAGTCCCGATTCTTGGTCAAACATCCGCGATTACCGGAAGAGAAGCGTTTGATTACGAGCAAAGAACGGGCGAGAGGATATCAGACGAACAGGACTTGCTTTTAAAAGGGCGTGATGTTGGCTTGGCCTATCTTGAACAAAGGCTTGGCATACTTGACAACATATTTAAAGGTCTTCCCAAGGGGTGGTCAGACACTCTGGAGGGTAGCCAGTGGATGACCAGACTGAGGTCAGCGTTTGGTTCGTTCTTTTCGGAAGGCTCTCAAGAGGTAATAGAGGGGCTTATCAGGGATGTTACAGACAAAAACATATATGACCCAGACAGGGCAATCGGAGAAGGAATACAGGATGACTTCACCGTAGGCGGTACTATTGGTGCGTTGTATGACTTAGCCATCGGTTCGCTTAGACGCAAAAATCCGGCAAAACTAGTTGAGGCTCCAGAAGAAATAACAGAGCCAACTGATGAAGAGATAGAGATAGAGCGCGGCCTGCGAGAGGAGCAGAGAAACAAAGAAACAAAAAGAAGAAAGGCTATGGATCGTGCTCTGAGGAGAACGGCCACGCCGGTAGACATAGAAGATTCCAGCCTCATAGACCCCGATCTGACCGTACAGGAAATGGTGGGGGCTATAAATCAAAGCCCCCAGATATTGCCAACCGGCGTTAATTTTCAAGTTGAGCAAGACGGCAGTCAGTTCTTTGTCACGCAAGATGGCGTTCAGTTTGGCCCCCCGCTGAAAGATCCCATAAAGGCTGAAGAGCTAAAAGCCGCACTCAACGAGGAAAGTGACAACAAAAGGCTGGAGAAAATCCTTAATGATGCGGGAGAACGCGCATTAAATCAGGCGGTAGAAAAGGGTGACCTGTCCGCAGAGGCGGCAAATGCGCTGAAAAGAGGCGCGGAACGTGACGCCGCCGCTAGAGCCAATCCAGATTACATACCGCCCGATGATCCAAGGCAGGACATCCTCAGACAGCATTCTGCCCAGACAAAAGCAAAAACAAAGCGCCTCTATCAGTATCTGAGACAGGCTGGCAGGGCGTTTACCCCAGAAGACCCAGCCGCCCCGCGCCTAGATAAAGGCCAAAAGGCGGCAACTCCCGTTCGGGAAATGCGCCGAATGGAAAAGCGAATGGATACGGCGCTCAATCGGCTTGGCATAAGAAACAAGCTGAACTCCGTTGAAGGCGCTGGAGTTATACAGACTATAGTCGGCGGGCCGGTCTCTGAAAAAGCCCCACTGCAAAACCTAACACGTTCAGAGCAAGAATATATCTTGCGAACCCTTGAGCAAGCCCCTCCCCTCGTAACGCCAAGAGGCGTTGGCGTCGATCGGGTTGACCCAGTAACAGGCGTCACCGTCCCCTCCCGCCCCCGAATGGAACAGACTGTTTCTATCCCTAACTTTGCGGCCAGAGCAGAGCCTGTACAGCCAGATGCGCCCTCAGAACCCATACCGACAGATAGACAGCTTGTTCCTTTTGAGTCAGAGGAGGCCAGAGAACAGGCGTTAGAGGAGGCCAAGGCGGCGCTAGAAGAAAGGGCTATAGAAGGCGCAGTTGGCAAACAGCTTAAAAAGATACTGGAGTCTGTCGGCCTCTCCGAGGAGTTTGCTGTCCGTGCTGTAAAAGAGGTGGGCACGGCAAGAAGGGACAGCGAAGGAAACGTCTACATCCGACCAAGGAAAAAAGATCCAGATGCTAACTATGTAACACTGGGATCAGCGCAGGTTTCCGCAAGGGTTATACAGGTATCAATAGACGGCATAAAGATGCGCGTCGATCAAGGCATGTCGTTTGAAGAGGCGACTGCCAGAGTGATGAACCATGAGATTCTGCACGCGCTCCGTGGCTTGGACTTGTTTACGGCAAAAGAGTTCAGCCTCTTGGAGCGTCTTTCAAGACAATACAGCAAGCCAAAAGAAGGCATGACGTATGCCCAGTGGGCTGTACAGACTTATCCCAAACTTGATGCCGTCTCACAGCAAGAAGAAGCAATCGCTGAGATGATATCGGACTCGCTCACTGATGGCGTTCTGATAGATGGTAACTTCCGTCAGCTTTCTGGCAAGCCAAGAAGCCTCATCCAGCGAATCGTTGAGTTCTTCAAGGGGCTTGTTGGGTTTGCACAAAACAACGACATCAACTCTTATCAGGAACTTGTTAATGCGATACAAACCGGGGAGGTCGGAAGACGAGACTCAACCGAAATTAGGACTCTTGTCGAAACAGAAAGAAAGCGTGAAGAAATAGAAGAGAGGTCCATAACAAAAGAAGAGTTACAGTTAAGAACTGGGACGAGGCCATCTGAGCAAGAGTTGCAACGCATAGCTCAAGGCATTGAAGATGATGTCCGCCAAGCAATAGGTGATGCGCCTGTTGTTGTTTCTGGCGCGGAGCTACAGCAGGACGATGCCCGTGAAGCAAGGGCAATGAAGTTCCCAAAGAAAGCCCAGACTACACCCAGACTTGCCAGAGCAATAGAGCAGGGCTTTGATGTAAACACCGTTTACTATCATGGCACAAGCGTGCCGGACATAAGGCGATTTGATGGCAATGTGGGGATGGGCGTTGTGGCGGGGCATTTCGCTTTTAAACCACGCTTTGCTAACAAGTTTGCGCCAACGCTAGTAATTCCAGAGATCGGACAATATCCCACTGTGTATCCAGTGTTTCTTAGGTCTGGGCGGGAGAATGAGGTTGGCGGGATTGCTGACATAAGGTCTCTTATACAGGATGGCGATAACCCTGTCAGGCGTGCTTTAAACACGCCCCTGAGCCGTCAGCCAAGGTTGAAAGCAGATTTAGAGATCTTTTTTGCCGCAGAGCTAGAAAAGGGCAGGCTTTATGGTCCCGACAAAACAAAGCTAAAGAGCTTTGAACAGCAGGATATTGCACGGTTTTATTACGATGGAACAAGACCTATTGAGTCGGTCGCAGAGAATTTAGCAGAAGACTTCCACAACGACGCGGCTCAATTTGCTTACAAACAAATCACAGAAGGCCCATATAACGTAGATTTTGGCGAGCTTGAAGTTATCGCTCCGTACATAAAGGAAGCTGGGTTTACGGGGTATTACGATATTGAGGAGGCAGGTAAGGCGTACAGCGGTGTAGCTATATTTAGTGGTGCTGATGTCAAGGGTGTGTTTGCTGATTTTGATCCTGATGCCGTGCCAGAGGGCCGCTACGAAGATGACATCATGTTTAGTCGCATGAAGGGTGCGCCCGACAGGGTGCAGACAAGTCTTCCGCTAAGAAAACCTAAAAACCAACCTGAGATAGTCACGTTCCTTGACCCCACAGACCCCCTAGCGGTGATCTCTACAGAAAAAATCCTTGCAGACGAAAAGCTAAAAGAAAAGATTGCATCGTCTATACGAGATTACAACTTTCTGCCTGACAGCGTAAAACAAGGGACAGATGAAGAGGTAATAGAAGCGTTAAAAGAACATGCCAAGTCAAACCTCATGTGGTTGCACGGCCAGATGAACCCAGAGGTCAGGGCGATTGCAAAAAAATGGTATGACGGCGCAAGAAAGCTAACGGAAAGGTGGGCAGAAAGGTATGGTATAGAACCAAGACAAGCCGCCGCCGTTATTGCTAACTTGTCACCGCAAAAAGACTGGTTTATGAACATGTCTCTTGCGGAGAGAATACTGGATATTCAAGCAGAGCAACAAAACTTCAAAGCCACATCAGATATGGATGAGGCTTTTGAGCGGACTGTCTTGGATGGTAAGAAAAGGCCACCCCAGACTCCAAAGACTGCACACATAAGGCTTGCCTTTAAGCTGTGGAATCAAACAAAAGATGCAACCCTTGCAGAGGTTCCTTTTAGAGTGAAGCCAGAAGAGGCTGTGCTTGCTGAGTCCATCTGGATAAGGATGTTTGATGAAGCACACAACCCCAGATCATATAGGGCAATGGCCCCCACTGGTCAAATTTTAGACTTTGTTAAGAAGAAGAACGGGGAAAACGCCAAGGTTGCGTGGGGTTCTTTCACAGAGATCGGTAAGGCTGTAGCGGCTACAAAGTCGGCAGACTTGGACGTTATCTCTAGGGGTCTTGGCGAAGCACACAAAGTCAGGAACTTCTACAACAACATCGTATCGCCAAACTCGCGGCTGGGCGAGGTAACCATTGATACACATGCTGTCGCGGCGGCGCTGTTCAAGCCTCTTTCTGGCAAGGGATTTGAGGTGTTCCATGCATTTGGTACTACACCATCAGTAGAGGTTCTTGGGATGCCCTCCGGTGTTGTGAGAAGGGGCGCTGGATCAAGTGGGGTTAACGGCTCGCAAGGGACATATGGCATATACGCAGATGCATACAGAGAGGCCGCAAAAGAGCTAGGCATACTACCAAGAGAGCTTCAGTCAATCACTTGGGAAGAGATCAGGGTTATTTACCCAGACACGTTCAAGGATGGCAAAAACAACCTGTCTAAAATAAACAACTTGTGGGATCAGTATGCAAGTGGTAAATTAAGCATTGATGAAGTGAGGGACGCCGCATATGAAATCGCTGACACAAAGGGAAACAAGCCTTCTTGGTTCGGGCGATCCCGTACTGGACGCCTTAGAAGCAAATCAGATACCACTTACGATAGAGGGATACCTCTCGCTGAACTATCCAGACAGGGACTTGAGGGAGTTGATGCAGGACGCGGAGATATTGGCGACACTACCCTCAGGTCTAAGAGAAAAATAGATCCCGCAAAAATAGAAAAAGCGGTACAGCAGAACCAACAAGAAGCAGAAAAAGGCGGGTTAAGCGTACCCCGCCACAGTGTCAAAGCCTCTCCAGAGGCCCAGTACATAGGCAGGAATCCAGACGCTGGCATTGAGCCAGAAACAATTCTTGAGTCACGGGCACCCAACTACAACAAGAAAACCCAATCCTTTATCAATAGACTGGTAGAGGGAACCCCAACTCGCGCTGACCCGATGACACAGTACATGGATGTCACTGGAGAGAACAGCACTCTTGAGTACAAGTTAACAGCGGCTAAACAGGCGGCTGTTAACCGTTACGCGAGACTTGAGAAGATCAACCAAAAATACTTCAAAGAGTACCTAGCTGACAGCAGTTCTATTGCCGCCGTCCTATTTGCTGACAGATCATCTGGAGTTATGGCAGAGGCAATAAAGACCGGAGTGCCCCAGTACAAGAACGGGCTGACAAAAGTCGTTGATTTCTTCCACAACGGAAAACAGTACCGTGGTCTTATAGACATCATGGATGTTCTCCGAACAAAGAAACATGGCGATCTTACGGAGTTTGCTCAAGCATATGCCATAGCCATGCGGGGTAAACGGCTGAATGAGGCAGGCAAGCCGACTCCGGTGTCGCAAAAGGACATAGATGAGGCAAAAGAAAACATCAGGCAGTTTACCGATGCCGATGGATACAACCCGATTGTAGAGTGGTACGGAGCGTGGCAGGCGTACAACAATAAGGTCATAACCTTCTTGGAAGACACGGGGGTTGTGGATCAAAAGGGCGCAGAGTCATGGAGACTTGCGTCCGACTACATACCCTTTTACAGGGCGCTTGACCCTGACTACAAGATGACCAATCCAGCAAAGCACCCATTCGGTGACCTTACCAAGTTGGGCGCTTTTAGACCGTATAAGGGCAAGACCGATAAAATTAACGTGCCCTTGGTGGAGTCTATTGTAAAAAATACCGCCGCCGCCATCGACTTGGGCATGAGAAATGTGGCTCAACAGCGCATTGCCAGAGACATGCAGAAGCTACAGCTTGCCAAGCAGGTGCCTGCCTCAAAGAAAGGCACTGCTGGTGTGGTGGGGTTCAAGGTGCGCGGAGAGCCGGTGTATTTTGAGATATACGACCATCTAGTTTTTGAGTCTATGACCGCAATAGATAGCACTGGGCTAGAAGATATAAGCCGCATCTTTTTTGGCCCAGCATCAAATCTTCTGCGGGAAACGGTAACACGAACCCCCGGATTCATGCTTGTTAACATGTTAAGAGACAGCCTGTCTGCCTTCGTCACGTCCGGCGCTAGGTTCCTTCCGTTTTTCTCCACATTCAAAGGGTTTGCTTCAGACATCAGCAATCTCGAAAGAACTGGAGTTGTTGGCGGTTATGACTTTGGCTTTGGCAGAATACGCGATCAAGGCATAGGCGATATGTTTCGGGAAGAGTCCAAGCGAAGGAATCGCAAGGGTCTTCCTCTTAACATGTTTAAAGGACTGTGGGATGCGGCGGGCAGAGCGACAACCAGATCAGACGCGGCGACAAGGCAGGCGGTTTACAAAGATGTTTATGCCAGAACTGGCAATGAGGCAGAAGCACATTTCCAAGCGATGGAGGTTCTTAACTTTTCGCGGAGGGGTAGTGACCCAAGGGTAAGGGCGATAACCACTGCGATACCGTTCTTGAACGCCAGAATACAGGGACTGGACGTTCTGTGGCGTAGCTTCTTGGGTGTAAATACCGCAAAGCGTGGTGTTCCACGTGGAACAGCGGCCCTGTCCTTTGCGATGCGTGGCGCTCTGATTAGCTTTGCCACCATGCTTTACTGGATGGCGAG
>VMHT01224167.1_pt1 | contig 14479 bp, 24 predicted proteins | sample 4693611 | NCBI WGS metagenome assembly VMHT01 (sample SAMN12280063, study PRJNA550983) | marine metagenome | isolation source: seawater sampled from same location over 5 years 0.02-0.2 micron viral filtrate | place: USA: collected off the coast of southern California halfway between the port... ... | reverse complement strand
TAGACCTTTCCTTTCAAGACGAAGGGAATGAAGATGACTTCTACAAAGTAAGAGATTGTATGCCTTCAATAATTCAAACATACAATGCAGTAGTAGAATTTATAAACCAATACACTAAAAACAAATAGACATGAAAGTTAAAGAACTTAAAAAAATCCTTAAGCAGTTAGAGGAAGAACATGGAAACATAGATAATTGCGATATCAATTATAGATACAACAACGACTCTGATGTAATCAGATTAAATTATCTTGAAGAAGATTTGTTTGATTCGGTTACTAATAACATTTTAGATAGTGTTGTATTTATAAATAATAAAAACCAATAGACATGGAAAAATTTAAAGTAAAAATAACAATAGTTGCAGAGATAAGCAGTGATGAATATGATAATATAGAAACAATTATTGATGAACTTGGCTCTGAAAGTAATTATGAAATACCAAGTACAAAATGTGTAAAAGTTCATAATACGGAATGGATAGATACAGAATTAGAATTATAAATAAAACAAATAGTTATGGAAGATACAAGAGAACAATTCATACGAATAGCAATGGCGATACTTAAGGATGAGTATCGCTTCAGACCTCAGAGATTAGCAGTAGCATCGAAGATGTACACAAGGTGGACAGATAGAAAGAATATGGAGATAGATGTAAGGTCGAACAAGTCATTGTATGTAACCATAGGGGACTATACCTACTACATTGATGATAGCACAGATGAACAGATAATAAATAAATGGAAAAACAAATAGACATGAACGTAAAAGAATTAATTGAGAAGCTAAAACAAATGCCACAAGATTTAGAAATTAGAGTGGTGCATGACAATAGAGAAGACGAAGCGAATGAATGGGTATATGAGGTAGAGTTCTCTGAAAAAGGTCAGAGTGGATATGAACTATACGGAGAGGTACGATTATTAACAACCGAATAAATAAATAAGTATAATAAATAAATAAATAAAAATGGAGAATCAAATTTTTAATCATTACCGAGAGGTACAAAAGAAGATAGCAGATGCAAAGGCACTGCTCAAGAATGAAGGATGTGACGTTCAGTCATTGGAGACAAAGGTACAATGGTACGAGGACTTTGTAGACCACGTAAAGAATACAGACATCAATTTATATAACGATGCACATCGGTGTGCAGATAACACAGAGAGAAAATGAAAGTAAGAATAAGCCAAAGAGTAGTATACCATAAGGTAGCAGAGGTAGAGATAGATATACCTAATGACATACATGAAGATGATATACAAGAATATATAAACAACCACGAAGAATTATGGACAGAGGATATAGATAAAAAATTATCAGAGGCAGAGTACCGACATGGATTTGGAATGCATACAGGTGATTGGTCAGAAAAAGAAGATGTATGGGAATGGAGATACGATGTAGATGAAATTAAATATGGAGGGCATTTATAATGAGTAATCTAATAATCACACCGGAACATTACGTATGGGTGCGTGTAAATCCACACGCATCCCACTCTATACTACACCAAAATGCAATGCATCTATATGTACTGCACAACGATTGGACAAGCACACTCATTGAGAGCATGGATGAGTTGATGTTTGCAGAGGAGAACGATATGAACGTATGTATATATGGGGGTAGGCTTGACATTGATGTACCCTTCAAGGACGCAAAGAAAGTAAGGCACGATGGCAAGTGGTATGTATCGTACAACGACATCAAGATTGGCACGATAGTTGAACATGGTATGAACAATTAAATAAATAAGTTATGAGCAAGACAAAGCAGAAGAAGAATAAGGGTGGAGAGCATCCACAATTTACTAACATACTTGAATCATTTGCTAGTGCAATGACGACAGTAACAAAACCAAAGAAAAGATGAATACGTTTAAGACACTTAAGGACATCGCAAACAACGATACACCAATGTTTGATAAGTATGTAAAGAAGATATGTGAAAGATTTGAAATAGGTAAGCACGAACTATTTGAGAGGTGGGAAGATAATAGAGATTACTTTCGGGCTAATGCAAGACATACCCTATATTTATTATGCGATAGAGACGGAATGAGAATCGCAGAGATTAAAAGATTTATGAAGCATAGTGGACACATTGTTGGACATTCAACAATTATTAAAGGGATACGTAAAGCTAACAACTTAATGGAAGATGACAATGACTACAAGAGAATCATTACAACTATCGAAGAATCAATCTTAGATAACAATGCAGTATAGCTTAGATGAGGTATTCCAACAAGCAAGTGAGGACCACTCGGCTTGTAGGTACGACACAAATGATTACGACTCATACCTATCGCATGGAATAAAGATAGTCAAGGACAACTACGGAAGCAAGGTAACAATAATGGATACCACGCAGGGTGAATACTACCAAGAGATAGGGGCCGAGGACTACTATTTATTTCAGACAAGGGGTTGGTTATATGGGATATATGTACTATCTTTATCATCACATAAGGACCGAGTCGAAAGGCTCAATGAGGAAATCAAGAGTGAAGTAAACAACAGAAAAAGGAAGAGAACCCTTCTCGCATTGAGAGAGGAGAGGGAGCTTGTCCTAAAGAATTATAGTAAAGTAAATCAATTATTAATTAAATTAAATAACAATGAGTAAAGCACAATCAAGTTACAAGACACTATCAACAATCAAGGTTAAGGATAAGGTAGAGAAGAAGGGAGGACTAGACTATCTGTCGTGGGCAAATGCATGGCATATGCTCAAGCAGAACTATCCCGATGCACAACGAGTGATATACGAACACGACCACACCGGATTCAATTTCTTTACGGATGGAAGGACTGCATGGGTAAAGGTTGGTATTGTAGTCAATGACATAGAGCATATTGATATGCTACCCGTTATGGACTTTAGAAACAATGCCATATCAGTAGACAAGCTAACATCTACTGACGTAAACAAGACCATTCAGAGAGCAACGACTAAGGCTATTGCAATGCATGGACTAGGACTATCGCTATGGACCGGAGAGGATGTACCCGAGGAGGAGGTAAAGGCTACACCAAAGAAGAAGGCTACATCAAAGAAGAAGAACGTAACCCTTACAGATATCCCCGATGACAAGATGTTTGATATGCTTAACTACGTAAAGGAGAACAAGCAACTTGGACTCAAGCAGTTGGTAGCTAACATCGAGCAGAAGTACAACGTGAGTAAGAAACAAGAGAAGCAGATTGCAGACGCTTTAAAATCATAGGCTATGGAAGAGAATGTAATAACGCTACTGCGAGATGACACGCAGTACTATAAGGGTATTGGTAAGCAGTACCTATCGAACTCAGACATCGGTACACTACTCAAGGACCCCGAGCAGTTCGGGGTATCACGTCCCGACAACAAGAACTTTGCAGAGGGAAGATACTTCCATCAGTTGATTCTTGAACCCGAGAAGGCTAAGGAGGTGGTGTGGGTAGATACTGCATCACGCAACACCAAGACATATAAGGAGTTCATTGAGGTCACACGACTAGAGGTAGCACTACTACGTACAGAGAAGGAGACCATTGAGGGATTGGTAGACAAGATGAAAGGCAACCTTGACTTCTTTGAGCTGATACACGCAAAGGGAAATACATTTGAGCAACCTGCAACGACAATGTATGAAGGTACTAAGTGGAAGGGCAAGGCAGACATCGTTGGAAAAGATTATGTCGTAGACCTTAAGACAACGTCAAGCATTGATGACTTCAAGTGGAACGCACGTAAGTACAACTACGATAGTCAGGCATACATATACCAACTACTATTCGGAAAGCCGATGATGTTCTTGGTGATAGAGAAGAAGACAGGACGTATGGGAATGTTCACCGGTAACGAGGACTTCTATGCAAGAGGAAAGGAGAAGATGCACCGAGCAATAGAGGTGTACAATAAGTTCTTCTCTGAGGAATCTACCATAGACATACAGAACTTCTACGTGAAGGAAGAGATATAACATAGATAGCATACGCATGATGTTTCCGATGTGTCATGGGTATGCTTTTAAATCATCATCGGAGAAACTAAATTTTTATTATGTCACAAGACGAGAAAATTTTTGCTAATGGATTCTCTTTTAAGAGAAGAGACAATGCCCCCGAGTTTGTAGTGGGGAGACTATCACTTAAGGTGGACGATGCTATGGCATTCGTTAAGGAACACATGAAGAACGGTTGGATAAACTTCAATGTGAACCAAGCACGAAGTGGAAACTACTACGTAGAGCTAGACACCTACGAAGCAAAGACCGAGGATGCCAAACCTAACAAAGAAGCTAAGGAGGAAGGACTACCCTTCTAAGACTAGTGTTTATTGGTTAATCAAAGGGGAGGAGACTCCCCTTTTTCTACCAATCAAGTGTGTCGAATGTCGAAAAAGTTTCCCTATATATAGAGTATATAGTATTCTTTTTTTTTATTTTTTATTTTATCTACGATAGGAAAAGAAAATCGACATTATCGACACTACCTCTGATAATCAGGCAGTTAAGAAATTAAAATCGACATAAAATCGACACAGTTATGACATCAAACATCACAATATTCAAAAACATTAGGGAGACAGAGACTCCTTTCTACCGAGGAGTAGATAAAATTCTTGAGAGAGTAAAGGACGGCTCATCCAAGGAGCTTGTTAAGAAGATACGAGCAGAGAAGAACAAGGCAGAGAGGAACGAGATTAAGAAGAACCTTCCTGCAGTGTGCTTCAGTGGTACATTCAACAAGAGGAACGACTCATCAATCATTGAGCATAGTGGATTGATATGCTTGGACTTTGATGGGTATGAGAAGCAGAAGGACCTACTGCAAGACAAGGAGTCTATCAGTAAGGACAAGTACACCTACTCTGTGTTCATATCTCCATCGGGTAATGGACTAAAGGTATTGGTTAAGATACCACAGGATGTAGACAACCACGTAAACTACTTCAACTCACTAGAGAATCATTACAACTCGGACTACTTCGACAAGACGTGCAAGAACATAAGTCGTGTATGTTACGAGAGCTATGACCCACTAATATATATCAATGAGAACTCATCTATATGGGAGACCATTGAGGAGGTGGAGTACAAGGAGTATGTAGCACACAGAGATGCACCAACGATACCAATCACAGACGAGAACAAGGTGGTGGACATCCTAGTCAAGTGGTGGACAAAGAAGTATCCAATGATTGAGGGACAGAGGAATCAGAACGTGTACGTATTGGCAATGGCATTCAATGACTATGGAATAAACAAGAGCCTTGCCGGGTATGTACTCAATCAGTTTGTCAATGAGGACTTCTCATTGGAGGAGATATCAAGAACGATTGACTCGGCATATAGAAACACGCAGAACTTTGGGACTAAGTATTACGAGGACGAGGAGGCTATCAACAACATCAAACAGAGTCTACGGAGGGGTGTATCAAAAAAAGAGGTACGCCATCAGTTAGAGGAGTCAGACTTAGATGGTGGGACTATCGACTCAGTAATGAATCGGATTGCAGATGATGAATCCAAGCAGGTATTTTGGTCGAAGAACGACAAGGGTACAATAAAGATTGTTCACATACTATTCAAGGACTTCTTGGAGGACAATGGGTTCTATAAGTATTGCCCGGAGGGTAGCAAGAACTATGTCTTTGTAAAGGTTACTAACAACCTAATCGACCACACATCAGAGAAAGAGATTAAGGACTTCATACTAAATCACGTCATTGACTTGGATGATATGTCCATATACAACTACTTCGCAGACCAAACAAGACTGTTCAGAGAGGACTTCTTGACACTGCTATCAACAATAGATATATACTTCATCGAGGACACCAAGGACACAGCATACCTATACTACAAGAACTGTGCAGTGCGTGTGACAAAGGGAGAGGTCACACCGATAGACTACTTGGACCTCGGTGGGTATGTATGGAAGGACCACGTCATTGATAGGGTGTTTAAGATATGCAAGGGAGACAATAGCGTGTATCGTAAGTTCATAGCAAACATCTGTGCAGGTCATGAGTCTAGGGTTGATAGCATGGAGTCTACGATTGGATTCCTACTACACGCACACAAGAACCTATCGTACTGCCCTGCTGTAATCCTCAATGATGAGGTGATATCAGACAACCCCGAGGGAGGTACAGGCAAGGGGATATTTATGAACGCACTATCAAAGATGAAGAAGGTAGTGACGATTGATGGAAAGTCATTTGCTTTCGAGAGGTCGTTTGCTTATCAGCTTGTAAGTGCTGACACACAGATACTTGTGTTCGATGATGTGAAGAAACACTTTGACTTCGAGCGATTGTTTAGCGTGGTCACAGAGGGTCTGACACTAGAGAAGAAGAACAAGGATGCTATCAAGATACCATTCAGTAAGTCACCTAAGATTGCAATCACAACTAACTATGCCATCAAGGGTGCAGGGAATAGCTTTGCTAGGAGGAAGTGGGAGTTGGAACTGCATCAGCACTATACCAAGAACTACACTCCATTGGATGAGTTTGGTAAGCTGATGTTTGGAGATTGGAGTGATGAGGAGTGGTGCTACTTTGACAACTACATGATAGGATGCCTTCAGATGTATCTGAAGAAGGGTCTACGCAAGTCTGCCTTTGTGAACCTAAAGGTTCGTCAGCTATCTGCAGAGACAACGCATGACTTCATCGAGTGGTGTGGTCTACTGCATGGTCAGGGTGAGAATAGGAATCTGATACCCGGTGTTAAGTTATACAAGCAGGACCTGTACTTTGATTTTGTACAGGAGTATCCTGACTACGGACCCAAGGCAAAGATGACAATCTCAAGGACAAAGTTCTATCAGTGGCTTGTCGCATACTCTTTGTTTAAGGAGGGCCTTAAGCCTGAGGAAGGCAGAGACGCACAGGGTAGATGGATAATAATTAAGAAGGCTCCCGAGGTGGACCCACAGTATAAAATTATATGAGTCAAAGGGAGGACTCTAAATCTCCTAACAATTAAATCAAACACAATGAAACAATTATTTTTATTTGCATCAGTGATGCTATCAGTAACAGCCTACTCTCAATGGGAGGTGGGAGACTATGTCGATGAGAATGGCGTAGAGACAGGTGAGATATTCTTACATCAAACATCTGTAGGAAAGTTTAGTCGTGGTAAAAAAACAAACAAGACCTGTACCTACTTCTTGGAGCACGACCTAATGGACAAGACCTTTATCATTACAGTGTATCCCTTCGGCAAGCTAGAGGAGGAGAGATGGAGGCAGGACACATTCCAATGGACTATCATCAAGCAACCATCAGGAGAGCTAAGGTCTGTCGAGGCTTTTTGTTTTGATGGGATGATATACTTTGAGGGTGCAGAGTACGATGAGTTAATGAATGTTATAAAGGAGAACGGCCTATACATAATGACAATGAACCATATAGAGAACCGTACTAAGACTAACTATAAGTTTACATTTAATAACTAACACCATGGTAGAGTTTAGAGATTATCAGAAGGATATAATAACTAAGGGTACGGAGATGCTGTTTTCATATGGCTTCTTGTATCTTGCGATGGAGGTACGTACAGGTAAGACATTAACAAGCCTAGGTATTTGTGAACAACTCAATGTTGAAAACGTACTGTTTCTTACAAAGAAGAAGGCTATGTCTAGTATCATTGATGACTTCGATATGCTATGCCCCTCCAACTACTGTCTCTTTACAATCAACTATGAGTCGATGCATAAGATACCAAAGATAAGATGGGACGTAATAATATGTGATGAGGCACACTCGATGGGAGCTTTCCCAAAGCCTAGCAAGAGAGCGAAGGATGTAAAGAATCTCATACAAAGACACGACCCCTATGTCATACTGATGTCAGGCACACCGACACCCGAGTCATACTCACAGATGTATCATCAGGTGTATGCGATACGTAACAATCCATTCAGTAGATACTCAAGCTTCTATAAGTTTGCTAATGATTGGGTGAAGGTAAAGCAGAGAAAGATAAATGGAAACTTTATCAATGACTATAGCCACGGACTTGATAGTATCACCAAGGCAATGTCTCACTACACCATCAACTACTCACAGAAGCAGGCAGGCTTCGAGGTAGATACAAGGGAGCATATACTTAGGGTAACACTAGAGGACAAGACGTATGCCCTAGCGAAGAGGCTAAGCAAGGACCTAGTGATTGAGGGAAAGGATGAGGTGATACTAGCTGACACGGCAGTAAAGCTGATGATGAAGCTACATCAGATATACTCAGGCACAGTAAAGTTTGAGTCGGGCAATAGCATGGTTATTGATATGACTAAGGCGAACTTCATTAAGGAGAGGTTCAAGGGAAAGAAGATAGGGATATTCTATAAGTTCACAGCAGAGCTCAAGGCAATCAAAGAAGCCTACGGAGACGGCATAACAACAGAGCTGAGCGAGTTTGAGAGCACAGATAAATCTATCGCACTACAGATAGTATCCGGGAGGGAAGGGATATCATTGAGGCAGGCAGATGCATTGGTCTACTACAACATTGACTTCAGTGCGACAAGCTATTGGCAGAGTCGTGACAGAATGACAACAAGGGATAGGCTAGAGAGTGATGTCTATTGGATATTCAGTGAGCGTGGGATAGAGGATGATATATACAAGGCAGTATCAAAGAAGAAGACATATACAGTAAATTATTTTAAAAAGGATTTTGTAAATTTGTTAGGATGACAGAGCAACAAATCCAATCTAAAAGAATTAAGCAACTTGAATCTGAGGGGTACTACGTTATCAAGCTAGTAAAGACCAACAAGAATGGCATACCTGACCTGATAGCAATACCCCCTAACTGCAATGTGTTATTCTCAGAAATAAAAGGGCCTAAGGGAAAGGCATCAAAGCTACAAGAGTACAGACTAAAAGAATTAAAAGATTATGGATTTAGAACAGAAATATTTAGAGGATGATTGGGTAGACTACGAGATAAACGGGTCGATGTTTATGGCACTAGCCGAGTTTGAAAAGAATCAGACAGAGGAGATTCTAGCACAGATGGATACATTTGAGGGATGTCTACCTGTAAGGAATGGACAGACGCAGATGGTAGGAGGGATAGTAAGAGAGGATGAGCCTATGTTCTTTGAGCTTACCTATATGAAGCAGGAGGGAGAGGTTACCTTATTCTTAGAAATCTCTGAGACAGACTGCGACACATACTTGGATTACATTAATGATAAAAAGATATTAACACAATGCACTTAGTAGAAACAACAAAGACAATTAAAAGGAATATGCACATAGAGAGCAAGCTCATTGCAATATTAAATGGATACTTCAATATAGATATTAAGAAGAAGAGAAGGCTTACTCCGTATATATATGCTCGGAGTATTTTCTGTAAGATAATGCTTGACGAGGGGTATACCAAAAAAAATATTGGGTTAGCAATAGGTATGCATCACGCTACAGTTATTCACAGCTTGAAGATGTTTGAGATATACTACAGTCACGACAAGCTGTTCAGAGAATACTACAATGAGTGTCGTCAATACCTAAAAGATATGGACGAAAAGATTGACTACGATGTAACTACGTATGAGCTACAAGAAGAGAGCGTTGAGGAGTTTGTTAGCTGCAGTATTAACAACCTAAAGTCAGAGGTGCTAGAGCTTAAAATTATAAATAACGCTTTGAAAAGAGAAAATAAATATTTACATTCGCAACTACAGGAGTATGAGAGGTATGATGATATTGTAAAAACAATAAGAGAGAGAGTCAGTTATAAGAATGTAAAAACCTTTCAAAAGAAACTTAACACAATGCTGAATGGTATGTAGTTTCTTTCCTGATTAAAAATTATAATGAGGCTAGAGCACACAGACAGAGAACGAATCATCCACATTAACTTTGTGATGGATGAGATTCACGACCAATCAAACTGTCTGTATGAGCACCTCATGGATGGTGAGTATAGGGATGCAGGTGAAACCTTGTCGAGTCTTATAGATTGCCTTAATAATCTAAAGGAGTCGATAAAAAATAATGGAAGAGACTAGGGTTTGCATTACCTGTGGAGAGGAGAGACCAATCACAGATTACCACAGTGCGGGGGTGAAGAACGGTAAGAGACACCGAAGACGAAAATGTAGGGACTGCTATAGACTAGTAAAGAAACATTACAGAGATAGGAAGTCTGATTGGCTTAAGACATACAAGAAATCCCTAGCGTGTAGCTCCTGTGGATACTCAAAGGAGACACATGACAGCTTCTCTCATCGTGCCCTTGAGTTTCACCATCATAACGATGATAAAGAATTTAATGTAAGCGAGGGAGTATTCATTGGGTACTCACAAGAAAAAATAATAAAAGAAATAAACAAATGCACGGTACTCTGTTCAAGATGCCACGCTGAGAAACACGATAATCAAGATGACAAAACCAAATAACATACTAGAGCAGATACTAGAAGACTTCCCTGATGATAACTACCTATACCCTACAGGATATGAGGACTGTGTGGTGGGTCTTGAGTATGAGAGTAACGTACTGATAATGGATGCCAACAAGATACTAGACAAGCTAGTTACCGAGGAGGGAATGGATGAGCTAGATGCTCAGGAACATTTTGATTACAACATTGCAGGCAGTAAGGGAGAGGGCTATCCTATCTATGCCTACATCCCATCATCAGATGAGGTTTGAATCTAAGAAAGATTTAGAGAGAGAACGAAAGGCTATGGAGACCTTCGTTAATGTGTTTACGGGCTCGTTTAAGAAGCTCGGGCCACATGATGTAGACTACAGGGTGTTTGATAAATCTGATAAGCTTATAGCGTATGTAGAGGTGAAGGGTAGACTGAGGACTATGGCTACTGCATACCCGTTGCCTGTCGCCTTGCAAAAAATTGTTAAATTATCAGCCAAGAGATTAAACCCTGTGATGATATGGGCCTGTGATGACGGCATCATCTACGGTAAGATTGATGAGTTGGTTGGTGATATAAGATGGGGAGGTAGACCACCAAGAGAGGGAGCCTACAATGACGCAGAGCTAATGGCTTACTACGACAAGCAGAAGAAACTAAAGTACATCAGGTACGTTTAGCTCTCCTTCTCTTACGCATCTTCGACTTCTTCTTCTTAACCTTCTCAGGAAGATTCTTATTCGAGTAACCCTCCCAATCCTTTGCTATATCAGGAAGGTATGCGTGCATATATCTTCTTTGTGCTTTACTTCTAAACGGCATGACTATCTATTTTTTCTTGTACTTCTTTTGCTACCTGACCTACCTGACCTGCCTTTTCTATCTGACTTACTGCTACTAGATTTACCACCTGATTTAGGGTCTATAGTAATCGTCATCTTCTTCTTGGTCCAATCCTTTCCTGAGCCGGGACGATAGCTGTATGATATACCAAATAGTTCGTAGAAATTTTCTTCAAGCACCTTCTGTTTGTACTCCTCGTATGTTCCTTCAAACTCTCTCTCTCCCTTTTCATTCTTTTTGTCATAGCCTTCCCTAAAGATTTCATCATCACCAAACCAAATCCTAGCCCTATCATAAAGAGCAAGAGGCTTATCTACATTAACACCCATTACTAATGATAAAATTGATTTTGAGAAAGCTTCAGTAGCAGACATATCATCTAATGTCATTTCCCAATACGCACCTCTGAATAGCTGCTCTATAGGATTAACATATCTTTGCTTTGATTTTGAGAAAGCATTAGGATTTTCCCAATAAAAATAATCAACAGTCTGCTGTACTGTTGGACCTACTAATGGTAGATTATATAATATATTCATTCCCACACTCGCCTCTTTCAAAGCCTTCATAACCTCAGCCCTATCTAATGCTAACTGCTCATCCTCATCATCGTCTGCAAATGGATTGTATTTAAACACGTTTGACATGGCAACAAATAAAAGGTTAGCAACAGCAAGATTGAGGTATAGCTCACGAGTGTCTTTTGCTTTTGGAAAGTTTTCTTTTACACCCTTCATATCACCCTTAACGGCAGATGATATTGCATCAACACCTCCTCTTCTTATATTCGTATAAGACTGTATTACTTTATTTAACTGAAGGAAAAGGGTACTACCGAACATAGTGAAAGCTCTTGTATATGGGCTCTGAGATATCTGAATACCTATCTTATCTGTTGGTCTCCTTGTCTGCTGAGTCTCATTGTATGCATTGAACTTCTCAATAGCCTCCTCCTGACTCATACCATTTCTAATGTTAGCATTGTATGCAGCCATATATCCCATAACACCCATGATATCTCCAATAAGTGTTGGGCTATTAGCTACTACCTTTGCCTTACGAAGAGCTCTTCTAAGCTTTGTTTTTTTAGTTCTAACTCTAGCTCCTGTACCCTGCTCTAATCCTAGTAGGTCAGCAGTCTTAAAGCTCTCACGAATCCTATTTCTAAACGAGGCGGACTGCATTGCATTTTTATATGCAGATTTAGAAAAAAGATTGAAGCCTACTTCCCCAAGAAAAGCAGTAAGGTCCAACACCCTATCAAGACCGGGGATTCTATTATTTTTTCTGTACTTATAATCAGCGAAGGCATTCATAAATGACGTTGCCTGCTTGGGTAGCTGTATTAGCTTCAAAGCTAATGTTACACCTACAAACTGTCGCTGAAACCAAGAAAAATTTGGGTTCTGTAATTCAAAAACTTGCTGTGCAGCCTCAGGATTGATGGCATACATTATTCTATTGTTTATCACACTACCAAGCCTTGTTGCATCAAGTAAGCTTTTAACACTAGGGGTGTGATTCATTATAATATTTATCTCCTTTGTCCCCATGGCATAAGCCTTGAATCTTTCCATGGTCCTGAAGTGCTCCTCTAATACAGAGGTGAAATCTTGACTTGTACTTAAGTCAATAGCACCGTCCTTACTGCTACGTTCTTTTAGTGCTGAGGCTGTCTGTGCTGAAAGAGTTCCTGAGAAGTTACCTGAGCTCATATCTTTAGTTAACTTATCAAGCTCAGCTTGTTGAGTGCTCTTATTGAGAACTGTCCTTGTAGGAAAATAGTTCTCAATGAATGGTAGAGATACATCATTAACATTCTCATACACCTCGTTAATACTTTCATAGTAGGATGTGCTAAGGTAGTTAACAATTAAATCTGTTGCATCTATTAGCTGAGGACCTAGAAACTCCTCTATCTGCTGCATCTTTGCAGGTGTAAACCCTTGGGCCTTAAGCCTTTTCATTTGGTCAGCGTTCTTGCTTAGGGCATATACCCTCATCGCCATATCCTTGGTGAATTTAATATCCTCCTCAATAGAACCTTCCTGCATTGAAACCAATATGCCTTTTATCTCTTTGACTTCGTTGGTAACGATACCATCATTAATAACTCTAGTCAACCCATCAATACCTCCCTCTATACCAATAGCATTTAACTCTGATTCTAGCAGGTCCATTGTGTTGAAGTATCCCTGAAGGTATGACTCCTCCATATTGTTAAGCCTGTCAAAAACATTTTTCTCAAAGAAGTTTCCTTTCCTATCTAAACCTCTCAGTAATGTTCCTAGATTCTTTAAGGAGTTGCTAAACAAAGAGAACTTACCTTTTGTCTGAGATTCGATTCTGTAGAACGTAGTTACAGCATCTTTGAGTTTTTTTATGTTGGTAATATTATTCCACATCTCTTGCTTTGCCTTGCCTCTTAATAGGTTTAGTTCCGTATCACTCAATGGTTTGCCGTTCTTATTAAACAAGAACTCATATCCTTCTTTTATCTGAGCCTCTGCCTCTGCTCTAAGCCTATCATAAACAACCTTTCTTGCGGCTCTTCTTGTACGAAGTGACTCCATCCCTGACTCAAGCTCACTCTTCATTAGATTAAGTGCATCCTGAACTTCTGATATATCCTGCTTATTAAGACTTCCCAATATATCAAATGCCTGTGCTAAAGATACAAGGTCCTGCTCTTCAGGGGTAATCTTCTCTCCATTATTTACCCTATCTAGTATCTCATTTATATTCTCCTCTTCTTTTTTCAGGTCCTCTTCTAAATTCTCAAGCGTTTTAGTGTCACCCTTCTTCAGAGCCTCTATCACAACGACAGCCTGCCTAAAGAAACTTGCCGCCTCCGGGGACGTTCTTGCTCTTTTATTTTTTACCGTTGCCTTCTGCTTAGCAAGCTTAAGCATCTCTTGGAGGAGAGATTTACGTTTTGATTTTGTTTGTTTCTCTACTACCTGCATCACCTGTTTAACGCTAGACTCATATGTCTCCTTGGTTGCTTTCTCTACTATCCTCACAAGCTTCTTAGCGTCAGAAGTAGTAACACCAATAGATAATAGCTCCTCGTTAATGAAGTTCTTTATTCTTTTCTTTGCAGCCTGCAGGTCTTTTACTCCCTCACGCACACCCTTCAGTGTCTGCTTGATAGCATTTATTTTTTTCTGCACACTCTTATTAGAACGAGTCTTCATCGTTCTGTCCATGGACTCAATAAGTCTAAGCTGAG
>VMHT01044142.1_pt1 | contig 14482 bp, 11 predicted proteins | sample 4693611 | NCBI WGS metagenome assembly VMHT01 (sample SAMN12280063, study PRJNA550983) | marine metagenome | isolation source: seawater sampled from same location over 5 years 0.02-0.2 micron viral filtrate | place: USA: collected off the coast of southern California halfway between the port... ... | reverse complement strand
GCAATAAGAGATTTATTTTTATCAGTTAACAACATATAAGCACAGTAATATATCGTTTAAAATAAAAGTGTGCAAAGTACAAAACAAGTTAAATCAAATAAAATACTATCTATATTGGAAAAACTTTATCCAGAGACTCCCATACCTCTAACACATAAGGATGATTTTACTTTATTAGTTGCTGTCGTATTATCAGCTCAATGCACCGATGAAAGGGTGAACAAAATCACACCTTTACTCTTTTCAAAAGCTAAAAATTCAAAAGAAATGGTAAAACTTGGACAACAATCAATTGAAAAAATAATAAGACCTTGCGGTTTATCTCCCCAAAAATCAAAAGCTATTTACGGTCTATCAAAGATAATTAATGAAAAACATAATTTTACAGTGCCTGATAATTTTAAGGACCTAGAAAATCTACCAGGTGTTGGACATAAGACTGCATCAGTTGTTATGGCTCAAGCTTTTGGTTACCCTACTTTTCCAGTAGATACTCACATTCACAGACTTGCTTGGAGATGGGGACTGAGTTCAGGCAAAAATGTTGAACAGACTGAAAAAGACTTGAAAAGACTTTTTCCACAATCAAAATGGAATTCTTTACATTTACAGATAATTTTTTATGGAAGAGAATTCTGTCCTGCAAGGGGACATAATCTCGAAAATTGTATTATATGTACTAAGTTTCGAAGAAAATCTAACTATAGATAATAAATTTTTATAAAAATATTCGCTGTATATATTAAATATATGGAACTAAACATATTTATTGCATTCTTTTTTGGCATTCTGTCTTTTTTCTCTCCTTGTGTTCTGCCATTAGTGCCAGGTTTTCTTTCTGTGTTTTCTTTAAATAAAAATGATACTAAATCAAGACTTCTAGGTTCTTTTCAATTTGTAGTTGGTTTTTCTTTTGTATTTGTTTCACTTGGTGCCTTAGCCTCAACGCTTGGTTCTTTTTTCACAAGAAATGCGTCAGTTTTATCAAGAGTAAGTGGTGCAGTAATTATTCTATTTGGAATAATTCTCTTGGTTCCTTCTTTAAATAATAAATATTTTTATAGTTCAAACATTATTCATGTAGAAAAATATACAAAATTAAAAAACTTCATTATGGGATTTACTTTTGGTTTTGGGTTCACACCTTGCATTGGGCCTGTTTTGGGTGCTCTTTTGACACTGTCTTCCAGTGCTGAAACTGTAAATCTAGGAATTGTGTATTTATTGTTTTTTTCAACTGGCATGGGTATACCATTCTTAACACTTGCATTTTTATCAAATAAGATAAATCTAAAAAATTCTTTATTTGAAAATTTTCAAAAATTCTCTACAAAAATATCTGGCAGTACGTTAGTAATTATCGGTGCCCTTATTTATTCCGATAGGATGTATTTATTAGCATCCATTTTTCAAGATATTTTATACTTCTTTAACTTAGATTGGTTGAGTACAATTTAAAATATGTATGTTTTAAAATCTAATAATTATCTAAAATTTACAGGCATAGATACCTTTACTTTTGTTGATTCTTTAATATCCAACTCAGTGAAAACTGATAAATTATTTTTCTCATATTTACTTGGACCTGATGGCAAGATTTTAAATTGGTTTATTTGTGAAACTAAACCTGAAGAATTATACATTTATCAAGAAATTGAAAATTTAAACAATTTATACCAGATGTTTAACAAATATAAAATACGAATTAACTGCGATCTACAAATTGTTAATGAAAACAAGTATCTTTCTGTACACACTTTAGATAATGCAATTACTGTGAATCCTACATGCGATACCCTCGATACAACTTCATGGGAGGATTTCGAATTAATTGCTGAATTACCTTCAAAGAAAATTATAGAAAATGGAATAATTCCAAATGAAGTAAGTTGGTTGGATTATTTTGTTGATTACGAAAAAGGATGTTTTATGGGTCAAGAACAAACTTCAAGAATTAAATTTAGAGGCAGACCAAGAAGATTACTTAAAACAACAAGTAGTAGAACTCAGGTTATGGAAAAAATATAATTTTACTTTTATGAATTTATATAACGCCAGCCGCTGTGAATACTGTGCAAGAATAATATATAAAAATGTTTCCGGTACATATAAATTGTGTTCATTAAAATGTAAAAACTATTTTAAAAAAAATAAATCAAATGATGAATTAGAAAAATTTATATTACAGATTCTTTCAAAAGGCTGGAATGAGATTAATGTAATATTTTCAACTGTTAATAATATAGACAAGTTTAAATTTATTTCTGCAATAGGAAGAATGGTTCATTTTGATAAAACATTAAAGACTAAATCTAAAAATGAAATTTCAATGCGCTCTTTTATTTCTAAAGTGAAAAAATAGCACCCCTATCAAATTTTTTTAGAGCAAATTGTACTATAGGTCCAACACTTACAACCATAAAAATAGTCCCAATACCATATGAACCTCCTAACAATACCCCGAGTATAAATGCAGTAAAATCGATACCAATTCTCGTTACTCGTATACTTGGACCAAGTCTAGATATGCCGACCATAATTCCATCCCTAGGTCCCGGACCTAATCCTGACCCAACATAAACACCAACTCCAATTGCAAAACAAAATGTACCAAATACTAAGAATGATATTTTATATAATATATCATCGGGGCTAGGTAAATAGAACATTGTAAGATCAATTACATTTCCAATGGTCAAAATATTCAAAATTGTTCCAATAAATGGTTTTTGTTTCAAGGGTATCCATCCAAGCAACAAAATAAAACCAGTTAAAACTCCGGCAAAACCAATTTTAACGTTAATAAGTTTACTAAATCCATCATGAAATACATCCCAGGAATTTAAACCTAAGTTTGCTTCAATTGTAAAAGCTAACCCTAAACCACATAAAAACAATCCAAACATAAGTTGAGGAAGTCTTTTTAAAATATCTTTATTTTTCAATTGAAAATAATCCTTCTAGAACAGAAATATTTTCAGGGCAAAGTTCGTAGGTAGATTGAAATCTTAAAATCGGAATAATTCTATTATTTTGCTCAATTTCAAAATTGTATTCTTTAAGCAGGTTGTAAATTGCTTGAATTGAACTTTGTTCATCTATCCACAAATTAGAACTAGTACAAACATCTTTTCCAATTTGAATCAATGTTTCATTATCATAGTCAATGAGGGTATTTTCACTGTCAGCAATTCTTATCTGTTCAATAAAAATGTCACCATATGAATCAGAATTAAATGATGTAAATGTAATAAATAAAATGGTAGATATTAAAAAAATTATTATTACTGTTAAAACTGTTTTAATGTTCATAATCTATTATTGGGTAGTTAAGAATTTATATATCATTACATCAACATAAAGTACCCGGAGGGGGAGTCGAACCCCCACATCCGAAGATACTGGATTTTGAATCCAGCGCGTCTGCCAATTCCGCCATCCGGGCTTATTAAAGATTATATTCATATTCAGATGAATGAGAGAAAGTTTTTTTAAGTTTACAATGTAATTGTGATAATTCTTGTAGATGGACACAGTATTGCGTTTAGAGCTTTTTACGCTCTTCCTGACACACTCGTAACCAAAGATGGATTTCCAACTAATGTGATCCACGGTTTTTTAATGATGATTTCTAAGTTAGTTAAAGATTATGAATCAGAAAAAATTATTATTACTTGGGATATTTCAAAAAAAACTTTTAGAACTGATTTATATAGTGATTATAAGGGAAACAGAACCTCAGCCCCTGATGAATTTAAATTACAAATTAAAGTGCTTCAAAAATTACTAGACAAATTTAATATTCCTCAAGTTTCAAAAGAAGGATTTGAAGCAGATGATGTCTTGGGCACTCTTTCAAAAAAACTTAATGAACAAAGTAAGAATGTAATGATTGTTACAGGTGATAGAGATTCGTTCCAATTAATTACTGATAAAACAAATATACTTTATACAAAGAGAGGCATTTCAGATACCCAAATATTTAATGAAAAACAATTTATTGAAAAATACAGTATTAAAACAAATCAATACATTGAATATCTTGCATTAAAAGGAGACCCATCTGATAACATTCCAGGACTTCCTGGAGTTGGTGAAAAAACAGCTGTAAATCTTTTATTGAAATATGAAAATATAAGCAATATTTATAAAAATATTAATGATTTAACTCCAAAACTTAAAGAAACATTTTCAGTTAACAGAGATTTGTTAGACATTAGTAAAATATTGGCAACTATTAAACAAGATTTAGAAATTGATATCCCAGAAACAAAAACAGCAGAAACAATCTTTTTTGACGATTCAGTTTTAAATAAAGCTGAAGGTGAAATATCAAAATATGAATTATCTAGATTTCTGGGAGAACGCAACTCTAAGGTTAAAGATAAATCTAAAGAGGAAATTGAAATAGAACTATTTTCAAAGAAAATAAAAGACGACAGTTTAATTTTTGTTTATAACGATTCTTTTTATTTTGTAAATCAACATACTTATGGAGAATTTAATGATATTTCTATCTTTGACACAGTCATTTCTCTATCTTCACAAAAATTTTCAATATTAAATAACTTCAAGTTAAAGCGAGATAAATTTATCGCACTTGACTGCATGGTTTTTTTAGAAGATCCGAGTATAAAGCCAGACAATATTTTAAATACTATTAAATACTTAGATAACATGACAACAATTGATAAAAAATCATCAGTTGATGAAATTATTTTGTTTTTTCAATCTAATTTTCAATTTATAAATAAGAAAATAGAGGAATTTAATAAAAACGCAAAATTATTACAAATTTATAAAGATATTGATTTTCCAATGCTTGAAATTTTAAGCGGAATGGAAATTGAAGGAATTACAGTTAGTAAATCTAAGATGAGTAAGTTGTCTAAGAAACTAGCTAAACAATTACTAGATTTGAAGTCAGAAGCTTTTTTATTGTCAAAAAAAGAATTCAACTTAAACTCTCCTAAGCAACTTTCGGAAATTTTTTATAACGATTTAGATTATCCAATTATTAAGAAGACACCAAAGGGAGCACCGTCTACGGATGCTTCGGTTCTTGAAGAACTATCAAAAGATTATGAACTTCCAAAAATAATTCTAAAATATCGAGAATTGGAAAAAATACGATCTACTTATGTAGATGGTCTAATACCTGAAGTGACAGATGACGGAAAAATACATACACACTTTAATTTATTTGGTACAGCAACTGGAAGGCTATCTTCTGAAAAACCTAATTTACAAAATATTCCAAATAAAACAGAACTTGGTCAACAGATTAGAGATTTTTTTATATCAGAACCTTCAAAAAAATTTGTTATTTCTGATTATTCCCAAATAGAGCTGAGGGTATTGGCACACCTAAGCAAAGACAGCGATATGGTATCTATTTTAAAAGATAAAGATTCCGATATACATTCGGAAACTGCGGCCAGAATATTTAATACCAAACTTAGTGATGTTTCATCAGACATGCGCAGGAAAGCTAAAGAGGTAAACTTTGGTTTGATTTACGGGATGGAAGCGTTCGGACTCTCTAAAAGTTTAAATATAAGTCAAAAAGAAGCTTCAGAACTAATTAAATCATACTTTAATCAATTTCCAAAAATTAAAGGTTTTCTTGATGGGGTTGTCCATCAAGCAGAACAAGACACATACACCACAACACTATTAGGTAGAAAAAGATACATTCGAGAACTCAGTTCTTCTAACTTCCAAGTAAAAGCTGCTGGTAGAAGGATTGCCATGAATGCGCCTATACAGGGAACAGCTTCCGACATAATGAAAGTAGCTATGATTAGGGTTTCAAATAAGTTAAGCAAAGTAGATGGAGCAAAGTTATTACTACAAATTCATGATGAATTAGTAGTTGAAACGGATGAATTTCATCTAAAAAAGGTTAAAGAAATTGTTACAAAAGAAATGGAATCCGCTTTAACTTTAGATGTGCCTTTATTTGTTAATACTAAAGTTTCAGAATCACTCGCAAATTTTAATTAATAGTTTGTAAAAAACTCAGATATGTTATTCTTATTCACGCAACACTATGATTGGAAAAAAATTAAAACATGACAGATAATATAGAAGAAACTTCACAACCATCTAATGTTGTATCTCTTCCTGATGATATAAAACCTGAAGACTTTCCTGAGTTACTTGAACAAACACTTGTCTCCTTCAATGACGGTGATGTTATTGAAGGAACTATTGTTCGGGTAGATAGAAATGAAGTCATGGTAGATGTAGGTTATAAATCTGAAGGAGTTATTCCATCTAGAGAACTTTCAGTAAGAAAAGGTGTTAATCCTAAGGAACTTGTAAACGAAGGTGAGAAAATACAGGCTTTAGTTCTCGATAAAGAAGATGACGAAGGAAGATTAATACTATCTGTTAAAAGAGCAGTTTATGAAAAAGCGTGGGGTAACATTCAAAAAGTATCTGATGATAAATCTTCGATAAAAGGAACTGTTATTGAGTCAGTCAAAGGTGGTTTAATAGTAGATATTGGTGTAAGAGGTTTCTTACCAGCGTCTTTAATTGATGTAAGAAGAGTTAAAGAGCTGTCTTCTTATATTGGTGAAGAAATTGAGGCTAAAATTCTTGAACTTGATAGACAAAGAAACAATATTGTTTTATCTCGAAAAGCTCACCTTGAGGAAGAAATGTCTGAAGAGAGACAGGGGTTTCTTGATGATCTTCAAGTAGGAGATATAAAAGACGGAAAAATCTCTTCAATTGTTAGTTTTGGTGCTTTTGTTGACATTGGAGGAATGGATGGTTTAGTTCATGTATCTGAACTTTCTTGGAGACATGTTGAAAATCCAAATGAAATCGTCAAAGTTGGAGACACAGTAACTGTTAAAGTTTTAGAAATTGATAATGATAAAGAAAGAATCTCTCTATCCATTAAACAAGTCAAAGAAGATCCTTGGTTAGATTTCGAACTTCACTACAAAGAGGGTGATGTTGTTGAGGGAGAAGTTACTAAAGTTGTCCCATTTGGTGCATTTGTCACAATAGGTAAAGGTGTAGAGGGATTAGTTCATGTTTCAGAAATTTCCACGGATAAAGTTGACTCACCAGAGTTAGCACTTGCTCTCGGTCAAAAGGTACAAATAAAAATTACAGAACTTGATATTGAAAAGAGAAGAGTTAATTTATCAATTAAACAATCAGATCCCAACTGGAAAGAAGAAGAGTCTGATAAAAAGGTTTCTAAAACGCACTCAAGTGAATCTGAAGATAATTCACCTAAACGTCAAAAAGTTGAAGGTGTTGACGAATCACTAGAAAATATTCTTCAAGAACTTAAAGAAAGAGGAATTGGAAACTCATAGGATTATTTTTTTATTAGCTTAATCTTTAATTATGGCTAAAAAAGTAATTATCGTAACTGGACCAATAGGTAGTGGTAAAAGCACTGCTACTCAGTATTTAAATGAGCTTGGTTATAAAACTATTGATTTGGACAAGGTATCTAATAACATTTTGAAATCTTCCGAATCCTTAAGTTTTTTAGTGAACTACTTTCCAACAGCTGTAGAGAAAAACTTTATAAACAAGGATACTCTGGCAAGTATTGTTTTTAACGATAGAGACAAATTAGCCATCTTGGAAGACTTTTTACATCCACAAGTATTAACAAAATTACAAGAAATAATATCAGAATCAGAGGGAGTTATTTTTGTAGAAGTATCAGCACCAAGAAACCTTCAAAATGATTTTGATTGTTTAGTTATATTCGCACCTGAACATACTAGAAAAGAAAGATTAAAAAAACGAGGAATGGAAATTCAAGATATTGAGAATAGGATAAATTCTCAAAAAAATGGAGAATGGTGGTTATCTCTTGGCACTGTTTTGCACAATCAAGATTTAAATAACCTTTACGGCGAAATTGATAAATATTTAAATAAAAACAACTTACATTGAACCCTAATAGCTAAGACAGATGTATCAAATTGGTATAATTATTCATGAACAAGTTTGAAGTAATTTCTGAGTTTGAGCCTAAAGGTGACCAACCTAATGCAATTAATGAACTTTACGATGGAATCAATAATGGAATAAATTTTCAAACCCTAAAGGGGATTACAGGTTCAGGTAAATCTGCGACTATAGCTTGGCTCATTGAAAAAACACAATTACCTTCATTAGTTCTAGCTCCAAACAAAGCTTTGGCCGCGCAGTTAGCAAATGAATTTAAACAGTTTTTTCCCAACAACAGAGTTGAATACTTTGTTTCTTACTACGACTACTACCAACCTGAAGCTTACGTTCCTAGAACAGATACATTTATCGAAAAAGATGCAAATATCAATGAAGAAATAGACAGGTTAAGGCACTCTGCAACAAGTGCACTTTTGTTAAGAGAAGATGTGATCGTTGTATCTTCTGTTTCTTGTATTTATGGCCTTGGATCGCCATTAGAGTATAGAAATAAACTAATTCCAATTATAAAAAATAAAGAATTTGAAATTGATGATTTATTATCACAACTTATTAAACAGCAGTACATTAGAAACGACTTAGTAGTACAAAGAGGATCATTTAGACTTAGGGGCGACACTTTAGATATTTTCCCAGTTTACGAAGAAACAATTTTTCGTATTGAATTCTTTGGTGATGAGGTTGAAAATATTTCGAGAATTGACCCAACAACTGGGGAAGTTCTTGAAAAATTAAGTGAGTTAGCAATTTTACCTGCTTCACATTATGTAATATCTGATGATTCTAGAAAAGACGCACTTAAAGAAATTTCAAAAGACATGGAACTGCAAATTAAAAAATTTCAAGAAAATAACAAGTTACTTGAAGCACAAAGAATCGAACAAAGAACAAAATATGACATAGAGATGCTAACAGAGCTTGGAGTTTGCTCTGGTATTGAAAATTATTCAAGATATTTCGACGGTCGCAAGCAAGGTGAAGCACCTTTTACATTATTAGATTTTTTCCCAGAAGAATTTTTAATGGTTGTTGACGAAAGTCATATAGCTATTCCACAAATAAGAGGACAGTATGAAGGGGATAAATCAAGAAAAAGTACTTTAGTAGATTATGGTTTCAGACTACCTTCCGCACTTGATAATAGGCCGTTAAAATTTGATGAATGGAAAGATAAAGTCAATAAAGCTGTATTGGTATCAGCAACTCCTGGAAAATGGGAAAATGAAAATTCAGAAAAATTTATTGAACAAGTTATAAGACCTACGGGATTATTAGATCCTAAAATTCAAATTAAAAGTAGTCATAATCAAATCAAAGATTTGTTGAATGAAATTAACAGTGTAGTTAGCAATGGTAATAGAGTCCTTGTCACAACACTTACAAAAAAAATGAGTGAGGCACTAAGTGATTTTCTATTAAAAGCTGGTATTAAAACAAGATACCTTCATTCCGACATTGATACACTAGAAAGAATAGAAATTCTAAGAGATTTAAGAAAAGGTGAATTTGATGTATTGGTAGGTATAAATCTTTTAAGAGAGGGCCTAGATTTACCAGAAGTACAATTAGTTGCAATTCTCGATGCCGATAAAGAGGGTTTTTTAAGATCTGAAACAAGTTTAATTCAAACAGTCGGTAGGGCAGCACGTAATCAGGATGGATATGTCATTATGTATGCAGATAAAATAACTGATTCAATGAAAAAAACCATAGATGAAACTGAAAGAAGAAGAAAACTTCAAGAAATTCATAATAAAAAAAATAATATAACACCAACCACTATTCAAAAAAATATTACTGACATTTTAGAAATGGTCGAAAAGAGTAGGGCATCAAATCCATCTAGAATTAGTGCAGCTGATTTAAACTTAACGGAAGCATCAAAAAAAGATTTAATAAAAATTTCTAAAAATATAGAACACGAAATGAAGCTAGCGGCTGATTTATTAGAGTTTGAACTTGCTGCTAGATTGAGAGACGAACTAAAAGAACTAAGAAGAGAAATTCAAGAAATAGTCGAATGAAAGAAGATATTTTAAAAATTAGGGGAGCTAAGGAGCATAATCTCAAAAATGTATCTGTAGATATTCCAAAAAATAAATTAGTTGTTATAACTGGCCTTTCAGGTTCTGGGAAGTCTTCCTTAGCTTTCGATACTATTTATGCTGAAGGTCAAAGAAGATATGTTGAGAGCCTTTCAGCTTACGCAAGACAGTTTCTTGGTCAAATGGAAAAACCTAATGTTGAAAGTATTGAAGGTCTATCACCCGCTATTGCAATTGACCAAAAAACATCATCTCGCAGTCCAAGATCTACAGTTGGAACTGTCACAGAAGTTCATGATTACTTAAGGTTACTCTGGGCAAGAATTGGTATTAGTTATTGTCCAAATTGTAATAATAAGATTGAAAAGCAATCTGTAAATTTCATCGTAAATCAAATTATGAATTTTGGTGAAGGCTCAAGTATCGATATTTTAGCTCCTGTAGTGAAATCAAGAAAAGGTGAGTTTGAATCACTTTTTAAGGATTTACAAGCTCAAGGATTTTCCAGAGTTCTTGTTGATGGAGAATTAATCAGGTTAGAAGACACCCAAAGACTTGATAGATATTTTAATCATGATATTTCAGTTGTAATTGATCGAGTAAAGTTAAAAAAAACGCCGGGCAGAAGATTACCTCAATCAATAGAAACTGCACTTGAACTTACATCTGGATTGGTTGATATCAGTTTTAATCAAAAAATCTATTCTTATAGTCAAAATCTAGGGTGTCTCAAATGTGGTCTTTCATATGACAAATTAGAACCTCGTGATTTTTCATTTAACTCACCTTTTGGTGCTTGTAATTCATGCAATGGTTTAGGAGTAAGTTATGAAATAGATGAAAACTTGCTAGTAAAAGATTTTGATTTAACAATTAATCAAAATGTATTTCCTGATATGTCAACACGAAAATATTTTAGAGCTCAAATATATGGTGTTTGTGAACATTTTGATATTCCAATGGATATTCCATATAAAGATTTAACTCGTGATCAAAAAGATATTCTTTTACATGGTTCTAATGGAGAAAATACCATCATAAGATATACAAATAGATTTGGTAATTCAAGAATTTGGCACCGTCCTTATAGAGGCATAGTTACAACATTTAAAAAAAATTATGAAGAAACTACATCTGATCACGCACGTGAATACTACAAACAATTCATGAGGGAGCTTGATTGCAAAATATGCGATGGAGAAAGACTAAATAAAAGATCACGGTTAGTTAAAGTTAAAGGACTAACCTTAGGAAAACTAAATAGTTTATCTATATCCAATGCGTTGGAAATTATCAAGAATTTAAAACTTACTGGAAGTGATAAAGAAATTGCATTACCTATTGTCAGAGAAATAATTGAAAGATTAACATTTTTAAATGAGGTTGGTTTAAGTTATCTACAATTGAGCAGGGGAGCAGCATCTTTATCAGGTGGTGAGGCCCAAAGAATCAGGTTAGCAACACAAATTGGTTCAGGATTAACAGGTGTCCTATACGTACTAGACGAACCATCGATAGGACTTCATCAATCTGACAATATAAAATTAATAGAGACTTTAGTACGGTTAAAAAACTTAGGCAATACAGTCCTAGTAGTAGAACATGATGAAGAAACAATGAAATCATCTGATCATTTAATTGATATTGGATGGGGCGCTGGAGAACAGGGGGGTAAAATTGTAGCTGAAGGAAGTTGGGAAAAGGTATCTAAAAATTTAAAATCTTTAACTGGTCAGTATTTATCTGGTAATCAAATCGTTTCTTATCCAAATGTAAGAAGAAAAAGCAATGGGAATAAAATTACAGTAAGGGGAGCTAAAGAAAATAATTTAAAAAATTTGACTGTAGATTTTCCATTAGGGCAATTTATTTCCGTTACAGGAGTTTCTGGAAGTGGAAAATCAACTTTAGTTTCTGAGATATTATCTAAATCTATACAAAACGAATTTTCGAAAAACTTAATAATTCCAGGACTTCACAAAAATGTATCAGGTTTGGATAATATTGATAAATTAATTGAAATTGATCAGTCACCAATTGGAAGAACCCCAAGATCAAACCCTGCAACATACTCTGGAGTTTTTGATCAAATTAGAAATCTTTTTTCTCAAGCTGAAGAATCAAAAATTAGAGGCTATAAACCAGGAAGGTTTTCATTTAATGTTCCTGGAGGAAGATGTGAATATTGTAAAGGTGATGGAAATATTAAAGTTGAAATGTATTTTTTACCCGATATATATGTTGTTTGTGACGAATGTGAAGGTTCAAGATATAATCCTGAAACTTTATCTATTCGATGGAAAGGCTATAACATTGCTGAAATTCTTGATTCAACCGTTGAGAACGCACTTCAAATATTTGAAAACCAACCAAGTATATTTAGAATTATAAAAACTTTAGATGATGTTGGATTATCTTATATAAAACTTGGCCAAGCAGCTACTACATTATCTGGTGGAGAGGCACAAAGAGTAAAACTTGCAAAAGAGCTAAGTAAGAGATCTACTGGGAAAACAGTTTATATTCTTGATGAACCAACTACAGGCCTCCACTTTGCTGATGTTGATAAACTACTAGAGGTTCTTCATCTTTTAGTTGATAAAGGTAATACCGTAATAGTTATTGAACACAATCTTGACGTCATTAAAAATTCAGATTGGATTATTGACTTAGGCCCAGAAGGAGGAGAGAAGGGGGGAAATATAGTAGTAGAAGGTACACCTGAAAATATTTCAAAATCTAAATCGTCTTTAACTGGTCAGCATTTAAAAGAAGTACTTAAAAATGGATAAATTAGATAATAAACAAATACCTGATAAACCTGGAATTTATATATTTAAAGATAAATACAAAGAGCCTATTTATGTTGGAAAAGCAAAAAATTTGAGAAAAAGAGTTATTACGTATTTTGGTAATAACACTTCATGGAAAATTAAACGATTAGTCAATGAAGCAGAGGAGATATCTTTTGTAGTTTCACAAAACGAAGCAAATGCTTTACTGGCTGAGTATTCATTTATCCAAGAATATAAGCCTAAATACAATGTTCAATTTAAAGATGACAAGTCGTATCCCTATGTCACCATAAGCAACGATTTATGGCCAAGAGTTTATGTTTCAAGAAATATAAATAAAAAAAATATTAACTTCGGTCCTTATCCATTTATAGGTGCTGCACGCCGCTCTTTAGACCATTTAATAAATATATTTCCAGTTAGAACATGCTCTAATAATACATTTGAAAGACATAAAAAATTAAACAAGCCGTGCTTACTTTATGAAATAGAAAAATGCTCTGGACCCTGTGTTGGCTATGTTGCTAAAGACGAATATAAAACAATGATTGGCAATCTTAAAGAATTTTATAGAGGTAATTCTGATCAGTACATTAATGACAAAGTACAAGAAATGAAATATCAATCAGACAATCAACAATATGAGAATGCACAAAAAACCAAAAATATCATTCAGCATTTAGAAAATGCAAGAATTACACAAACATTAATGACAGCAAATGATAAAAATGTAGATGTTATTGGAATTGATATAGGAAATTATGATGTAGTTTTAACATGTTTAATTATTCGAAACGGAAGAATTACTGGAGAAATTAAAAAGAATTTAGAACCAATAGACGTTGATGATGTCGAAACTTATTTGCCTCAAATAATTATTAATATGTTTGAAAACCATACACCATCAAATGAAATTCTGATTAGTCATGAGTTCAGTTTGATAAATGTTATCGAGGAAAAACTAAAACAAAGGTGGAATAAAAGTATTAAATTAGTGAATCCAAAACGAGGATGGAAAAAAGATTTATTAGCTACAGCAATTGCTGACGCAAAAGAACTTAGAAGGGTAGCAGACTTAAAAAGAAGATCTGACCTAGAATTTCGATCACTATCTTTAGAACAGTTAAAAAATAAACTAAATTTAATAAATATTCCATACAGAATTGAAGCATATGATATTTCGAATCTAGGCGATAAATTTCGAGTTGGCTCAATGGTTGTTATGGAAGACGGTTTAGTAAAGCCTTCAATGTATAGAAAATTTCATATAAAAACATTTAAAGGTCAGGATGATTTTAAATCAATCGAAGAAGTCATATTTAGAAGATTGAAACGACTCATTAATATAAGTGAGAAAGATCAAAGCTTTCGCAGGTCCCCAGATTTAATTTTAATTGATGGTGGAAAAGGTCAATTATCTAAAGCAAAGGGTGTAATCGATCATTTCCAACTAGAAATAGATGTATTGGGATTAGCTAAAAAAGAAGAAGAGATATATTTGCCTTTTTCCAAAAACCCTATTTTATTAAATAAAGACTCTGAGGCTTTGTATGTATTACAAAATATTAGAGATGAAGCCCATAGAGTTGCTATAAATGAAAATCGAAGATTACGTTTAAAAGATTTAGATATTAATAATTTATTATCAATTAAAGGGGTTTCAGAAGAATCAATTAATCAATTAAT
>VMHT01155506.1_pt1 | contig 14483 bp, 15 predicted proteins | sample 4693611 | NCBI WGS metagenome assembly VMHT01 (sample SAMN12280063, study PRJNA550983) | marine metagenome | isolation source: seawater sampled from same location over 5 years 0.02-0.2 micron viral filtrate | place: USA: collected off the coast of southern California halfway between the port... ... | reverse complement strand
AAGTCCATGACAAACGTAGGCATACATGATGGAGATTTATTAATAGTAGATAAAAGCTTAAATCCAAAAAATTTTTCAACTGTAATAGCAAACGTTAATGAAGAACTTGTTGTCAAAACTTTAGTTAAAAGTAAGGAAACTAATTATCTAACATCCGGATCTAAAAATGCGTTGGATAAAATCAATTTAACAGATAATCCAGAGATAATAATTTGGGGAGTAGTAACTTATGTCATTCATAAGCAGTAGTAAAAAAAAGATCGCTCTAGTTGATTGCAATTCGTTTTATGTATCGTGCGAAAGACTATTTAATCCAAAGATTCAAAACGTTCCAGTTGTAGTCTTATCAAATAATGATGGCTGCGTGATATCAAGATCTACAGAAGCAAAAAAATTGGAATTAAAATGGGAGAACCTTATTTTAAAGCAAAAGAATTAGTGAAGAAAAATAATGTGCAAATCTTTTCATCGAATTACGCTTTATATGGAGATATCTCTAGACGGGTAATGAAAGTATTGAAAGGGTTTTCTGATAAGGTTGAAATTTATTCTATAGATGAAGCTTTTATAGATCTATCACATGTAAAAGAAGAAATGACTGAAGAATATGGAAAAAAAATACGTGAAAGAGTTTTAAAATGGACAGGCATACCAACAAGCGTTGGAATATCGAATACAAAAACTTTAAGCAAAGTTGCTAATCATGTTGCAAAAAAAAATAAAGCGGGTGTAATATTTTTAAAAGAGAATATAGATGAAATTTTAAAAACATTTGAAATATCAGATGTATGGGGTGTTGGACGCCAATTATCAAAACTGTATATAAAAAATGGAATTAATAACGCCTATCAATTAAAAAATATTTCAAACAGCTGGGTAAAAAAAAGTACAAATGTTTTGGGTGCTAAAACAGTAATGGAGTTAAGAGGCATTCCATGTATTGATTTAGAAATAGAAGAAACAAAAAGGAAAAGTTGTTGTGTATCAAGATCATTTGGAAAAAAAGTACAAAGTTTAGATAAATTAAAAGAGTCTATAACTACTCATTGTTTGAATGCCGCTGAAAAAATTAGAATAGATAAACAAACAACAAGAGCGGTAACCGTATTTATTAGAACAAGCCCTTTTGATAAGAATAAGAAGTATTATTCAAATTCAATTACAATTGATTTACCAATTGAAACTAATAATAGCTTAGAATTAGTTAAAACTTGTATAAGTGGGCTAAATAAGATTTATAAATATGGATATTTATACCAAAAAGCTGGCGTCATCTTATCAAAACTTAAAAATGCATCTGAAAAAGAATTAAATTTGTTAGCGCCTATTTTAGAAAATAAATCAAAAACATTAATGAAAGCAATTGATTTCACCAATGCTAAATATGGACGTAACGCAATAAGCATAGCTCAAGCTGGCATCAATAATGATTGGAAAATGAGAAGGGAACACTCTTCAAAAATAGACACAGCATCGTTTGACTCTCTTCCAAAGATAGGTATATAACTTAGATAAGGGGTGTCTAAAAGACTGAGATTATACCCGTAGAACCTGACCGGTAATTCAGTAAGGGAAATATGATAACAACTATTTCAATACAATTTTCATTAACAGTAGTAATTATAACGGGGCTTTTCTTTGTAATTCTTGGTTATTTGAATTCAAAAAAAACCATAAGCACTCAAAACTATATTGTTGGAAATAGAGATGAAAACACTTTCACATTAACAGCAAGTTTAACAGCGTCAGCTCTTGGAGCCTGGATTTTATTTGGTCCTGCATCAGCTGCAACTTGGGGCGGTCTAGGAGCGGTTATAGGGTATGCTTTAGGAACAGCTGCACCCATGCTTTTTTTGTATAACTTTGGACCTAAAATTAGAAAAGAATTTCCCAAGGGGCTAGCTCTAACTGAATTCATTAAAAAAAGGTTCGGAGATGAAATATTAAAGCTTAGTTTATTTCTAATTTTCTTCTATTTGACGATTTTTTTGATAGCAGAAATAACAGCAATTGCATCACTATTAAATTTAATTTCAAATACCCCTTTATGGACAACATCAGCAATAACATTAATTATTTGTTTACTTTATATTTTGAGAGGTGGATTTAAGTTGTCTGTGATAACAGATAAATATCAATTTACTATAGTTTCAGTAATAATTTTAGCTTCATTCGCACTTATTTTAAAAAGTTTAGATATAAGTAGCTTTGAATTAATAAAAAACAATTCACCAAACTTATTAAACACTAATTATTTACCAAATTACACAGCTGGTCTTACATTTTTTATTGCAGTAGCTGCTACAAATCTCTTTCATCAAGGAAATTGGCAAAGGGTATTTGCTGCTAGAGATAATAATAAATTAAAAACTAGTTTATTATATTCTTCAATAATAATCTTTATAATCGTATTTTGGATGGGTTATACTGGACTAATATCCTATTCATTAAATCAAGAAGTCAATCCTGATTTAGCATTTTTTGACCTTCTTTTAAGAAATAAAGATTTATATATTATTTTGGGAATATTAATTTTAGCTTTATCATTAACACTAAGCACAATTGATACTTTGATTAATGCAATTTCAAGTTTACTAATACTTAATGGAAAACAAATTAATGAAAAACTTTCTGGCAAAGAATTAAAGAAAAAGGTAAATTTAATAATTTTATTAATTAGTTTAATTGTTTTCCTGATTTCCTCTAAAGGATACAGTATCTTATATTTATTCCTGTTAGCTGACTTACTATGTTGTGCAGCTGTAATAACAATTTTTTATGGATTCTTTAGAAAAAAAATTAACTTTAAACTAGCTCGTTTATCAATTTTATTAGGTTTGATTAGTGGATTTTTGTTTTTTCCTTCTATTGATTTTCAAAAAAGTTTATTAGTAGGAATAATTTTACCTTTTGATCTATTTAGCGATTTTATTGTAAATAACTTGCTATTTATTTCATTTATAATTTCAATTTTAATCCAATTTTTTGTGATCTTTTATTATTCTTTTCGTAATTCATTGAGATAAATAAACACAGCCAACCAAATAATTATAAATCCAATAAGTTTTTCGAAAGTTAATATTTCATTAAAGAAAAACACTCCTAAAATAAATTGAGAGGTTGGTGTTAGAAAGAGTATCATACTTGCAGGTCCAATTCCTATTAATTTAAAACCAAGTGTAAATAAAAACAGGGGTACTAAAGTCATAAAACCAGACCAAAATAAATAAAATGATAATAAAAGTTCGTTCGGAGAAAAAATATTAATATTAATATTAACAAGGTATATAAATATTCCTATTGCTATTGGAGAAATTAAAAGTGTTTCAATTAACAAACCAATATCCGAAGAAACTTTAATTTTTTTTCTAATTAGACCGTATAAACTGAATGTAATTGCAACAGTCAAACCAATCCATGGTAATTCATTTAATTTAACCAAAAAGTAGATTAACGATAATCCAACTAATACAACAGAGATAGTTTGATTGAAATTTAGTTTTTCTTTTAAAAATAATTTTCCTAAAAAAACACTTATAATTGGATAAATATAATAACCAAGACTTGAGTCTAGAAGTTTATTAATACTTACCGCATATAACCATGTTGTCCAGTTTATGCTAACGAGTATTCCTGAAATAAATAAAAAAATAATATTTTTTTTATTGTTTATTATTTTTTTAAATTCTCCCCACTTCGAGAAAATCCCGGTTGTTATAATTAATAATATAGCTGTCCAAATTGTTCTATGAACAGTTAACTCTATAGGTGTAGCAAATGACACAAATTTAAAATACAAAGTACCAAATACACCCCACCATAAAGAGGCAAATGCTGCATAAAAAATACCACTTAGTTTTGCTTGTTTCATTTGAGAAATTTGATGCAATATAGTTTAATTTTTACTATAAAGATACTTGCTTCTCGGAAGAGTGGGTGAGTGGTTTAAACCAGTTGGTTGCTAACTAACCGTACGAGTAACATCGTACCGAGAGTTCGAATCTCTCCTCTTCCGCCATTTAATTAAAATAACTGTCTATTTGAACAGGTTCTTTTCTTAAGATATATTTATAGACGTTGATATTTTCTAAAACCCTTTGAACGTAATTTCTAGTTTCTTTAAATCTAATTTGTTCAATCCAATTAATATATGAAATTTGTCCTTTAGAAGGATCTCCATTTACTCTTCTCCAAGTTTTAACTCTATTTGGTCCAGCATTATAAGCAGCAATAGCAAAAGGAAATACCCCATTATAATCTTCGAGCAAACCATTGAAATAATATGATCCAAGTTTGATATTATATTCAGGATCTTGAGTTAAGCCGCTTATACTGTAGGGAAGCTTAGCTTGTTTTGCTACAATTTTTGCAGTTGGTTTCATTAACTGCATCATTCCTCTTGCTCCAGCCCAGCTGTTTGCTTTTTTATCGAATTCACTTTCTTGCCTGATAATTGCTAGTACTATTTCTTGTTTAGGCATTACTTTGTTATTTACAGTTTTTGGTGTTGCAATAATTGGGTAATTAAATTTGTTATAAAATCTTTTTTGATATGATGCTCTTTTAGAAATTTGAATTGCGAAATCATATCTTTCTACACTTGTTGCCAAATCTGCAGCTAAAACTTCACTACCACTTTCTATATTTAATTCTGCTAAATGTTTGAAAATATCTTTACCAAGTTGAGTTGCGTCTAGTTCATTTAATAAAATGATATGTCTAATAAGTTTATTCTTTTTAAATTCTTTTTCATATTCTTTACTAAAAGATGATTGATCCACTAACTCGAAGTTTCCACCGGGATTGATTTTATTAAAAGCCAATTGACCATAATAAGTCATTGGAAACTTAGCAGCTTCTGCATAAAATTTATTTGAAAAATCTTTCTCACCCAAGTTTTCGTAGGATTGACCTAACCAATAAGCTCCACGTGCTAAACTAATTGGATAGCTAACATTGTTATAAAAATTTTGAAAATGGCTGATAGCATATTCGGGTGAATTTAAAAAAGTTATCGCTATCCAACCAGATAACCATTCTGCCTCTGCAAACGAAGGGCCAGCTGAAAGCGCATGTTCACTTGAAATTTTATATGCAGTTTTATACCTTTTTTTGTAAATTAAACTTCTTACAACACTCTCTCTTTGTTTCCACCATTTATCCGGTCGAACCATTTGAGTTTCTGTTTTTAAAGAATTTCTATATAAAATTTCTAAAGACCCATCTAATCTACCTCTCCTATTTCTCCATCTTAATCTGTCAAATTCTAATCCAGGATCTTGCTTTAAATATTCAGGGACTTTATTTATTGCATTATCTACTCCATAAGAGTTACTCATTAATATTTGACGTGCATTGTATAAAGCTCGTTGATCTTTTGGTAAGTACTTTAGCATCCTCTTCAAATCCCAATATTTCCTCTCCCATGCTAAATAATCAGCTCGTTTAATATGGTCATCTGAGGTTAAAAATTTTTTAAACTTAGCTCTGTAATATCCTAAATCATTTTTTCTAATTTGCGCAGTTATCCACCCATCTTTAATAAGCTCCTCCACTTTATCAAATTTTTTCTGCTCAAGGTAAGCTTCAGCTAATTTAATTTTACCGATACCACCTAATGGGGGGTTTTTTTCAAACCAACTTATTATTGATGATGGTGAATTATTTCTTAAATAGATTTTTTCCTCTGCTAAATATTTTATTCTATTAATTCTTGGATAGTTCTCGTTTTGCTCTATAAATTTCTTGTATTCATTAAATGAAGCTCCATTTCTTGTTGTTTTAAGATGCATCCATGTAATTAAAGTTCTAAATTCTTTATCTTTAACTTTTGCAACACTTTTTAAAGCACTATTCCATTTCTTTTGTTTTATGAAATCTATTGTTTTTTTAGCTTGTTCAAAATCTTTTTGTTTTAAGATTGATGATTTCTTAGTCTCTTTTTTTGTAGCTCTATAGATAGATGGTTTTTTTTGAGGAAAAACAAATCCTACTTTAATTTTTTTTTCTTCTGCTTTTTTTTGCTCTTCAATTTTTGCTTCAACATTCTTTTTTTCTATTATCTTTTCTTTTTTTAAGACTTGCTTTTCTTGAGTTTTATCATTCTGAATTATAGGTTTTTTTTGAGGTAGATTGCTTTGAATTTTTTGTTTATCAGTTTCATCTATTGGCTTAAAAATAGATGGTTTTTTTTTAGGGTATAAGAATTGCGTTTCTGAATAACTGTGACCAATTAATAAAAAAAATGTTAATATAGCTAGACTAATTAATTTATTGATCATAAGTTAAGAATTAAATATCTTATATTATTATATGCTTAAAGGATCAATTGTAGCTTTAATTACACCATTTAAAGATGAGAATCTTAGTGAAGAAGAGTATGTCAAATTAATTAATTATCATTTAGAAAATGGTACTAATGGAGTAGTTCCAGGTGGTACTACAGGTGAGTCCCCGACATTATCTCATAATGAACATAGAAAAATTATCGAAATAGCAGTTAAAGAATGCAAGGGAAAAATTCCAGTCATAGCAGGTACCGGCTCTAACTCTACAGATGAAGCGATCGAATTATCAAAATTTGCAGAAAATGCAGGATCCGATTCATTATTAGTTGTTACACCTTATTACAACAAACCAACACAAGAAGGTTTGTATCAACATTATAAGAAAATTAATGATAATGTTGGCATCCCAATTATTATTTACAACATTCCTTCGAGATCAGTAATTAATATGGAAGTCGATACTATGTCTAAACTTTATGAATTAAAAAACATCAAAGGAGTCAAGGATGCAACAGGAGACCTTAATAGAGTCGATCAACAATTAAAAGCTATGGGGAAAGAGTTTATTCAGTTAACTGGGAATGATGATAATGCTTTAGAATTTAATAAACGTGGCGGTGTTGGTGCCATTGGAGTTACGGCTAACATTGCTGCTAAACTTGCTTCTGATTTTCAAAAAGCATGTATGGATGACCCAAAGAAAGCTGTTAAGTTAGATAAAATACTTCAACCTCTTCACACTTCATTGTTTATTGAAAGTAACCCTTCACCAGTGAAATATGCTGCATCATTACTTGGAATGTGCAAACCAACTGTAAGATTGCCATTAGTTGAAATTACAGAAGAAACCAAAGAGAAAGTCTCAGAGGCTCTTAAAGTAGCTAAGTTACTTTAATGAAACAAAAATTAGCGCCTGGTCAAAAAATTATCTGCCTAAATAGAAAAGCTAGTTTCAATTATTTTTTTTTAGAACTTTTAGAAGCTGGTATTGTATTAAAAGGATCAGAGGTTAAATCTTTAAGAGACGGCAAGGGCAGTATAGCCGACTCTTATGCTGTAGATAATAATGGTGAAATGTTCTTAGTCAATTCGCATATACCCCTATACCGTCAATCATCTTACAATAATCATAACCCAAAAGGAGATAGAAAACTTTTATTTAAAAAAAAAGAAATTAATAAACTTATTGGAAGAATTAACCAAGATGGATTAACACTTGTTCCAACTAAATTATATTTTTCTAAGGGAAAAGTTAAAGTAGAAATTGCAGTCGCCAAGGGAAAAAAACTTTACGACAAAAGACAAGTTAAAAAAACAAGAGATTGGAATAGAGAAAAAGCAAGATTATTAAGTAAAAATAATAAATGATACATTTAAATATTGGATCAAACCTTAATTCAAAATTTGGGAGTAGGTTTGATAATATTACAATTGCAATTGATTTACTATTATCCGCTAAAGTAAAAATCAAAAAAATTTCTAATTTTTATGAAACTCCTTCTTATCCAAACAAAAGATTTCCAAATTATCTTAATGTTGGTGTTTTATGTTCATTTAATGGGAGTCCTGAAATTTTAATGAAAATAATTAAATCAATAGAAAAAAAAATAGGACGTTTTAAAACTAAAAAAAATGATCCACGTGTATGTGATATCGATATAATTGATTATAATTCAGATATAGTAAAAAAAAGTTTAATTACTTTACCTCATTTGAGATGTCATATGAGGAATTTTGTTTTGTATCCAATCAAACAAATTGATCCCAACTGGACACATCCTGTTTTAAAGCAAAATGTAAATTTTTTAATAAAAAAATTAGATTTTAAATCAAGGATAGAGATTACAAGATTGAGCAAAAATGTTAATATAAATCTATGATTAATAATAATGAGTTAATCGATCAAATTAAAACTTATAATAAATTTTTAAATATAGAAACTGTAAATAAGGCTTATAATTTTGCTTTAGAAGCTCATCAAAATCAAAAAAGAGAAGAAGGAGTACCATATATAATTCATCCAGTTGCTGTTGCAAAAATTTTGACTGAATTGAAACTTGATAGCGCAACAATTACAACAGGCTTACTTCATGATACCATTGAAGATACTAAAGTAACTTACGAGAGTGTAAAAAAAGAATTTGGTGAAGAAGTTGCTAATTTAGTAGATGGGGTAACAAAAATATCTGCCCTAGAAAATAAAGCATCGAACGATTCTAAGGCTGAAAATTTTAGAAAATTAATTTTAGCTACATCAAAAGATATACGAGTTCTTTTAGTTAAGTTGGCAGATAGATTACATAACATGAGAACAATCCAATTTGTAAAAGACAAAGACAAAATAATTAGAAAGGCAAAAGAAACAATGGAAATTTATGCTCCTCTAGCTGATAGAATGGGGATGAACAGGATTAGGGACGAATTAGAAGATTTATCTTTTTCTGTACTAAATCGTCCAGCGAGAGATCTAATTATAGAAAGATTAAATTTTATAAAAAATAACCGAGATGATACGTTTAAATCAATTTCTTTAGAATTAATTGATATACTAAAAAAAAATGGAGTCGATGCTACAATAGCGGGAAGAGAAAAAACTCCATTTTCTATTTGGCGAAAAATGCAAAACAAAAAAATATCGTTAGAACAATTAACAGATATAATAGGTTTTAGAGTCATAGTTAAAAACATCGAGGAGTGTTATAAAACTCTTGGAATCTTTCATAGTAAGTTTTCTACGATACCAGGTAAGTTCAAAGACTATATATCGACTCCAAAAATTAATAATTACAAATCCATCCATACCTCAGTAATTGGACCAAAAAAAAATAGAATTGAAATTCAGATCAGAACTTTTGAAATGCATGAATTCGCTGAAAGAGGTATAGCATCTCATTGGAAATATAAATCCTCAGAAAAATTTTCTGATCTTTCATGGAAAGAATACGATTGGTTAAGAGACTTAGTTGAAATTATTGAAACTGGAAATAGCCCAGAGCACTATTACGAATTCACAAAATTACAAATGTTTCAAGAAAATGTTTTTTGTTTTACCCCTAAAGGTTCTGTAATTAAACTTCCAAAATTAGCTACGCCAGTAGACTTTGCTTACGCGGTTCACACAAAAATTGGTAATAGTGCAGTTGGATCTCATGTAAATGGCAGGGAAGTTACTTTACAAACAGTTCTAAAAAATGGAGATATGGTAAAAATCCAAACTTCTAAAAATGCATCCCCGTCATTACATTGGTTAAGCTCTGCTAAAACTGGAAAAGCTAGAGCTGCAATTAGAAGATATTGGCAAGATAAATCAACTGAGGTAGATAAAAAAAATGAAAAAAACTACTCAAGCACAATTGAGGTAGATCTGCCTCACAAACCAGGTGCATTAGGAGATATTTGTTCTTTAATTGGTTTAAACAAAGGAAATATAATAAATGTTGATATTTTGAAGCGAAACAAAGAATACCTTAAATTTTCTTTTGACTTGCAAATTAAAGATTTGAAAAATTTTACCAACTTGATAAGTCAAATTAAACAAAACAATTTGAATTTTAAAATAATAAGACATAAAAAAAAGAAAAATGCTTTCATTAGAAGAATCTTTGAAAATTTTAAAAAGAACTAACGCTTTAATCGAAGGACATTTCATACTTTCTTCAGGTTTGCATAGCTCAAAATATGTTCAGTGTGCACAGTTAATGAGCATTCCAAATGAAGCAGTAAAAATATGTCAATCACTAGCAGATAAAATAAAAAAAGAATTTACTGATTTTGACATAATTTTATCTCCTGCAATGGGAGGAATAATCGTAGGATATGAATTAGGCAAACTATTAAATAAAAAAACAATTTTTTCGGAAAGAGTTAATGGCGAGTTTAAATTAAGAAGAGATTTTAAAATTGAAAAAACCAAAAAAGTTTTAATTGTAGAAGATGTTATTACTACAGGAAAATCAAGTTTAGAGTGCTCAAAATTAGTTAGCTCTAATGGTGCTAAAATAATTGGATATGCTTGTATAATTGATAGATCAAGTGGCCAGTCTAATATTAAAGATAAAATTATATCACAAGTACAACTTAATATACCGACTTACAAAAAAGAAGATTTACCCAAAGAATTAAAGTCTATAAATCCCGTTAAACCTGGAAGTAGAAATCTTTAATGAAGAGAATTAGATTGGGTGTAAATATTGATCATGTAGCAACTGTAAGAAATGCAAGAGGTGAAAATTATCCAAGCCCTTTAAGAGCTGCTCTATTAGCTCAAAAAAATGGAGCAGACTCAGTTACAATTCATTTAAGAGAAGATAGACGACATATAAATGAAAATGATTTAAAAAAAATTAAAAGTAAAATTTATATTCCATTAAACTTAGAAATTGCTGCAACTAAAGAAATGTTGAGAATAGCTTCTAAAAATAAACCACCTTTTATTTGTATAGTTCCTGAAAAAAGAAAAGAAATTACCACTGAGGGTGGATTAAATTTGAACTATAATAGACCTTTTTTAAAAAGATTAATTAATAATCTAAAAAAAAGGAAAATTAGAATAAGTTTATTTATCGAACCAAACTTAAAAGACATTAATGAGGCAAAGAATTTAAACGCAGATTGTATAGAAATACATACTGGAAAAATTTGTAATCTAATTAATATGAATAAAAATTTTACTAGCGAATTAAAAAGAATAAAAAAAGCTGTTAAAGAAGGTAATAAATTAGGTCTAGAAGTCCATGCTGGACATGGCTTAACATTTAAATCAGCGAAAATATTAACAAAAGTTAAAGGCATAGAAGAATTCAATATTGGTCATTTTCTAATAGGAGAATCTATTTTTGAAGGCATGGGTTCAGTTATTAAAAATTTTAAAAAAATTTTGAAATCATGAAAATTTTTGGAATAGGGACAGATATTGTAAGCATAGATAGAATTAAAAAATCAATTAAAAATAAAAGATTTTTAAGCAGAGTTTATAATATTAAAGAAATTTCCAAATGCAAAAAACTTATCAAGTCCAATCACTGTTTTGCAAAAAGGTTTGCAGCAAAAGAAGCTTTTTCCAAAGCTCTAGGCACTGGAATATCTAATGGTATTAACTTAAATGAAATTATAGTTAAAAATAATATTTCAGGAAAACCCTATTTTAATTTTGAAGGAGATACAAAAAAATTATTAAAAAAAAAATTTAAAAATAAAAAAATTAAATCATCATTATCTCTCTCAGATGAAAACAAATATGCTGTAGCATTTGTAACTATAAGTTTATGAAAAAAAATAAAATTTTTTTAGTAATTTACGACAATTTAAAAACTTTATTCGGCGCATTATTGATTGCTATTCTAATTAGGTCTTTGTTGTTTCAACCTTTCTATATACCTTCATCTTCTATGGAACCAACTTTGCTTGTTGGGGATAGGATATTCGTATCAAAATACACTTATGGTTATAGCAAGCATTCTTTTCCATTTAGTCCAAATTTTTCAAAAGATCGTTTTTTTTCAAAAAAACCTGAAAGGGGTGATTTAGTAGTCTTTAAAACACCAGCAGATAATAGGACTGATTATATAAAAAGATTAATTGGGCTACCAGGTGATACGATCCAATTTATAAATGGAGATCTATATTTAAATGAACAAAAAATAAAAAGGAAACCAACAATTATCAATGAAAAGATTAGATGTGGAAGTTTTTTATTAGAAACTAATAATTTTATTGAGACTTTACCTAACGGTATTACACATTATGTTTCGTATAAAAAAAGAGGTAGTTTACAAAATACTAAAAAATTTACAGTCCCAAAAGATCATTTTTTTTTATTAGGTGACAATCGAGACTGTTCTAGAGATAGCAGATATTTAGATAGCGTAGGATATGTTAAAGAATTAAATCTAGTCGGTGAGGCAAAACTAATTTTTTTCTCCAATGATACTAATATAAGTAGTTTGTTAAAATTTTGGAATCTAGGAGACTCATTTAGATTAAGCAGGCTATTTAATAAATTATGATTAAAAATAAAATTAAAGATCTTGAAAAATTAATTAATTATAATTTTAAAAAAACTGAATTATTACAGCGGGCATTAACTCACAAAAGCTATAATAATATTGATAATAATGAAAAGCTAGAATTTTTAGGTGATAGAGTATTGGGATTAGTTATTTCTCAAACTTTATTAAACAAATACCCTTCCGAAAAAGAAGGCATAATAGACAAAAAATATGCTAATTTAGTTAATAAAAAAACGTGCAGTCTAATAGCAAAAAAATTAAATTTAAGTAAATTTATATTTTTAGGCTCATCACATATAAAATTAGATAGATCATCAGATAAAATTAGCAGTGATTGTTTGGAAGCTCTCATAGGAGCCATTTATATAGATAATGGATTTAAATCTGCTGAAAAGTTTATTTTGAAATTCTGGGATGAATACATAATAAACTCCACAATTACACTTATAGACTCCAAGACTAAGCTTCAAGAATATAGCTTAAAAAAATTTAAAGAGCTTCCAGAATATATTTTTTCAAAGAAAACTGGGCCACAACATAAACCATTATTTATGACAGAGGTTCAAATTCCTAATTCAAAAAAAATTACAGGCATCGGATCATCCAAAAAAAATGCTCAGCAAAATGCTGCATCTAAACTTCTGAAAATTTTAAAGATATGATCTGGGAAGATGAATGTTACTTATTATCTAAAAGAAAATTTAGAGAGAATGCAAATATTATTAATATTTTTACTAAAGAAAAAGGAAAAGTTGATGGTATTGTTTATGGAGGAGCTTCCCGAAAAATAAGAAATTATTTACAAATATCAAATAAACTTTTTGTTTCACATTCTTCTAAAAGTGAAAATAAAATTGGATATTTTAAAACAGAATTGATTAAACCTATTTCACCTTTATATTTTAACGACAAAGAAAGAACTTCAGCGCTAATTTCTATATGTTCTTTATTGAATACTTTATTACCTGAATCTCAACAAAATAAGAATATTTATAACTCTTTTGAAAAGTTAATTAATTCTATTAATTTAGAAAATTGGATTTTTATTTATATTTTTTTTGAATTAAATTTAATTAAAGATTTAGGTTATGATACCAACTTAGGACAATATTCCTCTACTGAAAGTAAAAACAATGATATATTGAAGGTTAAAATTGATGGTTATATTTATGAGGTCCCAAAATATTTGATATTTAAAAAAATTCCCACAGAGTTTAATAACAACTTAATTCGAAAATCTCTTTATTTTACACGTAATGTTTTACAGAATAAGTTTTTTATTCCAAATAATCTTTTATTTCCAAAATCCAGAGTTGTTTTAGAAAACTATTTTAACTAATTACAAATTTTTAGCTATTTCTAATGCAAAATACGAAACTATAGCAGAAGCACCAGCTCTTTTAAAACACATTAAACTTTCTAGTATTGCCTCTTTATTTATAAGATTATTTTTAATGCCATTTTTTATTAAGCTATATTCTCCAGAAACTTGATAAGCTAAAACAGGAATCTTAAAATTTTCTTTAATTGATCTTATGACATCTAAGTATGGCATTCCTGGTTTTACCATCACCATATCCGCACCTTCTCTAATATCCAAAGCAACTTCCCTATATGCTTCATTGCTATTAGCAAAATCCATTTGATAATTCTTTTTATCACTTTTTAATGTTTTCTTTGAACCAACAGCATCTCTAAAAGGACCGTAAAAATTTGATGCATACTTAACTGCATATGAAAGAAGCTGAACATCTTGATAGCTATTGTTATCTAAATATTTTCTTATTTTACCTATCCTTCCATCCATCATGTCTGACGGAGCAATAACATCACAGCCCATTTGAGCTTGCAGTAAAGCTTGTTTCATTAGAATATTAACTGTCTTATCATTCAAAACATAATTTTTTTTTAAAACTCCATCATGACCATGTGACGTATAAGGATCTAAGGCAACATCACACATTATTCCAATATCATTTTTAAATCTTTTTTTTATAAATCTTATTGCTTTGCACACTAAATTATTTTCATTTAAGGCTTCATTTCCAAAAGGATCTTTTTTATAACTAGGCGTTGACGGAAACAAAGCGATCATTGGTATTTTATTTTTTATGACTGTATTTATAATACTTCCTAAGTTATCAATAGAATACTGATATACATTAGGCATTGACTTTATTGGTTTTTT
>VMHT01090051.1_pt1 | contig 14483 bp, 20 predicted proteins | sample 4693611 | NCBI WGS metagenome assembly VMHT01 (sample SAMN12280063, study PRJNA550983) | marine metagenome | isolation source: seawater sampled from same location over 5 years 0.02-0.2 micron viral filtrate | place: USA: collected off the coast of southern California halfway between the port... ... | reverse complement strand
TTCGCGAGGGGCATTTTTAAAGAAATCATAAAGATCTTCTGCCTCAACTTCCACCGCGAATGTCTCTCCATTTTGATTTTCGTTATTTTGTGTCATTATTTGTTTTTTTTGGGCTTTTCTTCCCTATTTAGAGTAAGGAGCTTGTAGTATATAAAGGTTTCTTATTATTACAAGAATAAGGTAATAGTTAGATATTATTGGTGAGCTAAAATTAACCCTTCAATCCACGCAGTCGCGTTAGCATTACAGAAGGTCGCGTTTCTTCTTCGAGCCGCATATATCAATTCTGCCTGTAACCAACCTACATAGTCCTTTCCCCCGATATTATCCAATTCGGACTTTCGGGCAAGTAATCGCCCCATATCGGCCCACTCCATTATTTCTCCATCTTCTGTTTCTAGTAACTCATCAAAAATTGCGTGCAACGATTTGCGCCCCTCTTCGGTCTTGCTAAAAGATTTTACTGGCCGATAATCTGCCATATATGTTGTTTCTGTCATAAGATTAAGCACCTACGTAATGGTAGTATCCTTTTGTAGATACCATTGATAGACCGTGACTTTCTATAATCTCTGCACCACCACATATATCAATGAGTCTTTGATATACATCTTCTGCAAGGCTTTTATCTGAAAATAGACTTGGCCCCATAGGGTATTTCCATCCACGTGGGTCTTCCATCCCGTCTATGATTTCATCGAGCCATTCTACGGGGTGATTGTATACTAATTCATATTTTCCGTTTATTATTTTTGTTTCTTGTGTCATTATTTGTTTTTTGTTTTTTTGGGCTTTTCTTCCCTATTTAGAGTAAGGAGCTTGTAGTATATAAAGGTTTCTTATTATCCCTTAAAAGAGGTAAAAGTTAGCTATATTTTTATGATTGTAATAAATGAGGGGTATCACCCCCATTTGAATGACTTTCGCGGTTTAGACTCATTACCCTACAAGTAAGGATCCCCAGGGCTTTATTTATTATACCCTGCGCCTTACCCTTCTTTCTTCGGCCCCTTTCACCCCCGGCTAGTACTTCCGGGCACTACTCAGACACCTCTGAACACATTATTTATCGGTAATGTTTACGGCTGTCATTCCCCCTTTGAAGGCGTCCGGGCTATATCTAGCGTTTTTTCCTTCTCTGGGTTATTTACCAAAAACAATTTAATAGGTTTTCATCTAATCCCCCTCTTGGGGTGTTTTTGGGATTTAAGTCCAAGAGTGTGTTAGTTTGCTGATAATCTCTTCGACAATTTGAGTAGGAGCTTCTACTATATAAAGGTTTCTTATTATTACACTCTAAAGGTAAGAATAGGCAATAAAAGATAAGATATTTGGTTATATAGCCAATTTTCTCTAAAAATAGCCATTATTAAGGATTTTAGCCCACTTTAAGCCTTAATCTTCTAGTTCCACCGGAAATAAAGGGGTAAAACTGCATATTTCCCTGTGAAATGTGAAATTAATCTTTTCTTCACTCATGGCACCCCTCCAAACTCATACGGCTTGATCATATTAGGCCCAGGAATAGAAAATAAAATAAAGACCAGTGTTACTAAGAAAATGCTTTGGGCTACTTCCAGAGCATAAATTAATCTTTTTGATCTCGAAAACCCCCCCTTTTGCGCTGATAAATTACTCTTCCTCGATTTCTTCATTTAAAGCGGCCTTTCTTTTTACCTCGATTACATTTAGAACTTTATAGAAGTTGTTTAAAACATCGTTGGGGGTTCGTGGTTCATCAAGCATGGGCTAGACGTCAGTTTCTTGCTTAACCAATGTGTTAATCCTACTTTTAAGGTCTTTTTCTTTCTTAACCTCTTCTTCCTTTCTTAAACCCTGCTGATATTCGGCCCATTGTTTTGGAAGAAAATGGGGATCTTCCTTTATTAGCCTTTTTAATGCTGGCATGTGTCCTAATTCCTCCATCTGACCATCCCGAACAATCTGACGATACCAATCGACACTTTCTTTAATTCTCTTTGCTCTTTTCGGGGCAACTACTCGGTATATCCTCCATATGAACGCATAGATTAATGTCTTTATTCTCACGTTTAGTAATCTCCAATTACTTTGGGCTTTTTCCCCTTTATTTCTAATGCAGTCACCAATGCCACAAACTCCCAATATGCTTGAGCCGTAGGCGCATCTTCGGTGAGTGTCCTATCGTAAAGGTCTTTTTCTTTTTCAATATGTGTTTTAATAGCGTTGGGCAAACGTTCCATTAACACTTGGGCGGGTATCTGAACTGTGGGCCTCCTCCTTTTGTGAGCATGTTCCAAATCAAATACCTCGGTCACTAAACATTTAGTTGCATAAGGTAGTGTACAAGTTTCTTGTCCGTTGATCATATTTATAGGCCCAGTATATAGATCTTTATCACTTTCTGGCGGCGTGGGTATGTTCGTCAAATCCCCACGACTTTCGTACCCAGGAGGCAAATTAAAATGAAGCGCTGGCTCTCCCGCATACGCTTCGCGTAGATATCCTAATTGCCCTGACGTCCGTGACATCTGTGAAGCAGCCGCCGCTTGAATCCGTCTGTCCTTTCGAGTTTGCCCTTTCCAGTTAAGAAAAATATCTATGCCCATTATTTTCACTCATTCCAGCCATCGCCATACTCTTTTGTTAATAGTGTGTTAGCTTTTGGAAACACGTATTTGTCAAAAAACTTTCCTAGAATTGAATGTATGTATTTTTTCATAATGTATAATAGTAATTGCAATGTCGTTGCACCGTCCTCGCAAACGGACTTAGGACAATGAGCGGTTGAGACTCATTCAAAATTTCGCCCCAAGTAGCCAGGGATATGGCTGGTAAGGAAACACTTAGAAACCTTACCGACTCCGTGGTAATAGCACAGAGCGTATGAACAACCATATTCACAGTTTGAGAGCTTACAACGCACAATGCGTGCAAAATAACCATTAGACGCGCCCCAAGGCGACACAAAGCACCGCTTTTGACCGTAGGACTCGTAGATGTCATAGTTATTTTTAGGTGCAACACTTGCAGAAATTGCACCGTGGAGATAGGAGGGGGCGCTCTTATATAAACTTTATGTGGGTATGGTATAAGGACGTATTAATATGTTTAATCAAACGGGTAAGAGATCCCTTCTTCCGATATAAGAGATTCGTAGATTCTATCTCCATATCCTTTTGCGCTCAATGAGTAGGGTTTGACTTCCCGCACTTCTGAAAGCTCATCCCCGTAATACCATTTTACTAGAAGCGGTGTTTTTGTAGGATTGTAAACGCTACGCATACCGGGCTCTCTATATACCATAACGAGAGGTAAAGGATAGTAAAGACATCCCACGGCCCGCTGATAGCCACGGTCTAAAACGGTAAGCTCCTCCGTCATCCCTTCACCCCAAACATACCCCAACTAAAAAGGCAACCGATTGCTAAACACAACAAGAAGAACACTGCATGCTTGATACTAAAATTTCCTAGTCCCGGTGTGGCATATTCCTTTAAAGCTTCGATCCAACTGCGGTTTGCGATTTCCGAAGAACCCCCTAACCGTAATCGGGTTGCTAAATCTGAAAGTGATATTAACCACCCCTCTTTATTCTTTTTAACAGACCATTTTTGAGGCAAAAACGCAGGAATCCCGGCCCGCGCGGGCATCACATACGTTTCTCCGTCTCCGTACTGCTCTCCTGGCACACGTTTTTCTATTAATGCCTCAAACGCTTCTTTCTCTTTTTGCATAATGACGGCAAAGGGGCGCAACCCTAACCGAGAAATGTTCTCTCTTCCTACTGGGATTTCTAACCAACTCCCTTTTTTCCATACTGCCCACACCCCGTTTTTCTTCTTCTTCATCGGGCGCGTTTTATATCCTTCTCCGTGAATATACTCGATAACTGTTCCCCCGTTTACTAATGATCCCATCGTCCACAAAAACCTACCCAAAACTGTGGAGATCCCAGGAGAAAAGGACGAGCCTGCGATATAGGCCAACACAATAAAAAAGGTAGCTCCGAATAAGATGCCCCCTATCAGTTGTATTGCTTCAACCCACATTATACCCTCCACTTATCGAGCACTTGTTTTAACATCTCGCGGATTTCTAACAGATAGACAAATATGAGTCCAAATAAACACCCTATGATAACGTAATGGTGTATACTGTAGCCCATATTATAGTCGAAACTACTGGGTGTTCGTAGCATATAATCGAGAGTCGAACCTACCCAATATTTGCACCCCTCCGTGACTTCTCCACAATATTGAAAGTGCCAGTATTCACGGCCCGCCACGGCGTTATCATAAATGGGTTTTAGGTGAAGCCCTATCAACAATAAGAATGCTATTTTAAACCCAAAGAATGGGCCTCTGTTTTCTAATTCTTTACTGATACGTTGTTGTAGTTTTGATAATTTTGATTTCATATGATGCCTCCTATTATTAGCGGTAGGGCTTCGGTGAGTCCTGGCGGTATTGGCGCCTCGTCGAGTAGCCAAATTGCCACCGCTCCGGTCAAGAACCCGGCCAAGAAAAACGTGATACCCAAGGCCATTTCTAACAGTGGGAAACTCCTATATTCGGACTGGCTCATTTCAACAAAGAACCGCGTAGTGGAGGCGAGAAGAGGATCAGCCGAAGCGGGCAAGATACTTGTAATACTTCTGAGATTTATAAATGAGGGTTTATCTGAAACAAAAATATGCCCACAATAAGCGTCTACACTATCGCCCTCTTTATTGGTAAAGGTCTTTTTATGTCCTCCTGTACGGTGAAACTTATCCGTTTCTTCTGCAATGGTAGCCAACATAGGATTATAAATAAATGATACCCGCTCGTCGGCGAACATACACTCTCGATTAAACAACGCGTGAACACATCCATTATATGGATCTTCGAAAAAAGCCTCTTCATCTTTTCCTAGTACGACCTTTTCCGCCAACTTGGAGTTGTCATAGCTCGAACTATACATTTCCACGGAGCCGTGTTTTCTCGTCAAGAATACAATACGCGAAAAGTACCTACAAGCTACATCAAACAAAAAGTTAGACACCCTTTCCCTTATTTGTATGGGCATAAACCGATCTGGAATGATAACAGGGATTAAGAAAAATAATAAACCGATGGATATGCCCACCGCTAAAAATGTATAACTCATTATTTAAACAACCCCTTTCTCTGTGACTTCTTTGTATCTTCCATTCGTTTAGTTTCAGATACAACCATTGTTTTCGAAAGTTCATCTTGTTGCCATCCCCGTGTAGATCGTGATATTCTTGTTTCTATGACACTCATAATTTCACTTATAATTAATTTGTCAGAACCCCCTAACGCCGTGAGGGTGTCCTCTTCATCGTCCATCAAAAACGCCCTATAGTCTCCTTGCATAATACTCTCTACAGGAGGGTGGACGGTGTAGACTAACTCTTTAAAGATGCGTCCTATCCAGCGGAGTTCATTAACGCCTGCGGTTTCGAGATATGATAAAGTGAGATCAGATGTTAACATGATATCTAACTGTTGAGCTGTCGCCGGAGGTATCCCCGTTTCAATTAGCCTTTCAAAGTGGTCTACTTTCTCAGCCTTTGACCGCTCGCTTAGCTCATGGGCTAAGCCCAAGTTTTGGCTCTCTATACTTCCATCTTGCATTGTTAACATTTCATTTTCGTAACTCATGATCTTATTATATAGTAATATATGACGTGGATGTATGGATTAATCCATCTATCATCTGATATTTATCTCCCCTCTACTTACATGCTTACTAACCCATTGGGGGGACATCCCTACAGCAGCGGCTGCTTCTTTTTGGTTCTTGTCTTCCTCATTGACCATCTCTTCAACCCTCTTAAACTTCCAGGCAGTTACTGCATCAAACTCTACATTTCGTGCCTTTTTTACAGTGACTGCTTTCTGCATCAAACTCTGTCGACTTAACAACTCTAACTTCTGAGCATCTAAGTATTCTAAGAAGGGGTGTCCCGTCATATTAGGGGTGCGGATTCTACCCCCTAATGTTTTATTCCTAATTTCAGATTTAGAAAATGAGGTTTTCATCTCATAACACTTTGCATGAAACAGTGGTTTGTCGAGCATGTGGATTCGAATGTCTAAGAGTTTGCGAAGAGCGGAATCGATGAAATTAAGATCAGCACAAGTTGTGATGGTGACGATCTTTTTCGTTCTCATTAATTCCCATGTGCGTGCTAACTCTTGATTGCTGTTCGTCATTGCTTTTCGACTGGGGGCTATCCCGGCGCCTGAGATCTCATCCAAAACTATAACCGAGGGACTATCCCCGTCGTGCTCTCTCCACCGTTTTTTATACTGCTCACCATCTAGAGTGAAATCATCAAATGTTAAGTCGTAGTCGAAGAGATAACTAAGTTCGGTCGCGAACCATACGGCTGCGGAAGTTTTGCCTACCCCTAAGCGACTGGAAGCGGCATCTATACAGATTTTTAAACCTCCCTGCCTCGGCCCGTAAATGTCCTGTAGGATCTTATTTACTGCGGGATGGGGAACGCGCACATCGAAGGGGTCGGGGGGGTCGTTCATTCTTCTTCTCTCCGTGGTATTTTCCATGTATGGCCCTCCATAGCTTTTTCATAATAATCGGCTCCTTTTCGGCTTCCCTTGTAGTCTTGGGTGATTTCCAAATCAAGACCCAAACCCACCACACTGGCCCACTGCCGCGCGTGTCTATATGCACGCACTAACATATTCCAAGGCATAGGAATTTCTACCGTGTGAGCTATATCTCTGACTGGGCTTCCTATTGACTTTTGTTGTCGAGTTATTAACCCCACTATAGGATCTGGATAATTAACGATATCAGATAACCCTGTAAGGGTAAGGTCACGGTCGTCTATGTTGCTTTGGGTGATCTCATCATCGATAACAATTTCTCCCAACTCTAGAGGGCCATCCCAATAGTTAACTTCTAACCCGGCTCGATCTTTTTTTAATAAAGGTTCAAGACCGATTAAAAACACTTTTAACGCAGTTCGGAAGGTGTCACACATTTCTATCTCGTCACGGGGGGTTATGGCATACCTATTTCGAGATCTCCATGCAAGGAGGTCTTCGATTTCTTCATTCAGTTTTAAGAGTCGTTCAGTTAGTTTAAACTGTTTATAGACTGAGACATCATCTAGACTGGTATTTTCCCACCTCCCCCCTAGGTTTGGCTTATCCAAATTCATCTTTAAACCTCACTATAAGCTCCTCGGCTAAGATGATGGCACAAAATCCGAATACCACCATAAGTAATAAACTAAACAGCTCCCACGATACACTGCCTACTTTATAACTCTGTAAGGTGACAACAGAAGCAAACAACATAAACATGGTAATAAGCACAACTAAATTTTGAATGCGCTTATTAAACGAGTGGGTTACGTGTTCGGCACTCGTGTCTGTTTCATACAGTCCCAAGGCTAATAAATCGACACACGCCTTTGACCTACTGCCCGCGTATTTTAACGCATTTCGACTTTTGAACGCATCCACGTCTTCAAGCATCTCTTGGGGCACCCGAATAGAAACGGTTGTACTAGAGCTCATATTTAATCTTTACGCATGTATACAGCATTTACACGTGTATACACCCTAATAACTTCCTCTCCTTATTAATATAGTGGTTCTACCCATTTGTTGAGCCCTGCCCCTAACACGCAGGGCTATAAGTGAGTATACATGTCTTTCCTAGATAAACTACAAGAGAAGTATGCTGCCCACCAAGCAGGTGGAGATGTTATTACAGCCGGAATAAAGAACGCTGAGAAGTTTCTATTGGTAGCTACCGTTTTAGCTTTGTCTCGTTCATTCGTTCGGCATTGTGATCATCATAATTATCCTGATCTTCAGCGAAGTTCAAGGAGCGTTACCCACACCAACGAACGCCGCATTAGCGTCGGCTTCAACGAACGCAACCTCCACTTTTGCCAGTGCGATGGAATTGGCCCCGGTCATAATCATCGTTCTCGTAGCTGCGGTTGTGTTGTTCGTCGTAAATCGTTTCCGCTAGTCAGCTAGTCGGATTTGGTGCAGCTCGTATAGCCCCCTTTATAGGGAAACGAAGACGGTTCATAAGCTCATGGCCGTCTTACCATTCATACAATATTACAAACGCATAGAAGGGGCCGTTATGGAAGCCAATTTTTTAAAATCTGCCAGAACTGCGTTCACGGTCGATAAGATCGGCGAACGCTTGGTATAGGGCCATACCGAGAACGATAAGCGGAATCCAGATCAATAATTTAAAAACATTTCCTATTAATCCCGAAACGGTCTTACCGCCTACAATAGCATCTTGGCCAGTCACCCCTAACGCTGCATTTCCTATTAAGGGGATGGCCCGACCGAATACTATAAAGAATATAGCTACAAAGACAGCAGCCATAATGAGCCCCCGAATGCCTGAGAATAATCCCATTTTTAGTAATCTCCTCCTCCGGGCTGTGATTCGTAGATGGATTGAATGATGAAGTACACGCCGAATAATACAAGGGCAATCACTAAAAAGTAGTCCCAAAAGGTTTGGAAGTAGCCCAAGCCTTGAATACACTCAGCCGCAGAACACCCCGCCCCATCAATTACGCGTTGGATAATCGGATCTATCACAATATAAATTAAACTCGTTAGGACGATTCCCCCAAAAAAGCTTAGGATACTGTTTCCACTCATATTAATTTCCCCTTTCTAGGTTTAGAACCTAAGAGGCTGCCCCCTAAAGGACTCCCCCCAAGAGCGCTACCACCTAACATATAACTACTTTGTGAAGGTTTTGAAGAAGTCCCTAAGATGTTGCCTCCTAACATATCACTACTTCCACCCCCTAAGATACTACCTCCTAAGATGCCACTACTTCCACCCCCTAAGAGGCTGCCCCCTAAGAGGCTGCCACCGTTTGTTTGTGCCGTCCCAAGATCCATGATAGTTAAATCCCCCATCTCAAATTTTAGCTCTTTCGACCAATCCGCACCAAATGAAAAGTCGACCGGGCCTTTAGCCCGATCTGTTTTAGGCTTCTTCTTTTTTAGTAGACCCGCACCGACAATGAGAGCGGCCAAGTTGCTCGACCGTCCCCGTCCGTTTTCTGATTCCCCTGGGGTTTCCCCTGGGGGTTTATCCGTTTTACTCCCATTTTCTGATTCCCCTGGGGGTTTATCCGTTTTACTCCCATTGGTTTTTTCTGCGTATGAAAACATTGACTCCTCCCCCTCGCTAGAGTCCTGCCTTGTGGTAGTGATCGTAGTAGTGCCGCCGCCTGTGCCTGTAGCACCGCCGCCGCCGCCGCCTGTCCCCGCCCGTGTCGTTCTTCCACCCTGTATACTTGATCCATATTCGGCCTTAGTGGCGGTGTGGTGTTTTCCAGTCAGCGTTGAAAAAGTTGACTCTGTGGGTGTCCCCTTTTTTGTCCCGCTTATTTTTGAACCAAATTCGGCTTCTTTGGCGGTAAAATATTTCCCGCGTTGGGCAGGGGTTTCGCCTAAAAATATCTGTCTCTCTTCGGTAGTAAGCGTTTCATACATCGCACCTTCCCGTTTGCTTCTTTGTGCGGGTGATTCAAAGTTCATTATCTCCGACATATATTGATCAGAGGTTACTTGTGATCCTGACTTAGTCGCTTGTGCTCCATAGAACGCTTTTCCTCCTCCTGATCCTCCGCGAAATCTTGTTAACCCTAACTCTCCACTTTTTATCTGTGATAATGTTAAATCCCCTTTTCTTATCTGTGAACCTGCTTTTCTTACCGCCCCCCCGAACCCTATAGCGTATTCACCGACTATTTCAGAGGGGAGCCACGTCCCTTTCATCGGCCCCTCATAAAACTTAGATGCGCGGGGGAACTTTGCCGGGGCTCCTGCTACCCACCCCTTCCCTTTTAGTCGTCTACCGACCCAACGTTCTGCATATATCTCATGGGGTTGAAGAATGCGATCAATCACAGCTTGAGCCTCCGCAGTTGCTTTCTTTTGTGTCGCGATGTATTGAGGTGAGCCTTTTGTATGACCTGATCTTTTCGCTTTTGCTGTTCCTTTGGCTTTCGCAAGTGGGCCGGTAGCACCTCGATAAGCAAATGCGCCAAAGATTGCACTCCCAACATATGCACCAACATAGGGGGCTGCCCTAGCGATCTTTTCAGCTTTTACATATCCAGGATCGTGCCACCATTCTGTGCCTTCCCTTTTTCCCGTCCTATATGCACTCATCCCCATAGCTGCCGCTGCCCCTGTGACTGCTGCCGCTCCTGTACCCCTTACGAGCCGTGAACGGCCTTCAAACTCTCCTAATCCTCGGTCGTAATCTCTTGTGATACCATACTCGTCTTGTAGTCGCTGTTGGCGTTTTTGCTCTGGAAATATCACGTCTTCCACGTAGTGAGGAGTTCGCCCTAATCGCTTTGTCTCTAATGCCATACTTTTCGCCGATACCGCCGCTGCACCGGGGAAAGCTGCAAATAAGCCAACTACGTCAATAACATCCCCTACACCGTGGGCTGTTATCTTCTTTATGGACTTTCCCCATCCCTCCGGCCCCGGTTGAGCTTCGGCGGTTTTATGAAAAGGACGACTACCATAAGAAGTAGCAGCGAAGATGCCGCCCGCATACGCTTGCGCCGCTTTAGTTATTACCACTGTTTTGTAGGGCATACTCGCAATAGGACTTACTAAGGTAGCAGCTCCTTTTACTATACTTCCAAAAGTGTATGGCCCTCTCTTTGGTGAAGCGAGGTTTTGCGCGTATTGTAGTCCTACTCCGTACTCTTCTCGTCTTCGGTCTTCGCGTTGTTGTTGCTCTACAAACTGTCTAACGTTTCCTTCTGCCTCTTCTTGCATCTTATAAGATTGCTCTGCGGATCTAACGGTCTGGGCTTCTTCGGCTTCCCGTCTGATATCAATCACCATAGCACCACCTTCATATTCTGCGTGCTGACGGGCTGCGGCGGATTGTTGTTGAGCTGCGGCGGCTTGTTGTTGAATGGCGGCAAGTTGTGCGGGGTCTGTCCCATATTCTGATTCTATTTGTTGAGCTGCGGCGGCTTGTTGGGGGGTCATTGGTGGATCACCGTTTCCGTTTCCGTTTCCATTTCCATTTGATGCCGACATTATAACCTCCCTGATATGATTTCTACATTAAAACTCAACTCTAAAATCCCAATGAGCATAACCACTGCCGCTAAGAAGAACAGCACACCTAGAGCTGGATAAGAATATGTAGTGATGATTCCATCCGAAACTTCTTGTAATCCGAAGGCCGAAAACGCAGCGATAACCCAGAGACTAAAACCCATGCAAGCAACTAATAAAGCATTGTTTGATTCCTTCGTTAATACTACATAACTACTCACCGAAGCTAATAAAACAATGGCCCAAAAAGAGAGAAGGTCTATCATCGTGTCGCCACCATTAAAGCGCTCATAACGAGCATAGCCGCGATTACAACCATTAAACCGAGCATAGATTTAGACAATCCACCGAAGACTGTTGTAAACATTGCCGCGAGGGGGTTTTGTGCTGCGTATTGATAATCAATAGAGGCGTCGCTTAGTCCGTCTAATTTACCTCCGGCGATCGCCTGAACCGTTCCGTTTAAATTATAAAATTTATAATCGACATTCTGAACTGCTAACACTTTGGGGGTGGTCGTGCCGTTTGTTTTGACGAGTGGAAAAGGATCATACACGACCGAACTTTGATGACTTTGTACTAGATTTGTGGCTGCGGCTGTATTCGGCACCCAAGTTTCATTTTCTATAAGTTGGGCGCTTTGTCCCATAGTCGACGCGGGCGCCGCTATTGCTCCGGCAAATAAGCCAATAAATAAGATCGCTACAAAGACCGCCGTTTTAGACATGGTTTAGATAACGTCGTCCCTAATATTAATATTTTTGGTCAAAAGTATTAAGTATATAAAGACATATTAAGATGGCATGGATAATTCACAGTTTTTAGAAGGACTGGCTACGGAGTGCCAAAATCGAAACATCACCCCCAAAGATTTGGTGGCTTATATTATAGAAGCTAAAGAGGGTTTTAAGATTACTAGAAGGGGACTAGGAAAGGCTGCGGCTCTCTTGGGAGTGGGTGCATTAGCTGCGACTGGCACGGCTTCGGCCTCAACCGCGCAAGGAATCGTTGAGTGTAATATTGTAAAAACTGAATCGTTACAAACAGACACCATAGAAATAGCTGATCTTAGTTCAGATGTTTTAGATCTTCAAACTACTGCGCGGATGGTGTTACCGTTATACGCAGGGACGAACCCTTCGACAGTTGTAGGAGATTTCTACTATGATACAACGAGCGATTAGAGGTTATTTAAAATGGTACAAATCGGCACTGTTAAAGTTTACACGGGAACGGGGGTGCAGGAGCTGCCCGTCTTCGAACTGGGAGACTCTGGCTCTGATATATATGAAGTCCTAAAAGTTCGCGTGGACGGTGCCGTTGGGTTTATTCCGATGGCTAACCCATCAGGAGGTACGCCCGACCGCCCTTTCATGAAATGTTACAGTGATGTGGATGGGGGTACGGTCTTAGAAGGTCACTCCCTGCCCTCTTTCGTGCCTGTGTGTCCATCTTACACGGACATCGATAATTTCAGTTCCTCACCTGGGAATTTCACGGGCGGGAACTTTGATAACTTATATGGTTCCCCGGCCTCTAACTTTTCTCAAATTGCCTCCCCTGTTCCGACTTGCGGAGATCAGAATCAAAGTCTACAACATGCAACCACGACAGCCAGCACAGCGTTCTCGAACGCAAGTTATTGGACGGCGGGGCCGGGGAACAATATCGAATTGTTTGCACAGTTCGCCGGAACCGGAACGAATTTTAACATAGTGATCATATATTTCGGAGCGACAGCGTTCGGTTCCACGTATCGAGCCATGTTTGATTGGGGGAACAGTGTGTGCAACTTACAGAGTGGTGGAAGTACCTTAATAAGTGCTGCAATAACATCAAGACCTACCGGACAGTTCTGCAACCTCGTCGTGGATTATAGAAACTCAGATGCTGCCCTCATCCAAATGGATTTATTAGATGATGTTTCAGGAACATCGCTAATCGGGGGAGCCATCTCAAGCACGAACACAAGCCACACGGGCGACCGCGTAGGAATGTATGTTAAAAGTTCCGGCGCCGATCCCATCATAGTCAACGCATTGCGAACAGTACCATAATGAAATTACACCCACTCACCCCCTCTAAATGGAATATAAAACGATTATTAAGAATCTGTTTGGTTGTCATTCTCATCTCTAGTGCGGCGGGGGCGGCTATTTCTGTATGGTCAGCCACAACCGGGTCAAGTTTTAGCTCAAGTGCTGACGGGGTTAAAGTTGAATTGGGGACAGATCAGATTTTTCAGACGGGGGCCATGTTCCCAAATAGCACGGCGGTCTATTTGCACAACACGAGTTTTATAGGATCTAATAGTACGGTGATAATGGGGAACGAATGGAATGGGACGGTTACGGGGTGGGTCAATGGGACTTTGTTCACGGTAGGAAGTCCAGCTAGTGCGGGCTCCTTAACCATAGCCCCCGATAATGCCACCTTAACCAAATACACCTTAGCCGGAAATGGAAATATTCAAGGGTTTAACTTTACCCGCACAGAGGGGGCAGACGGGCGCCAAGACTTTTGGTATTCTTCTAATGGCACATCGAGCATCACAGTAGGGAACCTAACTAATGGGGTAAGTTATGGGGCCGTGGACATGGCGAGTAATGCCGCTCTAGATGTAGCAGTGGCAGATGCTTCGGGCTATGCGGTGTTCGATGCAATGCCCTCACGGGGATCTGCACATATAAGAATAGAGCAGGTAGGAACCCTTTATATCCGCAACCAAACCCCGCCTTGGGGGCTCATTACGACACCATCTACTGCCACTATATTATTCTACGAAAATATTGACTCCGACCAATTAACCGTAGTGAATAAAACAGTGAGTGGGGGAACAATCGACTTGACAGACTTACCCCTCACCGCGTCGTTTATTATTCAGACAAGTGATATCTACGGCGCAGACGGCACCCAAACACACTGGGCAAACGTGGCGCTTCTGCCAGATATATCAACCCAGTCAGCTATCTATGTTTTGCCTACATTTGAAGCCGATGGCACAGTATCTAATGATGTGACCTGGCAAGTTCTAGATAGCACGGGACTGTTCGGGGCCGATGATCATCCGCGAGAATTAACTGTACAAAGAGCTATTAATGTAACAAGTTTTTCACCACCTACTAATCCAAGTGGGTTTTTGTGGCAAACGGTTTCCGGGACTCAAGTAGGGTCTTCTAATATTTTTAACACAACCCTTGAGCATAACACACGTTACCGTGTAAAAATTAAATCACCGGAAGGAGAAAGAAGCCTTGGGAGTTTCATCCCCACAGTAGATAATAGTTTAATCACATTAGATATCAAAAATGTAAACTTCACAGCCACACAAGTGGGGGCGGGCTACTATTGGAATGCGAGCGTTACAGAAAATCCA
>VMHT01086554.1_pt1 | contig 14487 bp, 17 predicted proteins | sample 4693611 | NCBI WGS metagenome assembly VMHT01 (sample SAMN12280063, study PRJNA550983) | marine metagenome | isolation source: seawater sampled from same location over 5 years 0.02-0.2 micron viral filtrate | place: USA: collected off the coast of southern California halfway between the port... ... | reverse complement strand
AGTGCCGCCGCGCAAGATGTAAATGGTATTGCCTGCACCAGCTTGCTACCCGTGAATATTTGCACCAACCAATCACCGCTTTTCGGGCGTTGCTTTATTTTGTGCCTGTAAGTTGTTAGCCACATTTATGCCTCCTATGATAAAGTTCCGCACAAAGATAGCTTCTCATAAAACTGGTCGCCGTAAAAGTCTTCTGGCATCTGGTTGCTTTTCGATGTATTTTCCTTCGCACGAATTACTCGAAGATTCCACGGCACATGAAGACCGCATACTGCCTCACCGTTGCGCGGGTAATAATGGTCAACGTGATACTTGTCACCAGTCCGGCGCGTCCTCTTCGCCGCTTCTTCATAAAAAGGGGCGAAGACTTGCGGGTCAATACCCTTCAGCGTTGATTGCCTCAAGTGCTTGCGGCGCAGTTGTGTCTTAAGTTTGCGTTGTTCTCTGTGTCCAATGTCCTCTGCCCAGCGTTGGCGCATACGCTGTCGGGCGCGTTCCTGCCTGCCATCCCTTTTTTCTTGAGGAATGTCTAAATGATAACGCTGGTAATGGTCACGGTGAAAATTGGGATTTTCTTCTATACATTTATCCCGCCACGCTTTGCTCCTTTGTCTCCCGCCTCGCTCATGGTAGTATTCGTAATGAGATTGCAAAACTTTCTCATGGTTTTCACGCTTCCACCGCTTGCTAAATTCTTTGTGACAGATAACGCAATGACCGTATGGCAAGAACCTTTCGGCTAGATGACCGTTTGGGCATGGCTTGCCATTAAAATAAAACCGCTGTCCAGCCTTCTCGGCTTCTTGCCTAGTCATTATCTTACGCCCCATTTCAGCCTCTAGCTTCGCGGCATATTTCTGTCTTTGCTTCTTCAGCTTCTCTGGAGAGGACTTAAGGCGGTTGCACTCTATGCAGTTACCCGCCCCGTTAGCATAACGCGGTGAGATATGCCCGTTCTTGCACGGCTTGCCCGTAAAATACCGAGGCAAGCCTTTGTCTCTGGCTTCAGCCTTAGTAATGATTTCCATATCTATCTCCCTTCCTCCGTGTCTCATACTGCCTGCGCCACACTAGCTTGTCATAGGCTCTGAGCGCTTCCCTGCTGATGGGTTGCCCCGCATGGTCAGCATATTGGAACTGCTCGTTAAGCTGTTCTATGAGGGAATCAATTTCCCCCACCGAAAAGCGTACATCAAATCGTTTCCAACAGATAGGCTTAGTCATTATGAAGCATCCTTTAGCATGGCCTGATAATGGCGCAAGTCTCTTTTCCACTCGCGCTTGCTTCTTTGCGTCATGGTGCTACCAAAAATTCCGAGGTAGTTTTTGATATAGTAAATTTTGCTATTTATTTCAGCGACTGTATAAGTCATTTTTGTCTCCTCTGACTGTGGGGTTAGTCCCCCTATTTTATTACTGTACGCTAAGACAATAGGTATGTAAACACCCTAAATGAAAATAGTAGCTAATTTTTTATGGGAATATTCTGGACAGTATTAGAACCACGACAATCATAAACACAGATATGCCAGCCACGATAGCCGCCCATGTAAAGATTTCCTCACGCCGCCTGCGCCTCTCAGCCTCTTCGGCTATGCGCTGTTTGCGGATTTGCCCTTCCAGCCGGACTAGCTCGTTCCAAGCCTGCGGGTTGATGGCAAGCATATAAAGTCGTAGCTCTTCACGCTGTTGCTTCACCTTCTTGAGAGCCGCCCAAGTCTCCAGAGCCTCTTCCTCGACAGACCCGCCAAACCTCCGGCTCTTAGCCTTGCCGTGAGCCTTCTCGATATCGTGACAAGCACCCATCCATCTGGATACGTCCTTTGCCATTGTCTCGATTTCTCTGCCTGCCGCAAAGCCCCTTTTGATAAGCCCAAAAGCGGTGCTGGCTAGGGCTATGGTGGCGGGGTCTATCATAGCGGCCTACTTTATCAGGAGATTGTCTAGCTTGTCCTCTATGCGGTTGAGGTGTTGCATTACCTGCCCCATGTCCTCACGCACATCATCCCGCCGAGCATAAGTCTCGCGGGTCTGATTGAGTAATATCTGGATTCGTTTGACCTCGCCATACAACTGCTTGAACGCCCACAATGCAGGGGCAACAACCAGTGTCAGGACGATGTTCCAGAACATCATTGCATCTCCGTCCATCTATAGCTCCGCAGGCCAATCATTGATTGGTGGATTGCCTGTGGGATTGCCATCAGCGTCCACTGGCGTATCGTGCAGTGCCAAGAAGGCGCTGTGAGAGTTGGTAGCATCAATGGACGCCTCAATCGTGTTAGAGGCTGTTCTGACAGCCGCACGGTAGGTTGTCACATCTGCTGGCACTGTGTAGTCAGAAACCTCTGCCGCCTTCACCACTTGCCAATCAGTCGGGGCTAGTAAGTTGCCAGCACGTTCTTTGGTCAGGTTCTTCCAGACGCTCTTCAGCCCCAGCGTTACTAGCTGGTTGCCATTAATGTCTAGGATGGGATTGTTATCGCTATCGACTTCATTAACATCGTTAATGTTCTTAGGCGTGTCAGCATCCCAGAAGAAGCGGTTATCGTATGGCGCAGGGTCAGCTTCCCAGACCAGCCCTGCGGCAGTTTTCTGCTCGTCTGACCAACTACCCCAGTTGGCTGGGTGCTGTATGCCATCATTGTCTGTCCAACCCCTGCCGAGGCGGATAGTTTTATGTCCGTATTTCCATGCCATCTCTATCTCCTATCGGGCGTTGGCGTTTTTGAATGGGGCTTCTGCAAATGCGAGGAATATAAATGTTCCGCCTGATGCGTTGCTTCCAGATGAATTGTTACGCACTTTAAATCCATTAGAAAGAAAGTCAGATTGCTCTGCCGTTCCTTCTGCGCCAGAACCGTTTGCATCTAAACCATCTTGGTCTGGATTATAACCTTCTCTTTTGTTGTCAAGAATTAACCAGTTAGATGTACTATCGGTGCGCTTCACCATAATCCATGCTGGCCTAAACCCACAGTGTACAAACGTGCCGTCTGTCGAGCCATTGCCCGTGTAGACACCGCATTTAGAATATTGAGGCACCGAGTGGAAACAATAGGCTATTGTATCCTCACCGCTTCTGTTAGCGTCACCTCCAGCATAAAAGATAGATGATGTTGGAAGGCTTGGGGCGGCATTGTTGTTAGCGGAGGTGGTGTCCAGATTTAAGTAATCTAAAGAGCCATCAACTAAGGTATGGTAAACAATCCAACTAGCACTAGCATCCCTAGTCTTACAAAAAATAATTTCTGGAGTAGATGTCAACCCGTGACCTATTGAGGGGTAAGGAGATGAACTGCCGTTTCCAGTGTAACTCACCACACTAAACCCCGCATCGGTATTTGCGCTGACTTGGCTGGTGATAGTCCCGTCTGTATTGCTGACTGTGCCGTTACCAGCTAGCCAGTTCCATGCGACAAGTGTTCTGCCAGAGCCGTTTACAGAACTATCCGTACCTAATGTAAAACCGTCACTGTCAAATGTTTTTAGCAAGGTAGTTGATGTAAATTCTTGGTCTGTTGTATTTGAGAATAGCTGTTTGTTGCCACCTCTTACAGCATCATTAAGAACGTGGTTATCTGCTACGCTTCTTGTTTTGAGCCAGACCCAATCTGGCTGAAACCCAACGCCTGTGATTGCTTTGTCGTCAACACCATCGCCAGTATATAACACAGTGTTGAAATACTCATCTGGCGCAGTGATTGTAGCCGTAGGCAAATTGCTGGTTTTTAACGCAAGGAAGCCCGAAGGTGGCGCATAGTAGAAGTCACCCTGCCCATTGGCATCGGTGTTGCCCTGCGGTGTTTCGTTGCCAGCGAAGGAACTGTCCTGACCGAAGTTGGCATTGAATGAATTGTTGCCGCTAGATGTACCTTCTCCAAATTGCGGATGCCAAGTTTTGCCAGATTGAGGAAGGCTTTTTGTTATTTGCAGTGTGTTGTTCTTGTAAAAAGAAACCTCATCATCATCCACATTTAAAGCTATGCCAATAATGTCATTTACACCAAAGCTGGCCTCTGTGTCGGTTACAGAACCATCAACGTAAATAGCGCCAGTGTTTGCGTAGTAAAAAACACCGTCAGAATTGTATGTTCCAGAACTTGGGTTGTCTGTGCTTCTCACCCCTATTGTTATGCCATTGTTGCTGTAAGAATTGCCTACAACTTCCCAATACCACTTTCCAGAGTCAGCCGCTATCGTGCCGGAAGCCGCCCCACTATTTACGCTCAAATCAGCAAACAGGTTGCCTTCTTTAAAAGTAGCTGTAGAGGTAGCTAATGGATTTAACGTAGCAAAGTTACCGCCAGTCACAGGGCTGTCAGGCACGACATCCGTATTGTTCAGGGCGTTGGGTGTCCAGTTGTTGCCATTGCCGCTGGTATCGCCAAAGAAGGTGGCGTCTCTGGTGTCTTTGAAGGCCATGTAAATGTATGTGCCGCCAGAGGCGTTCCAACCAACATTGGTTGTTTGCAACGTAAACCCATCAGCATCAAAATCAACAGCGTAGGATGCGTTAGTTAGTTCTGCGCTACTAGAATTTGCCAACAGGATTTCATCGACAGTACCAGATGGAGTTCTTGTGTTGTCGTGAATTACCCAGCTATCTCCAGACGCATCTGTACGCTTAATCATCAGCCATGCTGGCTTGAAGCCCAGCCCAGTGATGCTGTTCCCAGAAGCCCCTGTGCCGCTGTAAGACCCGATGGACGAGTAGCCTGAGACTGAGTGGAAACAGTAGGCAATCATCTGCCCGTTCAACTCCCCGTCCGTGCCAGTCGAAAACACGGTTGCTGTTGGGCTTGTTGAATTGAACAAATTTGCAGATGACCCGATTTGAGCGTTAGTACCATTCAATCGCAACTTATATGTGTTGCCGATAGATGTGTGGTAAACAGACCAGTTGTCTGAGGCGTTTCTTTCTTTAAAGATAATCATCTCTGGCGCAGATGACAGGCCATGACCGATGGTTGCGTTAGCCCCAGTACCCGTATAACTGACTATGCTGAAACCGTTTGCGGTATTAGCCTTGACCGAGCTAGTAATACTGCCATCAGTATTGCTGACAGCAGAACCAGTGCCAGCATCCCAGCACCATGCAACGTAGTTACGTCCTGATGTGTTATATGCCCCTGCGCTTCCAGCTAAAGAAAAGCCATCTGCGTCAAAGCTGGTGAATGACGAACTTTCATCAACCTCTGCCGCAGTCGTGTCGGAAGATAGCTTTATTCCAGCACCTCTGACGCTATCGTGCAATCTATGTGATGAGCCAGTAGTCCTGTCCTTTATCCAAACAAAATCTGGCTCTAGCCCCAGCCCCTCGATGCCATGTGTGCCGCCGTTGCCGGAGTAAGTCACAGTCGAGAACCCTTCGGCCTCAGTGGTCTGCTTGAACGGTAGGTAGAACCCGTTTGTCCCGAAGGTCAGCGCCTGTATGTCTGTGTCAGACTTAGGCTTCCAGAGGGTGTCCTCGTACTCACCGAAGCTGGTAGGGGTGAGGGCTTGCCCGTCTATGAAAGCTACGTTGGCTAGGTAGCCGTCATAAAACTCAGAGCCACTTCCGTTCTGACCTATGTAATGTGCGGTAGTGTTATTTATATCATAGTCAGTATTTTGAACAGGAAATGTGCCAGACAAGGTTTCTTGAACACCGTTCACATACAGTTTAACCCTGTCGCTTGCAGTGCTTTGCGTAGTATCAACCGAAAAACAAACGTGATACCAAGCAGAAGGGTCACGATATAATGCTGATGTAGAAACTGCACCACCGCTTCTTTCAAACTGTAATGTGTCCGAATTTGTAAAGCGCATCATAGTTGCGCTAGCTCGCATTAATTGCCTGTAAGCTCCACCGTTACCAATCTTAACCCAACCGCTCCATGTCCATGTCTTGCGGTTGCCAGCAGATGCTGGTGTCCATGTCAGATAGGCACTATCGCCATCCTCAAAGCGCAGGGATGAACCCTCGGCAAATGCGTCTGTGGGTACGTTACCCGCAATGTTCAGTAAGCTGGTCATGCTCTCGCCTTATGCTACGTTCAGTGAGCGTCCGATTTCGTACAAGTTTGTGCCATCGCTGTAGAATACCAGAATATCCTTTGCGGCGGCAGTGGTGGTAAGTGTCGGGGCTGTACCGCCCGTAAACTTAAACACCGCGTTATAGCTGAGAGTGCGGCTACCAGTGCCGTCCTGAATAACCATCAGCAAGTACACAGCGCCGTCCACCAGATTAGTCGGTGCGGCTAGTGTGCGGTTGCCGCCAAGTGTAACTGATGTCACCTGATTGGCGCTGGCATCCCATGAGATGCTTGCACCGTCCACTAGGGTAGTGGCGTTAAAGTTCTGCGTCTTTGTGAACTCCTGAGCCTTCTCAAGTCCAGCAATGGTCACATCAGCGTCAGGCGCTGTAAGGACGCGGGTGGTGGCAGTGGTAACGTCCACCGCATCAAAGCGAACCCGCTTGGTATCGTCTGTCGGGTCGGACAGAGTGAAGGTATCCTGAATGGCAGATGTGCCTGCGTTCATGTCTGCTAGGTGCGCCATGATTTCCCGACAAAAGTTGTTCAGGTCACTTGGAATCATGACGTTCTCTGACAGGTTGATACTGTCTAAGTCCGTATTGTTTCCAGCAGTGCTATCGTATTCGGATATCTTTGTCTTTGCCATTTTATTCTCCTAGCAGGGTCGCGCCCTGCTCTGTTATAGCATATCTTAGGCCATTAGGGGTAGTGTAGACCTCTTGAACGGGTACTGTGCCTGCCTCGGCTGAGGATATTGGTGAAGGTATTTTTTCTGCTAGCAATCCAGCCATTGCTGGAGAGCGCAGTAAAGCCCCCGCACCTGTCATGCCGCTGATTCTTCTGCCGCCTATTTCCACCCCGCGCCCTAATGCTCTTTGCATCGGCGGGTTGTAAACAGCGGTAGGAGCAACAACAGCCTTTGCTAATGTCATAGGAAGCTCAGACAACATAGGGAATGGAGAAGTGCCAGCTTGCCCGACACCCAGACCTGCCGCACCAAAGCCTATTTCTTTCATAGCGGTGTCACTGCCAACAATCCTTGAGGGCAAAACATCTTGAGCGTCCATAGCAAGTTTTTGCAACGGCTTCTCAACATCCACTAGCTGTTGCAGTCCAGCCTGCCTTCTGCCGCCCTGACCAAGCTCCGAAAGCAACTGTCTCGGCGTAAATGTTCCGCTTGATTCCTTTGACATGGCAGTAAGGTATTGCAACGGTTTGAACCTAGCGTAAGCGCTGTCTATTAACTTTATATTTTTAGCCGCAGATGGGTTGGTCTTTGAAAGTTCAGCAAAGAATGTATCACTTATATCAGACACAACCCGCCCAACTTTTTTGTCTGCTGGGCTGGGAGATTTAAGATATTCTTGAGAAAGCTCACGCAAGTCCATCTGAGCGCTCTTAAAGTCTTGCTTAGATATTTGACCGTTAAACGTATATTTATCAAATATCTCTTCAGCCTCACCAAACAAAGCATCTCTTTTTTCTTGCTCTAACTTTCTGCCTTTGTCTTTAAGTGTTTTTGTCACAGAATTTTTCAAAGACTCAACAGAGGGTATGTTAACAGTTTCAAGAACCTCATCATACTTTGAGCTAAGAGCATTGTAAGCAGAAGATACGGCCTTTCTCGGCTCAATAGTTGTCCTTAACGGCTTAACGCCTAACTCAGCCACAGGCTCTAAAGCTTGATTAACTGCGGCCACATTAAAGGAGCGCAAAGCCCTCTGCCGAGAGGCTGTTGGAGCAACCCCAAAAAGAGGCATCCTAGAAAGGACATCCTCAACGCCTCGCACAGCTTGGCCGAGGCCACCCTCAAAGGTTTGCCCCACCGTTGTCTTTACGCCTTCTGGAATCAAACCCTTAACGCTCTCAGCAACTCTGGGAGCTAAAGGAGACAAGACCGCACCCGCCGTACCGCCCGTTAGAGCGCCAGACAATCTTTCGCCCTCTTCAGCCGCACCCGCCCCATACAGTGCGCCCAACCCAGCGCCTGTACCCGCAACTTTTGCTGTAGGCGTTTTAAGGGCTTGCGGAGTAACCCGCCCAAGAGCTTGCGCCGCTGGTTGCGCCGCTTGAGTTGCTCTGCCAACGCCAGAAGCAACCTTTGGTATCTGCATCGCCAATCTGCCGCCAGCACCCACCAATCCCAATGGCAGTACGGCGCTTGCTCCTATTTCTGAACCGTAAGCCATAAGAGGCTCTTCTTCTCTGAACTGCTCCACCTTGGAACGGATGCTTTTAACGGCCTCATTGTACGGAGTGCCTGTTGCCAGCATTGTGCCAAAGGCTTCTATCTCGTCAGCAGTTCCAAAGGTGACACCCTGAGCAATAGCCCTAAGTATTCCTTTTTTTACGTCAATCTTGTCTTTGACTATTTTTTGTTGCTGAGGGGGAACATCATCATAACCTAAAGCCTCTCTAAGCTCTGCCTGAGAGGGCTTTCTTGCCTTGGTCGTATTGCTATCGTTTGCCATTTAGTCCACCACCAAAATATCGCCATCAGGCGTTTCGTAATATTTTTTAGTACCTATTTCTCTAAGTAGCTTAGAGCCTTCAGGCAAATCTAAACTAGCCTGCTCCTCTGGAAAAAGCACTCCATACGCCGCGCCTGACTGAGCTATCATGGACTCAAGAGCCTTTTCTCTCATCCTTGCTTTTTGCGCTATTGTATCCGCAGTGTCATTAGGCTGAGGAAAATATTTTTTATCTTCTCTAACAAATTCACTATCAGCAATCGCCGCGCCCGATTCTTTTCTGAGAACCGCTGTAATAAAATCAGCCTTTGCTGTTTGGTACTGTTGCCCCTCATTGCTTGTAACCAAACCAGAAAGAGGTGCTGGCAAACCTTCGCCAATAAAGTCTCCCAGATTTGAAGCATCATAGCCTTCAGCTTCTAGTCTGCTCATTGTTCCCAAAGAGCCTTTTATTCTATTCGCAAAACCAGCGGCTTTAGATTCACCTTCACTAAACTTAGCTTTCTTTTCCCCAATAATTCTCTCTTCAACATCAGCGACACCTGCTGGAGTTGGGAAACCAGATAAATCCATTGCTGGGCGCTTAACGGTCACAACACCCGCATCTGTTTGGCGAGTTTCTTCTTCAGGCATGGACAGCTTTTGATAGATTAGTGAGTAAGCTTGCTTTTCAGGTTCGCTTGCCGTTCCGTCCTTTATCTTGTTTCCTATTTCAATCAAGTTGTTATAGGACTGAGCTGTGAAACTTGTGCCAGAGAAAATCTGGCCACTCTTAGCTTTTTCTGACTCAATTTTTGCTTTTGTTAGCTCAGTTTCAAGCTGACCAGCTTGAGCTTCTCTAAAAGCCTTCATGCCAGCGCCGAACATCGCGCCTAAGCCCTGACCAGTGGTAATCGGCTTATCCTGATAGCCTGACAGTTGCAGACCCGTTGCGGCGGCTTCTGATAGCCCTGCAAATGCGGGTGTGCCGACTGCTGGGGTTAGCCTATCCATCAGGCTCTGAGGTGCTTTTGGAGGTGTGGTTGTCTTTCCGCTCAGACCCATCTTTGCCGCTAGGTCGCTCTGTAGGCGGGTCATACCGCCGCCACCTGTAGGGGCTGTAATGTCTCTGATACCGCGCAAACCAATCTGAGGCATTGGTGGACGCAGGCGCATTAGGCTGGTAGCAGAACCCGCTGTGCGCGAGGCAATCGGTTGCCCTGTTAATGGGTCAATAGTGCGCCGCGTCATAAATGCGTTAGGCAGTGCGCCTGCGCCTGCCTGCTGTTGCAGAAGCTGATTAAACAATGCAGTGCCTGCCGCACCACCGCCGCGTAATGTTGGTATTGCCATTAAGCTAACCCTCCGAGTAGTGCGCCAAGGCCAGCCACACCTGCACCAGCACCGCCTGTCATTCCGAGCATTTGTGCACCCTGAGCGCCAGCCAGACCGCCAGATAGGAAGCCGAGAGCAGGGTTACGGAACTGCGGGGTAATTGTTCTACCGCCCAATGCACCAGAACCGCCCTGAACCATTGTCAGATAATCAGCCAGCTTCTGTGCAGGTCGTGCCTCTTGGAACTGGAAGCGCTCGATATCTGCCGCTAGTTCTGCCTGTTCCTGAGCCTCTCTAGCCGCACCAACTTGTGCCATTGTCTGCAAGTCTGCGAAGCCGAAGTCACGCGCCGCTGGAGCTTGCTGGATAGCCGCCTGCTGTGCCTGATATACTAGAGGCGCTACAGCCTCTGCAACGGCTCTCTGCGCGTATCCTGAGCCGTATCTGCCACTGCTCATTGCGCCCTGCATGGCCTGCTGAATGGTAGGCTGTAAAGCCTGCTGAAATAGCGGGTTAGTGCCTGTCAGGTTTTGCTGAACCGCCTGCTGTACTGCTGGTATCATCGGTGAGCCAGCGGCGGCGGCTGAACGGTAGCCAGACAGTGCCATCTGTGTCTCAGGGCTAAAACCAACAACCGTGCTTTTTGGATAATACTGAGGACGCGCTGACTGATATAAGTCCTTCGCCTCTTGCATCCCGTATTCCAAGAATGGCTGGGCAAACGTGCTTGGCGCAGTGGTCTGCGTAATCGTTCTCTGTGAACCGCCGCCTTTACTCATCTTATAAATCCTTTACCAGTACGGTTGCTGTGGGCTTGTAATCTCTAAGCTGTCTTTCCCAGCCCCTTCGCCCGATTATCTCCATTGAATCGCAACCAAGCCCTCTAGCCCAATCGCACACATTCTTCTCTGCCTCTATAAGCTCTTCCATATCACCGCCTGCTAGCCAAATGCGGCAGGTAGCTCTTTGAGGGTAGTCAACTATCTCCACCACTATAGCAGATTTTTCCAAAGGAAAAAATGCCGCTTGCTTATTGCTTATAGCCTGCCACACATCCTGTAGCGTGTGGCTGTGGCCTGCATATTCTAGCGCCGCTACAATGTAGTCAGCGCATCTCTCAAATTCATCAGCCGATAATGACATAGCCGACTGTGGTGCTGTGGCCATTGTTTTTCTGTCCTATCACAAAAGAGCCGTTGTTCTTTGTCTTTATATACGGTTCGTGGTCATAATAATTTGTGCTGTGAGGCTCAATAAGTATAACGCTTTCCTTGCTTGCCCGTGGGTCTGTTACAGTTATATCAGCACCACCAGCAGGCATTGTAAACTCACCCGTGCAGTTCAGCTTACCGTTCATTGCACCATTTAGTATTTCGGCGATTTCTCTGACCGTAGCTAACACAGGGTTCAAGATGCGAAAGTTTACCGTTGCCATTACCTGCGCCCCACCTGAGATGCCTCAACATCAAAGCCCTGAGCAAACTCAAAGAACTGGTCAAACTCAAACTTAAACCTGTGATAGCGCCCATCTGCCCTAAACTCAGCGTAACCGTTCCCGCCTGCTGGGCTAAAGGCTGTGAATGTCGGCGCAGGGTTTCCTATCATGGCGTTGCGCGTACCCACATAGCAGAAGTTCTCTTGCCCCTCATAGTACGGGTAAACGCGAGTAACAACCGAGTGCATACCCTTGTGCAAGTTCATCTCGCCCGTGACAAGCTCTGGCACTAGCGAATTGCCTGTAAAGGAGTGCAGTTTGTTGCCAACTGCCGCACCGAAGAAGAACTCACCACCGCGCAGGGATGGGCTATCAAGCTGGATAGACAGCGCATCAACAGTAGCCGCCAAGCTGTCCAAGTCATCAACCGTATAACCTGACGTAAACAGCGGGGCTACAAGGTCGGTAGTTATCCTAACAAGTGACCAGCGGCTCAGGCTGTAGTTGTAAATCAGCAAGCTATCTGGAACGCCAGCCGCACTTGCCTGTGATGGGTATGACCAAACAGCTATCTGATTCAACGGGTCAACGCTTGCAGATACTTCGTTTCTGTAAGAGCTATTGAAGTCAGCCTCAAAGAACTTGTCTACCTTTTCATTGCCAATAGGCGTGGCCTTTTGACCGTCAAACACATGGAAACCATTATCGGCTAAGTAGAATGTCATATGACCATAGTTACACACAGTGCCAGCCAATCTACAGCCGCGAACATTCTCAACCCTGTCAAACTGAAACACCAAAGGCAGGCCAGTATAGGTGGCGCGGAAAATAGCTCTTTCGCACAAGATGGTCGCATATTCACCGCCAACCAAACCAGTAATCTGACCCGCATCTGGCAAGTCCTGAAAGTCTGATTGGTCAGTGCCAGCCGTCCAGCTATCATAATCGCTAAAGCCTGACCACTTTACCCGCAGTGGCTTTCGGCCTGAACCTTCATCAATATTAGCCGTCCATACGAAATCTCTTACCACAGCAAGAAAGTCTGCCTTGGGGGCATTAGGGACATCTGCCCAAGCTGTAGATGAATTAACATCCCAATATTGCAATGTCTCACCAACACCACCAGCCGCAATGGCTATATCGCCAAACTGAACAAATCGCCAATGCTCTGCCCCAGCCAATGAATACCCACCAGCTTTGCTCACGTTGTCCAGATTGTTTGTGCCAGTGTTGTACTTGTACAGCTTACCACTATCACCCGCAAACAGCGTCACATCGCCAACATCGTTCTTTACCGCAAAGATGCCGCGAATGGTATCGTCAGCGGCGTTGCTGATAGCTACAGTGTCCCGAAATCTGCGGTATCCAGAGGCCGCTGGTATCACGTTAGTAGCCGTAATCAAGCCCTGATTCATATGGTCTGGTTGGTCAGGCATCCACTCGCCGAAAGGTATCATACGTTCACCCATGTTTCTGTGCCAACTGTAACGTCAGCCCACACTTCATTGCCCAATGTTACATCTGTCCACACTTCTACCCCATTCGCCACTGGAGACCAATCATCACCTATCACCTTCATAGTGGCGGTGGGTGTCATGGTTATTAGCACTGACATTTCTGCCTTGTACTGCGCTGTAAACGGCGCTGAGGTGGTAACTGCACCAGATACGGCAGATGCACCCGCAAACGTTGCATTGACGCTCAGTGCGCTTGCAATCGCCGCTGAGGCGGTTGCTTCCACCTGCCTGTAAATGGTTGGCGTAGCAGTGGCAGTATTGGCCACATTAACCAGCGCCTCAAATGGCTTAACCTTGGCAAACAAAGCGACAGCCGTATTAACAGCCGTCACAGATGCCGCAATCTCCATAATCTTGCCAGAAGCAGATGTGGCTGTTGCCGCAATGTCTACAGCGGCCTGCGCTGTGTGTAGCTTATCAACCGTCAAAGATGCAGATGCAGTTAAAGCCGCGCTCACTGCTGAGGCGGCTTCGTGCATTACAAGGTTGTCTAAGTCATCTACCGTGCCATAAGCGTTTAGACTATCGACAGTACCCCAAGCATCTAACTGGTCTACCTTCGCCATTATCTAGCCCTTTAAGCGGCTGTGATGTCCATGTCACCTGCGGCAACACGAAGAATGTCACCTGTTGCCACTGCCTTAGAAGCAGTCAGCGCACCGTGAATAAGCAAGTTGCCGCCTGTGCTAGCGTCAAACAAACCGAAGTGGCTAACAGTACCCCATGAGCCAGTAGCCGCTGGGAAGTCCACCGCGCCGCTATTGTCGGCTGTGCCGTTAGATGCCGCATTGAAGGCAATGGTCTGACGAGCGTAGCCAGAGCCAGAAAGCTCTGTGCCTGAGTTATCGTCATTAAAAGAGCCTGTGGACAGGCCAACATAAACAGTTGTCGGCATGGTATAAGCACCAGTGCCGAGGATATGGTCGAGAATTTCATTCTCTAGGTAATCACTCATTGCAGACATATTTATCTCTCCGCTTGTGCGTTTTGCTGTGAATAGGCTGATTTAATTTGCAGAGAACCTGTACCGTAATGACTTCTCTGTTCGTCCACCTTAATCTCTTCTAAGATGCGGGTGAATTTCTGGTCGTACTGCGCGGCTCTCGCCTCGTCCAAAAGATAGGCGTAACCCTCTGCCAGCGCACCGTACAAATACAAGTCGGGGCTTCTGGTAAACAGAATAGGCGTTGTTACAGCGCTAATGTTTGGCAGTGACCCAATGTAAACAATCTCAGAAGTGTACGCAGAATCAGGAATGGGGCGCATCTTCATTTCCAAACCCACAATACTGTAACCCTCTGGCATACCCTGCCCGTTTGAGGAATACATACTATCCAGAGCAGATGGGCTGTAATAGGTTAGCACCCGTGTAGGTGAGGCGTTTATCTTTACTTCGCGCACTTCACGAAAATCATTCGGCAGTAAGATGTACTCATCACCAGCGGTCAGCGTTGCCTGAGAACGCTTTTCCTGTTCGCGTGTCTCTAGCTCACGGCTCATGCGTGATTCAGCCATCTGAATAAAGTCAGGTATCTGGCTAGTCAAATCGCTCCGTGCCATAAAGTTGGCAACAGCCGCCTGCAACTCTGCGTAATTACCAATGCTCATAAGTGACCGCCGCCTGTTCTGAATACTCTGTTTTCGTTATTGTTCAGCCACTGCTTCCAAGCCTTAGGATTATCAGCAGGCTTGCCGAACTTCTGCACAAGCTCATTATACAGCACATTAGG
>VMHT01131098.1_pt1 | contig 14489 bp, 18 predicted proteins | sample 4693611 | NCBI WGS metagenome assembly VMHT01 (sample SAMN12280063, study PRJNA550983) | marine metagenome | isolation source: seawater sampled from same location over 5 years 0.02-0.2 micron viral filtrate | place: USA: collected off the coast of southern California halfway between the port... ... | reverse complement strand
GGACATCTAAAAGATTTAAACGCTCTCACTGGATCGAATGTACTATTCAACACATTCCAATCAGCAAACTAATGTAGTAAAAGGGTATTAAAATGACTACGAAATCAAAAGCATTTAGAATAGGAGAAGCATTCGGTAAGAAAGGAGTTTTATCAAAAGCCTCTCAAGTGAATCCTGAGTCCCTAAGTGACAGAGATGACTTCTCACCATATTGGGATAGTGGAGGTACATACTTGACTAGACCAACATATTCGGCAGCTCAATCATTTACGGCTGGAGACTCAGGTGGCGCTAGAGTAACAAATAGAATTACATTGACTCCAACAGCAGTTGATCCAGAAGGCTTTCCATTGACATATTCAGTTGATGTTGTACCATCAAATCCAAATCAGTTAGATTCTGTATCTGTAACTGGAAACAGTTTTGTGTTTACTCCTGCATACGGAATTCTTGGTGATTCTCAGAATAATACAGGTACTTTTAAAGCACGTATAAGAGCATCTGATGGTGTAAGAGACGTTCTTGATCTCGTTGATTTTTCAATAGTGTATTCAGTACCGATTACTTTTAGCCTTGTAAACTCAGGAACCGGTTGGGCATCTGGAGGTGCAGACGCTACAGTCACTACAGGTAAAACAGACTATACAAATATGTTAGACAATTCTGGAGGTGGAATAGGACAGTTGAACCAGACCGCTGGTGCTGCACTTAGCAGTCCATTACCTCTCGGAAAGAAATACTTTGAATTTAAATTTACTAATAAAGCTGGGTACATGCATCAAGGACTTATGGCACAGGCAACAGTAGATGGTGCAGGGACAACGACAAATGGAGAAAACAATCTTACAGGGACTTATGAAAATGCTAATGTAATCAGTTGCTATCATTATAACGGAAATGAATATAAAGGAAACACTGGATCAGGCTACTCTATTGGAGCTTGGGATCATACAGACATTCTAATGATTGCATATGACACTACTTCAAGAGGTGTATGGTTCGGTTTAAATGGTTCCTGGAACGCAACGTACAGTCCAATCACGGGGACAACTAGTGGAGTTCTTGCCGGAGGTTCGACAGATCAACCAAGATTCTATTATGGCGGTGCATCTTCTGGTAGTGATGGTTGGAAAGGATACACAATGAGATCAACTGATTTAACTTATACACCTCCAACTGGTTATTCGTCAGTCTAGAAATAAAAGGATAAAAAATGGTATCAAGAACATTTAAAGTAGGACAGGCATTTGGTAAGAGAGGGGTCTTATCAAAAGCGACACAAGCAGTTCCAGAAGAAGTAGGAGGCGGTGGCGTAACAGCATACGCAAACTTGGCCGCATTTCCAAGTTCGGGCAATACTGTTGGTGATTATGCTTTTGCTACAGATACAAAAGCAGTATATATTTGGGACGGTGCTGAATGGGATAGAGTAAGCACTGGTAATAATGAAACACCAAGACTGACTACAACACCATCATCAGCGCATTCTCTAAATTCTGGTGGATCGACTACAGCAATAACAATTGCGGCATCTGATCCAGAAGGTTTTCCTATTACGTATTCGCATGACACGAATCCAACAAGTCCCAATCAGATAACTAATGTTGCAGAGAGCAATGGTGTATTTACATTAACACCATCAACAAACTCAGCACATGCTGGTAACTTTACACTAAGATTAAAAGCAAGTGATGGTATTTCTACTATTTCTCACCCTATAACTGTTAGTTTAGCTTTTAATACTGACTTTACTTTTGATACATCACTTTCTACAATTTCTTCTACTTATACTACTACAAATAAAATAGGGGCTGATGTAGGTGCTAGTAGTACTGCAACTTCACAACAAATCGGTAGAATGGGTAAAGGTTATATTGAAATGAAAATTATTACTGCTGTAGCTTATATGATGATAGGAATGGGATCTGGAAGTTTTAATGCAACTTACAGTTCTGGCGATAGTGTTTACTTATATTCCGATGGTAAAAAATACACAGGCAACTCAGCTACAGGACTAAGTGGATATGGTGTTAATGACATACTCATGTTTGCTTATGATACTGCCGCTGGACAAGTTTGGTTAGGACGGAATGGATCCTGGGGAAATAAAAATCCTGCCTCTGATGCTGGTTGGACTTGTACAGGTAGTCCTAGTGTAAATGGTTTCAAACCTATGTTCAATGGTGGATCAAGTACCCAAGCTGGACTACAAGTAGAATTTATCAGCCATACGCAAGGCGCTCAGTATACAATACCAACTGGCTGGGTTTTAGCATAGGAACAAATGGAGGTAACTAATGGCAGCAGCTAAAAAACTAGAAGTAGAATCTAAATACAATGTGATGGATGCTAATCAAGATGGTGTCGTATCCGACGCTGAAATTGATAACTGGCAACAGAGTGAAGAGGTTAAAAGACTCAATAGAAAACAGTTACATCAAAGAAACATGGCATGGGTTGCTTTAGCATCTATGTTATTGTTTACTATTGTTATGTTTACACCTATTGTGCCTGATGAAAGAATTAAACTACTTACAGATATATCAAGTCTATTTTATCTAGCACAAGCTGGTATAGTTGGTGCTTTTATGGGATTTGCAGCGTTTGATAAGTCAGGAATGAAAGGAAAGTAATATGGTAAGTCGTTCATTTCACATGGCGAAAATATTAGGGTCTGATAATGATATCAAGAAAGATGCGCTTGATAGTGCTGCACAGGCTACTGGAACGTCTGCAGTCGACAGTGCTCTTTCTTTACCAGCAACAGGTGAAATAGGTCAACAGGCCTTTGTGTCAGCGACTAATACACTATACATGTGGAACGGATCAGGTTGGTACAAGATTGCGATTGTTAATAATGCTCCTTTCTGGGATTCAACAGGAGAACCAGGAGGATCATTTGAACTAGCGCTAGACGGATCGCCAACAACGATTACAGTGTTAGCTCAAGACTCTGAAGGATTAGCTTTAACATATACTTATGCAACTGGTGGGGCTATGGCAACTATGGCCTCAATATCTCAAGGTGGAGTTGGCAATAGGACGTATACTATAACACCCGATAGTGTAGGTGCTGTTGGTGAAGGATTATCAACTGGTACATTGACTTTTCGTGCAAGTGACGGTGTTAATGTACTGTCCAAACAATCTACTTTCACAATTAATTTTGTATTCCCACACAAATCATCTTATCGTAGAGCACATCTTATTGTAGCTAATTACCAAGCTGGTAGAGATAATCAAACAAATTGGGACAGGGACGTTAAAGATGCAGGTTCTGAGCCTTGGACTCCCGCACAGACAAGATTAGGAAATAATGATACTGCCGGTACAACAAACAACATTGAAAGTAACCGTCCTAAAGAAGGAATTATGAGACTTCCCATTTCTCCATATCAACCAAGAGGTTTTGCTTGGTCATTTAGTACTTACTATCAAGGAAGAATGATGGTAAGAAATAAAGACACTTCGTCTTTAGTGATGCCACAGTCGGGTAATTGGACTCTAGAAGGTTGGTGTACTATATATTCTTACGGTCAGGCAAGTAATAACTATTCTTCAGTTCAAACTAATGATCATGGTATAGTTGCAACAGAAAATTATGATAATACTGGAGGCGGAATGGCTCTAGTCGTAAATGTTTCCAGCAAAAAAGTTAATCTTAGAGTTTCAACAGGTGGAACTGATTCAGTATTAATAACTGGAACGAATGAAATCAATAGAAGAAACGTCTCTGGATATACATGGGGCGCGTCTGAAGCACCTTGGTTTCATTGGGCTATAGTCAATAATGGTGGAACAATAACTTTGTATACCAACGGAAGATCAGAAGGCACCGCTTCTCAGCCTTATGATTTTAATACTACTAGTGGTGATCTGATGTTCGGAGCTATGAAATACTACGCCAATCTCAGTGGTGCTAATGCTATGGGCATACTTCCAGGTTATCTGACTGACATGAGACTAGTTAAATCTGCGGTATACACTGCAGAGTTTGCTCCACCAGTAAAGTTCTTAGATACCATTGCAAACACGACAGTTCATATATCAACTACTAAGGGTTGGCTGACGGACAGCAGTACCATTGATCACACAGTTGAGTATTACGGCAGTAGTAGCACTCACGGTACGAATCATATGTATCCAGGTGGTCCTCAACCATCTACTCCTTATGATCATTTAACATATGACCCTGCAGTTCATGGTGGTTCATATTTCAAAAGAGGTAACACTTATGAGTCTGTAATGAGATTCAATGGGGGCACTGGTGCTACTTTCGACGGAGACTTTTCAGTATCTTTTTGGTATCGGGCGAGGAACTTCGGTGGGTTAGGTGAATATGCCGGAGCAATCGCAATGGGTGATGGAGCTGGGATTAATGACTATGATCAGCTCGGTCTTATGTGGTATAAAAGCTCTTCTCAGTTTTATTATAAGACATACATTGGTGGAACAGGCACTAACCGCACTAGCTTTGGACATGCTATACTGAATCAATGGGTTTACGTCTGTATGCAGAGATCTGGTAGTACAGTAACATGGCACGCTAATGGTAGGCTAATAGCAACATCAACAAACAGTGATACTTTGAACTGTAATAATGTTGCTTTAGGTTCGCATGGTGGTAGTTCACAATACAATTATAATAATAGTCTGATTTATATTTGTGATCTTTACATATTAAAAGGATCAACTCTTGCGAGTACTGCACCGCCAACAGAACTTAGAACAACAGGTAGTGCAACTCATCATTTAAAAGGAGACGATATAGCATATTATGACGCGTCAGTTGGTAAGGGATACTTTTATGGTCCGGATTATAATATGGCTTATAGCGGTACTGGAGCTGGACAAATACAAGTACTAAATGACAGTCCTACAGGTTTTAGTAAATATCACTCGATTGATTTTCCTGGAATTGGTGGTGGAAATTTGAATACTAACAGCGGTGTTCTTAAAGGAGCACGTGGTGCTAATGGGTACTCTACTGCCGGCGTAGGTGATTCGTGGAGTGGTCCTGCCGAAAGAAAAGGAGCTCTAACTACGTCTTTTTGGTTCAAAGCGGGAGACGTAAGCGGAACTCAATATCTTTATTATAACGGAGAACATGATAATGACTGGTTAGATAATGGATTGATCATATATCTAAGTAATAATACACTGCGTCTTGAGGTTTATAGTGAGGACACCTCTTTGGATGGACAGATAAGCAAAACTGGAATATCTGCCGATACATGGTATCATGTAGCAGCCACAGTAGGAAATTTAGGTAGTGTTACTTTTCACGTTAATGGAACTTTAGAAGGCCGATTCAATATGACAAGACTTCTAGCGGCTGGTGATTATCCTAATAAAAATGGAAATGTATACATAGGCGCTACTGGTAAAAGCTCACCAGATAGTTTTTATAATGGCCAAATTGCTGATATTAGTTCCACCGGAAAAGCTCAGTATCCACAGGACATAAATCCAACTAAACTTACAAAAATAAATTCATCATCGCATGAAACAGTTACAGCATCAAACGTTAAACTGCTAGCTGCTAATGGAGCTTCTGTAACTACAGAAGGAACAGGCGATGGGACTCATACTATTTCTGCAATAGGTAGTCCAACAATATCTAATTTTGGTCCTAGAGGAGCACCAGGTTCTTGGAAGTCAATATACTTTGATGGAACTAACGATGGACTTAGTGTATCAGCACATGCTGATTGGCAAATGGGTTCAAGTGATGACTTTTGTATAGAAATGTGGTATTGGGCTGAAGAATGGCAGAGTGCAAATACTTCTTTCTTTAATGTAGGAAATAGTTACGGTTCTGGTGACTTTCAACTCTATAGAAGAGGTGCAGATGATCAGATTAAAGTGTGGAATGGTTCTAGTAATATTCTCAATACACCTACAGGAGCTGCTGATCTGATTGATGATTATTGGCCAGCTATACACAGTTGGAATCATATTGCACTTACGCGAAAAAGTGGAAAGGTTTTATTATGGTATAACGGCTCTCCTTCACAAGTAGGAGACGTAACAGGCAATACAGATACTCTTAATGGTGGAACAGGAAATGTATTGTACATTGGTCAGGCTATTAATAATGCTGAAAGATTTAAAGGCTATATATCGCAGTTTAGATGGGTTAAAGGCGATTGTGTGTATGAAGAAAATTTCACTGTACCTGGAGAATCATTATACTACTAAGATAACATTTTTGTAACACCGTTAAATTTTTTTTATAAAATCAATGATTTAATGGTTTACAAATGCTGCGTTTTTATATATAATATTACTAAGAAATAATAATCACTAAATAGAGAAGGGACACGCGATGCAAACAGCGTTTGTTGACACAAGAAAGCTTTTGTCCGAAGCTAAGTTTTATGATGGCTATTCAAGATTTAACGATGAAATAGAAAGATATGAGACTTGGGATGAAGCAGTAGACAGAGTAATGAGTATGCACGAAGGGTTTTACTCATCCAAAATGAACAAAATAACAGAATATATAGAAGAAGCAAGAGATGCATACAAGCAACAATACGTGTTAGGTGCACAAAGAGCTCTACAATTTGGTGGAGAGCAAATATTAAAACATCAGATGAGAATGTATAACTGTACGTCGTCTTATGCTGATAGACCAGAATTTTTTGGAGAAGTATTTTATATTCTTCTTTGTGGTGCAGGCGCTGGATTCTCAGTACAAAAACATCACGTTAAGAAATTACCGAAAGTACAGCAAAGAACTAAACAACCAAAGACACATGTAGTAGACGATTCAATAGAAGGTTGGGCTACTGCTGTTGATGTCTTGTTGTCATCTTATTTTGTAAACGGCGGTAAGCATCCAGAATTTGCTGGCCGTAGAGTGTACTTTGATCTTTCACAGATAAGACCAAAGGGTGCAAAAATATCTGGTGGATTTAAAGCGCCAGGACCAGATGGACTAAGACTTGCATTAGATAAAATTGAGCACTTACTACAAGCAACAATAATTGACTCAAAAGATCAAAAGAAGTTACGTCCTATTCAGGTATATGATATTGTAATGTATACGGCAGATGCTGTATTAAGTGGTGGTGTTCGTAGATCTGCTACTATCTGCCTGTTCTCGCCAGATGATGAAGAAATGATGAGTGCAAAGACCGGTAACTGGTTTATGGATAATCCACAAAGAGGAAGATCAAATAACTCTGCAGTTATAGTAAGAAATGAATCTTCACCAGAAGAGTTTAATAAACTAATGCAAAGTGTTAAAGAATTTGGTGAGCCAGGATTTGTGTTTGTAAATTCAAAAGAGCATACTACTAATCCTTGTGTTGAGATCGGAATGTTTCCACAGATCAAAGGAAAGTCTGGTTGGCAAGGATGTAACTTAACAGAAATAAACGGTGGGAAATGTACATCAAAAGAAGAGTTCTTTAAAGCATGTAGAGCAGCTTCTATCTTAGGAACTTTACAAGCTGGATATACAGATTTTAAATTCCTTGGTGAAACAAGTAAAAAGATCTTTGATAGAGAAGCACTTATAGGAGCATCTATTACAGGTTGGATGAACAACCCTGATGTCTTATTTGACGCTGAAGTATTAGAAGAAGGAGCTCAAATTGTTAAGGAAGTTAATAGAGAAGTTGCGGAAGCAATTGGAATCAATCCTGCAGCCAGAACCACGTGTGTGAAACCTTCTGGAAACGCATCGGTGTTATTACAAACAGGATCAGGCATTCATGCAGAGCATTCAGAAATGTACATTCGAAACGTACAAATGACTAAAGATTCAGAAGTAACAGCTGCTATTCAAAAATCAAACCCATTCATGGTAGAAGATTCTGTATGGTCAGCAACTGGATCAGATGTAGTCGTATCATTTCCAATATTACCAAAAAAAGGTTCTATATTTAAAGATGATCTATTAGGTGTTAATCATTTGGAAAAAGTAAAGCTTGCTCAGAAACATTGGGTTGAAGCTGGAACTAATATAGAACTCTGCGCAGATGAAGGAGTGAGACATAACGTGTCCAATACTATCATTGTAGATGACTGGGATAAAGTAGAAAAATATGTCTTTGAAAACAGACATTCTTTTGCTGGAATATCTTTTCTTCCTCCGACAGGAGATAAAGACTACAACCAAGCGCCGAACACAGCAGTCATTTCTGCAAAAGAAATGGTCAAAAAGTATGATACTGCTGCAATATTCGCGTCAGGACTAGTAGTAGATGGACTTGACGCTTTTCCAAATCTATGGCAGGCTTGTGCTACTGCCCAAGGAATGGGTGATGATCTTTCCCTTGAAACATCAGATAATGCTATGAAAAAGGACTGGGTCCGTAGATTTAATTCTTTTGCAGAAAACTATCTAGGCGGAGATGTTAAACAGGCTGAGTACTGTCTTAAAGATTCTTATCTATTGCATAAATGGAACAAGATCAATAAGAACTTTAATACCATTACTTGGGAAGATGATCTAACTGAAAAGAAATATACTGAAGTTGATACTCTGGGTGCAGCCGCTTGTGCAGGCGGAGAATGCGAAATTGATTTTTGATGTCAAAGTTGAAAGTATATTATATCGAGTGTGAGTACTGTGAATGCGAAGCTCAAATAACTTCACAGTACGAACCTCAGTATTGCCCTAATTGTGCAAATGATATCGTTCCGGACCATGTAAAGGATCTTGACGAAGAAGATTAATATATAATATTATGAATGAACTGCCGCGATATAAGTTTTCACGTGAATATGAATATTTCGATCATAATAAAGAAACCTACAGAAAAACATCATTTTCAATTTTAAAGCATAATGTTTATACTTCATCTGATGAAGCTTTGAGACATGCTGATAGACTTCAAAAATTAAAAGAAGACGATTTTAAATACGATGGAAAAATTAATGTTCCGTATTTTGAATTTAAAGTTGAAGATAACGTGTTAATATATCAAAGTGAATTCGTTAAAGGAGTTGCTCCGACTAATAATGATATGAAACATGTATATGATAAATTAGTTTTTAGGCCAGGTGCTTATACCTTTTTAGATTATACTCCAGCAAACTTTATAGTTGATAAATACGGAATACATGTAGTAGATCTTGACAGTTATGGATCACATAACTTTGAAAAAAGAATAAAAAGATGGAACGAAACAATAAAGAAATATAAGATTAATATATAATATTATGTGGTATTATGAAGACAAGATATTTGATCCTGAAAAGTATTCATATCAAAACTGTGCTGGATTTGTATATGTCATTACAGATCTATCAAACCAAAAGAAATATATAGGTAAGAAACTATTTTGGAAGATTCATAAACTTAAACCTTTAAAAGGAAAAGTTAATAAAAGACACTCTAAAAGAGATTCTGATTGGAGAGATTACTTTGGTTCAAACGAAGAAGTAAAATTATTAGTAGAACAAAACGGTGAACAAAGATTTAAAAGAGAGATAATTAGATTATGTAAGACTAAAGGTGAGATGACATATTTTGAGATGAAAGAACAAATTGACAAAAGAGTTCTATTTGATGATAAATATTATAACGAGTTTATCGGTGGAAAAATACATTCAAAACATGTTAAAGGAATAGAAAATGCATGAATATAAAGCAAAAGTGGTAAAAGTAGTTGACGGAGATACTATTGACGTTGACTTAGATCTTGGTTTTGGTATATGGTTAAGAAACGAAAGAGTAAGACTATATGGAATAGATACACCAGAATCCAGAACAAGTGATAAGGAAGAAAAGGTATATGGAAAAGCAGCTTCAGCTTTCTTAAAGAAATGGATAACTGCTGGTGGTGTAAAGATCAAGACACATAAAGATGCGAAAGGTAAATTCGGTAGAATCCTTGGTGAAGTCTGGTGTTTTGATACAAACGTAAATCAAAAGATGATTGAGGAGCATCATGCTGTAGAATATCATGGGCAGTCAAAGGAAGAGATTGCAGAGCAACATTTAGAAAATAGAAAGAAGGTGATATTAGAATGAATTATTGGTTAATGGTGGTTATTTTTGCAGGTGTTTATGCTGATGGAACACAAGAAGCTTATGTGTTTAAAGATCCTCATTTTCATTCGGTAAATGAATGTATAAATGCGGCTAACGATCCTAAAGAAATACCAAAATATGCTAAAAAACTTGTCACGGAATACGGTAAAATGATGCAGATTCAAAAGGTCGTATGCGCTAGTCAAGATGAAGTAATTAAAACATTCGGTTCTAAATATGCGATCGGTGAACCTGCGTAAACTACGTGAAATATTCAATGTCGATAATATTATCGACTTACTTGTCGATTTATTTCTATTATTATTTGATGTTATTACTTCGCCTGTCTTAATAATTATGAGATTAGTAAGATGGACTATAGGAAAATTCTTCTTAGACGGATTAAAAAATAAAATCAAAAATTTAGTTCATTGGTTAAAAAATAAACCAACATGGATTAAATTACTAGTTATACCATTATTGTTAATCATAACAGCATACATACTTGTTTTTATGTGGATTATAGGTCAAGCCTTTGGTGAATTTATTATGGAAGAATGGGGCAATGAAAAATAATTGTTTACATTTTATTAAATTTGTGTTATAATATATTATTATTAAAGGAGTTACTATGGAATTTTTTCTAGGTTTTATTATTGGTGCAGCTATCGTGTACGTTTTGTGGTATATTAGAGATAAATTGAGTAAATTACCATGATTTTAATTGATTATAATGCAGTGGCTATAGGCAATCTTGTAGTCCAAAGATTAGATGTTGAAGAAAATTTATTAAGACATATGATCTTAAACTCTATACGAATGTATAGACAAAAGTTTCAAAATGAATATGGTGAAGTCGTAGTAGTTGCTGATGGTGCTGGTAACTGGAGGCGCGATGTATTTCCTCAGTACAAATATAAAAGAAGAAAGAATCGTGAAGAATCAAAGATTGATTGGAACGAAGCTTTTAGAATTATTAATATGGTGAGAGATGAGATAAGAGATCACTTTCCATATAAAGTTATGCATCAACCAAAGTGTGAAGCAGATGACGTTATCGCTAAGCTTGCTTTAGAAACTCAAGAGTTTGGTAAGCATGAACCAGTTATGATAATATCTGCAGATCATGATTTTATTCAACTACATAAGTATGAAAACATCAAACAGTTCTCGCCAATGCTTAAGAAATTTGTTAAGGATAAGAATCCAAGACTGTATTCTCAAACACATATTTTTAAAGGTGATGGTGGTGATGGTGTTCCTAATGTACTATCTGATGATAATGTTTTTGTTGAAGAAAGAAGACAATCGCCGGTTACTAAAAAGAAAATAGACGCATGGTTAGAAGCAGAAGATCTTCAAAAAGCCATGGGTGATACAATCTATAGAAATTACTTACGTAATAAAAAAATGATTGATTTAACAGAAACTCCTGATGCTATAAAGGAAGAAATTATAAATAGTTTTGAGAGTCAAGATCCTAAGAGAAACAAAGGAAAGGTTTTTCCATATCTTGTACAAAAACGATGTAAACGGTTAGTTGAGTGTGTTCAAGAATTTATATGAGGAGAGATTATGAATAATTATGTACCTACACCATTGTTGGTGTGTGAAGTGATTCAAGAAGCTCAGAAGAAAAAGAAGAAAGAAGCCAAAATAAAGGTATTGAAAGATAACGAAAGTTGGGCTCTAAAAGATTTTCTTAGGGGTTCATATGATGATACTGTCAAATGGAACGTGCCAGGCAGTAAACCACCTTATACGCCTAATATCGGTCAAAGCTCCCCCTCAAATTTCTTAAAATTAAATACGCAGTTGAAGTATTTTGTTTCTGGCGGACAAGGAGATGCCATGCAAAAAGCTAAAAGAGAACAATTGTTTATTCAATTATTAGAATCTATTGATCCAGAAGATGCCGAACTTCTCTGTGGAATGATTTGTAAGAAAGAAATAACGGGTGTAAAAAGAAATGTAGTAGAGGAGGCTTTTCCAGGATTGTTATTAGACTCTCAGTAAATATTAACATCTTAACCTTTGGAGAATATGTATGACCCAAGCTCAAATAGAAAGACTTCAAAATGATTCAACTGAACTACGAAAGTTTGCTAAAGAAATGAAAGAGGAAGGTAGACTTGACCTAGTAGAAAAAATTAGAGATAAAAAACGTCATGTGGATGCACACATTAAAAAATATACGGAAAAAGCCGCATAAAGGGTTTACAAACAACAAGAAATTTGATATAATTATATTATGAACATATTTATTTTAGATGAAGATCCAGTAGTCGCAGCGAAAATGCTTTGTGATAAGCACATTCCGAAAATGATTGTTGAATCTGCTCAAATGCTATCGACTGCTCACAGGCTACTCGATGGTTCCCCAACAAAACGTAGATCTAGATCTGGTAAGACTGTGCAAACTTACTATGAATTTAAAGATATGCGTGATGAATTGTATTATACTGCAGTTCATAAGTATCATCCTTGCACAACTTGGACTATGGAATCGATTGAAAATTATAATTGGCACTATGGTCATTTTACAGCTATGGCTAAAGAATATGAATTTAGAAGAAATAAAATTCATGCTACTTGGAATAAACTTGGTATGATTCTTGCTGCTCCACCCATAAATATACCGAATATCAAAAGAACCGAGTTTGTACAAGCAATGAGTCATTATCCAGAATGTAAAGTCGAAGGCAATGCGGTGCAAGCTTATCAAAACTATTATCACAGAGCTAAACCATTTGCTAAGTGGCAGTGGGGTCGCGAAGCTCCCAACTGGTGGAAAGGATATCAAGGTGCCTAATTACACACTACGTAACATAAAGACTAAAGAAAGTTTCATTGTAAACTGCTCATATATAGAACTACAAGAAAAATTAAAGAGCGATTCTGATTTAATTCAAATGTTAGTATTCCCGGCAGTTATTGGTGGTACAGGATCATTACTAAGTAAGACAGATGACGGATGGAAAGATAATCTTAAAAGAATTAAAGAAGGATCCGGTCGAGGAGACACGATTAAAGTATGAGAAGTACAGTTAAGCTTGATGATCTATATACATATGAGCCTATTACACATAATCAAAAAGTAGCATTTGATGCATGGGATGAGGATGATCATTTAACATTGATTGGTTCTGCCGGCACAGGTAAAACTTTCATAGCAATGTACTTAGCTCTCGAAGCTGTACTAGAAAAACAAACACCTTATGATAGTGTTACTATTTTTAGATCTGTAGTACCGACTAGAGATATGGGTTATCTACCGGGATCTCTTGAAGAAAAACAAGAAGTGTTTGAAACACCATACAAAAATATTTCTGTCGAACTGATCGGTGGAGATCAACCTTATAAAAGATTAGTGCAAAATCACATGCTTAAGTTTTTGACTACATCTTATATACGAGGAATGACTATAGATAATAGCATAGTAATTGTAGATGAGTGTCAAAACTTAAGCTTTCATGAATTAGATTCTGTAATTACTCGAATTGGAAATAACTGCAGATTGATTTTCTGTGGAGACTATCACCAATCTGATTTTACCAGTGAAGCTGAAAAGGATGGTGTTGTTAAATTTTTAAGAGTGGTTGAGCATTTGAAAAATTTTACAATAGTGGAATTCAATTGGGAGGATATTGTGAGATCTGATTTTGTTAGAGACTACATAATGGCAAAGGAAATGTTAGGTATAAAACTATGAAACCCTTACTTATATGCATGTTACTTGTAGTGCTATCACTGCCAGCTCATGCGCAATCTGAAGACGGCAGAATACCGGATCAAGTTCCAATGGATGATACTACAACCTTGCGGAATAAACCCGTACTTTGTATGAACAAATTCTTAATGATTAATAATATGATTGGAAACGAGTTAACACCTCTTGTGTCAGGTGACGGAAATTCATTTGACGGAAAAGGCGGTGTATTTCCAGCATATTTTGTATTAGGATATAATCAATCTACCGGTCAATACACATTTGTAGAATTCCACAAAGATGGTTGGGCATGTGTTATAGGTGGTGGCCGCAATCATCTTAATTTTGATCCAGCTGAAGTTGATCGTCAACTTGACTGGAAATTTACACAACCGCCGTATGTAAAATGAAACAGTTCATTCATGAAATAATTGATCTAGGTTATGGTGATCTAGAATGTGATACTACTCCTAAGGGTAGAACATATGTAGATCCGGATGGATCACGGTATCCTTCAATAACCACAGTCTTATCAATCTTAAGCGAAGATGCTATAGCAGCATGGCGTAAAAGAGTTGGTGAAGATGAAGCAAACCGAGTAGGACAGCGCGCTGCAAATCGTGGCACGCTAGTCCACTCAATTGTAGAAAAGTACTTATTAAATGAAAGCACTACTGATTTTCTACCACACATACGGCAAAGCTTGGAAAACCTTAGGCCAATCCTTGATGGGTCAATTGGAAAGATCTTTGGTCTTGAGACTCCTCTTTATAGCAAACATCTTGGTTT
>VMHT01031815.1_pt1 | contig 14491 bp, 22 predicted proteins | sample 4693611 | NCBI WGS metagenome assembly VMHT01 (sample SAMN12280063, study PRJNA550983) | marine metagenome | isolation source: seawater sampled from same location over 5 years 0.02-0.2 micron viral filtrate | place: USA: collected off the coast of southern California halfway between the port... ... | reverse complement strand
GTCCCTTCGTTTAAGTTAAAGAGTCCTAGTGTGCTTAATATATATCTAGCCAGTTAATTTTATGTCTTTTCTATGAGGAGTTATTTATGAAGACTACTATTCCTAAATACAGGAACCTTTGGTTTCGTGCCATGTTTTATCATGCTAGCAAACCAGAACAATCTATTGAGATAGAGTTTAGAGCACCTTATCCAATACAAAAACACATTGACTATGAAAAATTAGCCATTGAACAATTTAACCAAGAACTACGATCAAGGATTATTAAAATCCGCGATATCGAACCTGTGCCATCTACTTAGAGGAGTAAATTATTATGCACGCAATTCGACCTACAAAACTAGTCGCTGAAATATTCGACAATATGTTAGCAAATCTTAACACTATGATATGGGGCGGACCCGGCATTGGTAAGTCAGAAATACCACAACAATGTGCCGCGGAACGTAACATAACTTTGTTAGATTTTCGTGCTAACTTATTCGATCCTGTTGACGTACGTGGTGTACCGTACGTGGCTCAGCAAACAGGAACCAACAAACGTTTTACACGTTGGGCTGTGCCTGACATATTTCCAATTGCTGAACGCGATGGTGAACGCGGTATATTCATGATTGATGAATTACCAACTGCACCACCAGCTACACAGAATGCGTTCCTTCAACTACTGCTCACCCGTCAAGTCGGTAACTACCGCATTCCTGATGGGTGGTCTATGATTGCCGCTGGTAACAGACTTACTGATGCCGCTGCAGTTTATCAAATGCCATCACCTGTAAGAAATAGACTTGCCCACTATGAACTCGAAGCTAGCCTCGAGGACTGGTGCACATGGGCTAATGCCAACAATATAGACTCGACTTTGATTTCGTTCTTACGATATCGTCCTGGCTTATTGTATGACTTCAATCCAGAGAGTTATGCTTTCCCAACTCCTCGTAGCTGGTCATTCGTAGACAAACGGTTGAAATTACCGAAAGTTGACGAAGACCGACTCTTTTATGGAGTTTCATCACTTGTCGGTGATGGGCCTGCTGGGGAATATATGGCTTTCAGACAAATCTGTACTTCATTACCTGATATAGATGCGTTGATTGCTAACCCAAGTACCTACAAAAAGGACGACAATCCAGCGGTACTGTATGCACTTACAGGTGCTCTGGCTGCTCAAGCCTGTGATACTAAAATAATTAATATCGTAAAAGTAATTGAGAAATTGCCGGTCGAGTTTCAAGTTGTTGGTATCAAAAGTTCGTTAGGTGTTGATTCAACACTTATACATAATGCCGCGATTAAATCGTGGGTGTCTAAAAATTCTAATGTAATTTTATAGAGGAGAGTACAATGTCTACAGTTAGAATGTCTATGGCTTTACAAGCTCATATTGTAGGTGAATACAAAAGTGCATATAAACGCACTAGTTCAGTTTTAAAGAATGCTGGTTATAGTGGTCCTACGTATGATGCAACTGATGGTGACAAACTATATGACGAATATATGTTTCCATTGTTAGCACATACTGAAGCTTATATATCAGATCCATTATATCAAAATATAAAACTAGAAAACAAAATCAACCCTGAAGGAGGTTGTATACGTTCGGGTCAAAAGTATCCTAAAGAATATTTTTCTAATACTATGAAACTTACTATAAATTTACCTTTATCAGAATGTGCATGGTATACAGTTGATACTGGAGATCATACTCAAGCAGTTGACATGTTAAGTACTAGAGATGCTGCTAGAGCAGATGGTCCAGTTGCAATAGCTATAAAAGATACTGATTACCAAAAAGTAAGGGTTCCTTTATCTAAAGAAGTTGTGGTGCCATGTCATCACAATAACTATGACCCTAACCCTTTAGAATTATATTTTAATTCTTCTGAAGTTGCTGCTTCTCCTGCATTGTCTAATATTACTGCTTTAGATTTAGAACACAAAAAAGCTAAACTACAAATGGGCTATGAAATATGCAAACTAGAAGATTTGTTACTACAATTTACTACACTTAACCAAGCACTAAAAGCTTGGCCAGGTATCAGTAAGCTTGTTACTTCAAGCCACATGGCTAAAGTCAACGAAAAGCAACAACGTAAACGTAAACAACAAAAATTAAAACTTGCTGCTGATGAAGCTGTATCAGCTGCTAATCTTAATAATACTATTCTTACTTCTTCCTTATTAGGAGATAATTAATGTCCGAAGCAATGCAAGCTTATACCAAAGCTCGTGCTCGTCTAATTTTAGATCAGCCTTTCTTTGGTACTCTAGCGTTACGTTTGACACCTATTGAAGATGAGACTATTGAAACTGCCTGTACTAACGGGCAGTACATTAAGTTTAATCCTAAATGGTTTCTTAAACTTACCGAAGCACAACGTGTTGGGCTTATAGCTCACGAAGTAATGCATGTTGTGCTACTGCATATGTTACGCCGTATGGAACGCGATCCCAAACGGTGGAACATTGCCGGTGATTATGTCATCAACTTAGCTCTCAGAAAGTGTGGTCTTATACTACCGCATGGTGAGCTATATGATGAACAATACGAAGACCACAGCACCGAAGATGTGTATAACAAACTGCCTGAAGATTTAGGTGATGATCCAATATCTGGTGTAGCACTACTAGAAGGATTTGATCCTGGTGGTTGCGGTGGAGTGATCGACCATGAATCGTTAGCCGAAGGTTCAGGTACTGGTAAATTTGAAGCTGATACTAATATAGCTATACAACAAGCTGCTGAAGTAGCCAAAGGTGTAGGTAAATTACCAGGACACATGCAAGAGTTAGTAGAAAAAGCTTTAGCTCCTAAAGTCGATTGGAAGATGGTACTTGCTAGATTCTTACGTGCCAACAACAAGTCTGACTTTTCATGGGCTAAACCCAATCGTAGGTTTATTGCACAAGGTATGTACTTACCTTCATTGTATAATCCTTCGTTAGGTGAGATCGCTATAGTTGGTGATTCTTCTGGATCATGCCGTGAGTATCTCGAACAGTTTACTGGTGAGATTACCAGTATCTTACATGACTTAAACCCTGAGTTAGTTCGATTTATACAATGCGATACTGAAGTCCATGACGATACTACATACACCCGTGAGGACTTACCTCTTAAAGTAAAATACGGTGGTGGTGGTGGTACTGCGTTTGGGCCAGCTATTGATTATGTAAATAAAAAGTACCCTAATGTATGTGCATTAGTTTATCTAACAGATCTAGAAGCATGGGATTTTGGTGAACAACCTGATTATCCTGTGTTATGGGTTACAACAGAAGCCACGGAGGCTCCTTATGGTGAAATTGTCCAAATGTAAACAACTCTTAAATGAGTACAAAAATTCAATTCTTTATGGTGCTATTGCTATGCTTGGTATATTAGGCATAGTTGCTACGTTACATCACACTATTACTTTACTTACAGTAATTTCTTTAATCGGTATTTGTTTTTATATTTTATGGAGCAACAAATGAATGCAACTATTATTAGTAGTTTGACCACAGCTTTGTGGATCTTAATCGAAGCTATCCAATTTGGGTACATGGCTTATCTTATGTGGAAGGAGAGAAATAATGCTTTTAGTCGGAATAGCCAGCGCATTAGGACTGCTGCTGCTTGCGCTTAAACTAGGTGGTCGCAAAACAATTGGTCACGATATTGTAGTAGATATTCTTATTACAATAACGCTTATGGTCAGTTTCTATGGTACTTTCAGCGGTATGGCTGCAGCTATGCTAGGTGGTTTAGTTGCTTCTATTGTACTTTTTATTATGAAAAAGACTATGAAACACGAGAAATTAGCCATAAAATCTAAAAAGGTCAAGTTTTACAAAGTTAATTTGTCTAGACCTACAGCCAAATGGGAAGAATATGATCCTGATTGGAGTTAAACATTATGAATAAAGTGTACGACAAGCCTTGTGCTAAACATCATCCAGATTTTTGCGAGTACTGTGCCGCAAAACAGAGAGGTTGTGAGTATGCTGAAGAACAAATTCCTTTGCCTACTACACCACCTCGTACGGTACCTTTTGTATGTGTAGTGGGTGAGGAATATAAAACAATTACAAACCCTAATACTAATAGATCAATTGTGCTGCCACCTGATGCAGTTGCAGTTTGGAATGTTATTATAAGAGGTGAAGAATTTAATCAATATAAAGAAGTGTTAAAAGGATGGGACTGGCTCAAGCTTAACGAGCCAGAAGCTTATAATATATTAGTAGCCTAGGAGGGCTTAGCTATGGGATTTGATTTAAATGGTTTAAAACCTAAAATAGAAAAAGATACTACAGAACCAGTTATAAATTGGGATAAAGAACCTTCTAAAAAAGAAAGAACTAAATATTTTGAACAACTAAAAAACTTTCATAACCTTAATCCAGGTGTTTACTTTCGTAATAACATTTGGTGGTGGCATCCAATGTGGGCTTATGTAAATGAAGTATTGTGTTCTAAAATATTAACTGAAGAAGACAACGAACGTGGACATTATAACGATGGTCATGAAATTAATGCCATAAAAGCTAACTATATTGCAGATCAAATAAACAAAGCTTACTTTAATGGTGAGTTAAAAAAAGCACTTGCTATGTTAACAGAAGAACACAAAAACGATACTTCTAAATATAAACATGATGAACTTCCTTTCTCTATAGAAAACTGTTTAGAATTTGCAAGCTTTGCTCGTAATTCAGGAGGCTTTACTATAGATTAAAGGATACTTATGGCTACTAAATTAGATACAGAAAAAGCTAACTACAGACACTGGGTACGTACTATGTATTATAGAAACTGTGCAGAATTAGAAAGTTACGGTCAAGCTCCGTATAAAAATGTAAGAGAATATGAAAAGAAAAATCAAACATTTCTTACTGCTAAGTATTTAAAAAAAATTAGTAAAGTATGAAAACTACAAGAAAATACTATTTAAAAAATGGAATACCTTGGACTTCTCATATGCACATTATGCCAGATGGTATTATATATACCTATGCTACACATCGTGATAATAGCCAACCTTTATATTTTCTAAAAGATTTATCTAGAGCTTCACAACGTATAGCTTTCAAACTAAAGGATTCTCATGGCTAAAAAAATAACAATTGAGTTTTCAGAAGAAGATGCTGAAATGTTAATAAGTTTAATTCAACATATATTTGAAGTAATAGAACTTAGTAAAACTGGAATTACTCCTAAAAAAGAAGATCCACCTACTGAGCACTAAATTCTTGTAAGAATAGGGGGTTACACCAAAAAAATAATGACTAGCGTGTGTAATCAAATAGTCTATATTAGTCGCACTAATAATGATCATTGTTCCCCCGCTTTTTAATTTGAGATATAGGTCAGTTACGACCGAAGAGGCTAGAGATCTCAGAAGCAGTTTGAACCATGCAGCCTACTGCCCTCCTGATACACGATCTATATCTCATCTTTTCATTACTAAATTAGGCCCGCCGCTCGTGTAAATGCACTTCGTGCATTACACAGCTACGTTTCCCTCGCCCGCCGGGCTCGGAAAACTGCTTCCGCCTAATTTCGTAATGCAAAGAATAAAATAAGGAAAAAAAATGAAAACTAATTTATCAATAGAATTAAATGACGAACAACGTTTAGATCTTGGTCGTAGGTATAACAATACTACTAATAAAAAATTATTAACTCGTACAGAACTAAACGATATTGTACAAAATTTTGTGTTGGCTTTATTAGATACTAATGATTCCATAGTAGAAGTTACACAAGATACTGTTAAAGGAACTTGGGATAAAATATATTACTACAATGGTAAAAAAATCTCTAAAGCTAAATGGGATTTAGTGCCAGAAGGACCAAGGAAATTTTATGGGTTTACATGAAGAAGAACTTTATTTAAAAGAACTTATTGAAGAACAAGCGCGGTATGATTTACTTACAGACATAGCTGCCGGGGTTCTTGTAATGCTAATAGGTTTTTTTGTAGTTAATATATTAGTAGATAAATATAAGAAAAAAGACGACTATTTCTAGCCGTCTTTCTAATCTCTGATTAAACAGAGCCGGGAGAACTTTTTAAGTTATGTACGCATACATTGTAATTGTTCCAGCTGCACTTGTAGCAGGAGCTACTTGTACGTGAACATCAATTGTATCATCAGCAGCAAAGTCTAATGGACCAGCTGCAAATGCTGTACCAGCATCTTCGTCTGCAGAGAATACGTTAGCTATAACGAATCCACCTGCTTGACCAATAGTTGAACCATCAACAAGATCGTCAGAAGTAGCTGCAGTAGCAGAATCACTGTTACCATAACCTATATCAAGTACAACTGCTGGAGAACCACCAGTATCAATATCAGTTACTGCCATGCGAATACCATGCAATGTTTCACCTGCAAACATGTCAAGACACTGTATTACATCGTTTACAACTAAAGTGCCAGTTGTAATTGTTGCTTTACGCACGAACATACCGCCTGAAGGAAAATGTTTATATGCTTGATTACCTTCAACGTTACCGCTTTTTGTTAAATTTGCTATTGTAGCCATGTTATATATACCTATGTTTAAAATTAAAAATTATGTTACTATTTTTAACATAAGGCATTTACACTAAATGTCAAGCCTAAATAAGGAGTATTTATGGCAAAATATGTTTACGTTAAACGTAACACAAAGCTACCATTCGCTTTTGCAGATGACCAAGCAGAATATATAGAATTTAAATACGTCCCCCTTAGTACGGCTTTCAACATGATTCATAGTAAGAAAATCGGTTGGGAGCGAGCAAAGAAGGGTGATTATGCTCATTGGTTAACTCTAACAAAAAGAAGAAAATAATGAATATACTAGTCTTAGATTACGAAACATTCTATGACGTAGGTTTTTCTCTTACTAAAATGTCTACTGCTGCATATGTAAACGATGATCAGTTTGCTGTGTGGGGTGTAGGTATAAAATGGAATGACGAACCCACAGAATGGATTTCACCAGACGATATACCACATATGTTTGAACAGATACCTTGGGATGACACAGCTTTAGTCTGCCATAACACTTTGTTTGATGCTTACATTATGACCCAGATACATAAAGTAAAACCTGCATACTATTACGATACAGCTGCGATGAGTCGTGGTTTGTACCCAAACGAATCTGCCAGCCTAAAAGATGTATGTAAACGTTTATTTCCAGATGATAAAACAATGCGTAAAGGGGATGAATTAGTTACTGCTAAAGGTATACGTGACTTAGATCCTGAATTAGAAAAAGTAATAGCGGGTTATTGTATACAAGACGTAGATCTTACTAATGCAATTTTTCAAAAAATGGTTAAAAACTTTCCTACTAGTGAACTTGATCTTATAGATATTACAGTCCGTATGTTTGTTGAACCTAAACTAGTGCTCGACCGTGAACTTTTAATCGCTCACAAAGAACAAATAGCAACAGAAACAGCACAAAAAATAGCAGCTAGTGGTACTGATCGTGAAACATTAGCTTCTCAACCTAAGTTTGCAGCACACATTGAGTCTCTGGGTATTACTGTACCCACTAAGAAAAGCCCACGCACCGGTGAAATGATTCCAGCATTTAGTAAATCTGATGGTGGTTACATACAAATGCAGGCCCTTTATCCTCAGTACCAGCACGTTTGGGATGCTAGAGAGGCTGTAAAGTCACGTATAGAAGAAACTCGTGCCGAACGTTTTTTAACTTCAGTTAACAAAGATGGTACTTTCTCAGTGCCATTACGTTATTACGCAGCTCATACCGGACGCTTTGGAGGTTCAGAAAAAATAAATTTACAAAACCTCCCACGGGGCTCTAAACTACGTACTGCATTACAAGCTCCCCCTGGTAAATTAGTGTATGTATCTGACTTATCTAATATAGAAGCTAGAATGCTTGCATGGTTAGCTAAAGAAGAAGGATTACTACAATCGTTTGCTGCAGGTAGAGATGTGTATTCTGAATTTGCTTCAGAAATATATAACCGCCCCATTACTAAAGCTAATAAACTCGAACGTTATGTTGGTAAAACAGCTATCTTAGGCCTTGGTTATGGTATGGGTAAAGATAGATTTCAGGACACACTACGTAATGGGTCCCCTTCAGTAGATGTAACAGACGAAACAGCTTTGTCTATTGTTACTGCTTATCGCACTATGTATCCAAACATACCAGGTCTATGGAATGTATGTAAACAGTTTCTATATGGCATGATGGATAGAGCTCAATATGGTAATCGTTTTGGACCCATAACTATTTCAAACAACGCACTTGAGCTGCCAAATAGAATGTTTTTAAAGTATCCGCATTTAAATTATCATCTTGGTGATTTCTTATATACACAACGTGTAGGACGGGCTCCGATACGTACTCATGGTCCACGTGTATGTGAGAATGTAGTGCAAGCATTATCTCGTATTGTTATTACAGATCAACTACTTAACATAAAAGAACAAGTACCAGAGGTTGATATTGTATTAACTGTACACGATGAAATTATATGCATTGGTCCTGATAAAAATATGGACTCGATATTAAATCAAATTATGTCTATAATGAAAATACCCCCTCATTGGTGTCAAGAACTACCGTTAGATGCCGAAGGGGGATACAGTAAGGTCTATGACAAATAATGAGCAATTTAATACTTACACGTAAAAAACACGAGTCTATTGTTCTTTATAAAGACGGTAAGCCAGATGAAATATTCTGCAAAATAGTTATAACTTCATTGGGAAATAAACAAGTCAAGTTGGCTTTTGAAGCTGACTCTGACATAAAAATAGACCGTAAAGAACTATATGACAAAAAAAATTAAATAATACAAGGGGAGTTGCATTATGGAAGTCGTCTTCCTCAAAGCGAAACAAAAATTAATAAAAGAAATATCACTACAAGGCAAAAAGCCTTATCCATTAGCTAAAAACTTTACTTCACATCATCATAACTTTGATAAAACACCTGAAGGTTTTACTGAATTTTATAATCTTTTACTTAAATACGCACAAACAGGTGCGGCGTTACATAAAGGATTACTTAAAAAGAAACTAAAAAACGAATCTCGTGCAATGATGACGGATCGTGTAGCACAAACTAATTTATTGGTTTTAGATTTAGATGGAGTTGAGTTTCCAATAGCTTCATCTAAGTCCACTTTAAATACTTTTGATATACAAACTATTGCTGAGCAGTTTGTTACTTACATGCCAGCTGAATTTCAAGATGTTAGTTACATTGCACAAGCTTCTGCTTCTTTAGGTATGAAAGGCAATAAAGTATCAATGCATTTATTCTTCCTACTTAAATATCCAGTGTATCCAAAAGTATTAAAAGAATGGTTTAGAACTTTAAACTATGAAATAGATTTTTTAGCTAATCAATTAAACTTATCTGCTAATGGACAAAGTATTGCTTTTCCTTTAGATGTTAGCTTAGCAGACAACTCTAAACTTATTTACATCGCGCCACCTAAATTTATAGGGGGTGCACAAGACCCTATAGCTGGTGAAAGATTTGTATGTATTACTCGTGGTGAACCGACCGTGGACCTTAGCAATTTGCTTAAGGATGTTAATCCAGAGAAAGTTCACAGCGTAGGAGTACAAATAAAAGATGGCTTACGTAAACGAGCAGGCCTTACAAAGAAACGCGAACGTATTACAACAGTTAATATCGGAGGCGAATCTCAAGAAGTTCTGCAAAACCCAGACCGGATGACAATAGAAATCTGTAGGGTAAGTGAGCCTTATGTTAACTGTAATATTAATGGAGGAGATAGCGGTGCCTATTACTTTATTCTTACCAACCCTCACTATATGTACAATTTTAAAGGTGAGCCTGTATTTGAAATACAAAAAGCCGATCCAGACTTTTACAAAAGCATCTTCGAGGTCTTTGCAAAAGAAATGGAAGGAGGTAAAGACCTTAGACCAATAGTTCTACGTGATTACTATACAGATACTTTTTACAATGGTATTTTTGATAAAAACAAAGAACAGTTTACTGATGACTTTCCTTTAATGCCTACGCAAAAAGGTTCTTTAGAAGGTTTTATGCGTACTCACAATCGTCCTATGCCAGACTTTGTAGCTGATGCACAAGTAGTATTTAACCCGGCTTCAGATGTAGGTATGCAAATGGACAAAGCTCCGTACTATGTAAATCTATTTAGAAAAACGCCTTACATGTTAAAGCCAGCTGCAGAGTTGCCAGAAGTAGAATATGGTGAAACTCAAGTATTTGAAAATCACATACCTTTTACTTACAAACTCTTAAAGCAAATTCTAGGGAATGGTACAACCGAAGTAGAACACTTTATAAATTGGTTAGCTTATATATACCAAAATAAACGTAAGACTATGACGGCATGGATATTTACGGGCGTACCTGGGACTGGTAAGGGCTTGTTTGTACATAAAATACTTAAGCCTTTATTCGGCGAAGCTCAAGTTCCAATGCGAGCTTTAGAAAACATAGAGGAACAATATAACTTATACATGCGTACTGCTTTGTTTTTAGTAGTAGATGAGTTTCGTATGGGTGACTCTGGAAACATAGGACGAATGGCAGATAAACTTAAACATCAAATTACAGAACCAACTTTAACGGTACGTGCAATGCGCACAAACCAAGTTGAGCTGCCTAGTTATTGTAATTTTATCTTTCTAACAAACCGAGCAGATGCAGTTAAAATAGAAGATGGAGATAGACGTTACAATGTAGCTCCCAGGCAAGAACGTAAGCTAGATAAGACTATGCCCGAATTGCTTACAAAGTTAGACACCTTAGAAAAAGAACTGTATACATTTTCGGGGTTGTTAAAAAACTTTAAAGTTGATGAACGCATGGCACACACTGCGTTAGACAACGATGCTAAGAAAAACATGAAGTTAGTTTCAATGTCGGTATTAGAAGAATTTGCAAATGCTATTAAATTAAACAACTTAGAATACTTTATTGAGATTTTAGATATTCCGCTTACAAATACCTTTGACGCTGGTGGCATAAGTACAGCACAACGGTATCTTAAAAACTGGGTAGCTTCAGTAGGACAAGAAATGGTTATTCCTATGCAACACTTTAAATTAGTGTATGATGTATTAACAGATAATCGTAAAACATTATCAGTACGGGACTTTACAAAAGCCATGAGTAGATTAAATATACAAACTACTCGTAAGAGAATGGGTGAAGGTGAAAATCGTTCTGCCCCTCGAGGAGTCTTTTTGACTTGGGTATTAAGTGAAGAACTACAAGAGTCTTTAACGTTAGAACATTTTGATGCTAAAGATATGGAACTTATAAACAGGAAAACTGCACATTAAGTAATATGGTAGAGCTTGTACAAAACAAGCGTCCGGATCTGGATAAAGTAATCCAACCCGAGACTCCAGAGGAGCTAGGACTTATTCCAGCTTGGTCGCACTCGACCCTCAAAACATTTGAAACCTGTGCTTATCGTTCTTATATAGCTAAAGTTAAACGCATACAAGAAGACTTCGGTCCTGCTGCAGCCCGTGGTACTGTAATCCACCAGCTTGCAGAAGATTATGTTAGTGGTAAGTTAGAAGAACTACCTGTTGAGTTAAACAAATTTACAAGTGAGTTTGCACACTTACGTGACATGTATGAGTTAGATAAAACAGAACTAGAAGGAGAATGGGGGTTTACAATTGATTGGTCCCCTTGTGGTTGGATGGCAAAAGATGTTTGGGCACGTATAAAACTAGATGCTATCTTGCACGACTCACCTACTTCAGCTCGCGTTATTGACTACAAAACAGGTAAAATGTTTGGTAATGAAATAAGCCATGCACAGCAAGCTTTAACTTATGCAATTGGTAGTTTTTTTAAATTTCCTGAGTTGCAACACGCACAAACAGAACTATGGTATTTAGATCATGGTGAAATAACTAAACAAGCTTATACTCGTGATGAAGCTATGGTGTTTATGCCTACATTACATAAACGGGCCGTAGATATGACAACTGCAATGCAATTTATGCCGAACCCATCTAAAACAAATTGTCGATGGTGTTCATATAAAAATGGAGAATATCCACATTGCCAACACGGTATTAAATAAACAACGCTACACCTGAGATAATAGGCTTAGCTCACCTAGGTTGTAAACGAGCTATTTTAAGGTATAATTAAATCTTAAATACAGTTACAAATAATAAATAATAAATACAAGGTATAAATAAATGACTTCAATCCCACCGCCGTATGCGCATCAAACTGACACAACTGATTTCATAACTAATAATTTACGCTGTTTAATTACCTCAGACCCTGGTACAGGGAAGACTCGTTCAGTTTTAGATGCTCATGTAAAAAACAAATGTGTTACATTAGTTCTGGCTCCGTTATCTATACTTGAAGCAGCATGGGTAGATGACATAGTTAAATTTCAACCAACAATTAATTGTGGGGTAGCTTATGCTAAAAATCGCAAAAAAATATTTGAAGATTCAAAGTACGATATGGTCATCACTAACTTTGAAGCTGTCAATTTTCTCAAGAAAAATCCTAAGTATCTTGAAAGATTTGACACTTTGGTTGTGGATGAATTTACAGCATTTAAGAACAAAGACGCAAAGCGTTCTAAAAATCTCAAAACTCTGGTCGGACATTTTGATCGTAGGATCTTTATGTCTGGTACTCCTAATACTAATACTATATTAGACTTATGGCATCCTGCCTTATGTGTAGATGATGGCGAACGTTTAGGCGTTCGTTATTATTCTTTTAGGAATCAAGTTTGTACTTCTAAGTTCAATGGCTTTGCTAATGAATGGATAGATAAACCTGGTATAGAAGAAACAGTAGCACAAATGTTAAGTGACATTACTATACGTCACGCTTTAGAAGACTGTATTGATCTACCAGATAATATCGTTCGTACTTTGTATACTAGTCTAACTCCAGCCGTACAAAAGATGTACAAAACTTTACAAGACTCATCGGTGTTGTACACTAAAATGGGCACTATTAATGCAGTGCATGCAGGAGCCCGGGTTAAAAAGCTATTACAACTCGTCTCTGGAGGAGTTTATGACGAAGAAGGTAACGTACAATACTTCCACCAGCAGCGACACGACATAGTTATAGATCTAGTTGCTAGTCGTAAACACAGCATTGTAGCATTCAATTGGAAACACGAACGTGATGCGTTGATCGCGCTCGCTGATAAAAAGAAAATATCTTATGCTGTTATAGACGGTGAAACTCCTGCACACAAACGTAAAGATATAGTACAACGTTTTCAAGCAGGTCAATTACAAGTCTTACTAGCTCATCCACAATCTGCGAGTCATGGGTTGACCTTAACTAAAGCTACAGCCTGTATTTGGTGTAGTCCAACTTACAATGCAGAACATTTCCAGCAATTCAACAGACGTATTCATCGTGCCGGTCAAACTAAGAAAACAGAAACTATATTAGTTACAGCACGTGATACCTGGGAAGAGCAAGTGTATGAAAAACTAAATGGTAAATTAGGCAAAATGGAAAATTTACTGCATGTATTAACTAAGCTATACGCACAGGAGGCAGCATAGTGAAATTTACTAGAATAGACCAATACCATTCAGTATCTTATTTATCGGAAGAAAATTATTCTTACCATAACTTTAAAAGTATGAAAATAATTGTTTCGCACAAAGCTAAAACAGATAAATCATTTCCAAATAACAAAGTTTCAACAACCATTTATGTAGATAACGATTACATTTATGTAGAAAATAGTTTAATTAAATTTGGAGGTGGACCTAATAAAAGTTTAGTTACAAGGTATGATAAAAAATACGCACAGGAGGCAGCGTAATGTTAGAAGATAAAAATATAAATGATTTACTAGATGAACTTCACAGTACTAGAGTGGAGATTAAGGGTTTTCAAGAATTAGAAAACAAACTTAAAAAACATCAACGAGCACTAGAAGCAACATTAATGACTAAGCTAGACCAACAAGGTGTAGATCGAGTCGGCAATGAGGTATGTACAGTATCTTTGAAAAAAGAAATTGTGCCTACGGTAGAAGACTGGGAGGCTGTACAACGCCATGTCCGTGATACTGGACAGTTTGAGTTGTTACAAAAACGCATGTCAGCTACTGCTTATAGAGAGCTGCGAACCATGAACTTAGACGTTCCTGGTGTCAAAGCAACAGAACTGACCCGAATAAACTTCAGGTCTAAACAATAACCATGAAAAAAGGACGATGAAATGTCTGAACAAGCTATAGCTACACCCGCAAAAGAAACAGCGGTATCTTTAGTCTCTACTAAAGTTCCTGCACACGTTTCAAAAGCGGCTGGTCTTGGTAATGAAAATGTTACTACTGACCATATTCAAGTCCCACGGATCAAATTGTTGCAACAAATGAACAATGAAGTGGATGAAAGTCACGATGCGTACGTTACAGGTGCCAAACCCGGTGCTTTGTTAAACACTGTAACAAATGAACTATTCAAAGAGATATACGTTATT
>VMHT01143837.1_pt1 | contig 14492 bp, 18 predicted proteins | sample 4693611 | NCBI WGS metagenome assembly VMHT01 (sample SAMN12280063, study PRJNA550983) | marine metagenome | isolation source: seawater sampled from same location over 5 years 0.02-0.2 micron viral filtrate | place: USA: collected off the coast of southern California halfway between the port... ... | reverse complement strand
TATTTTATGGGCGATCAACTTATTAATGTTAAGTATCGCGACGGAAGAAAGAACTTTAAATTATATAAGGGTGCTGAAAAAGTATTTTATAATATAAACAGTATAATAGGTTATGAGTATTGTGTTATAGTTGAAGGCGAAATGGACGTGTTAGCGTTACACGAAGCTGGTATAACGAATGCAATATCGGTACCAAACGGTGCTACTTTAAATAGCAATAACCTTGAGTACTTAGATGCTTGTATAGACTATTTCGAAGACAAAGAAAAGATTATACTAGCTGTTGATTCAGACGAAGCAGGACAAGCATTGCAGTCAGAGCTTATTCGTAGGCTAGGATCTGAAGTGTGTTACTTAGCGTCGTTTGATGATTGTAAAGATGCAAATGAATACTTACAAAAACATGGAAAAGAAAAACTATCAGAGCGTATTTCAGGGGCAAGACCAGTACCACTGGAGAATGTTACAACGTTCAGGGATATTGAAGACGAAGTTACGGACTTTGTGCGTAATGGTTTCAAACCTGGATTTCAAGTTGGCCTACAAAACTTTGACGATATATTTTCAACTTACACTGGTCAATTCATTACTGTCACTGGTATTCCATCTTCCGGTAAAAGTGATTTTGTCGACCAAATGGTTGTTGGCTATAACCAAAACTATGGCTGGAAAACGGCGTTTGCTTCACCTGAGAATGTACCAACATATCTACATGCGCATAAGTTAATGCGTAAAACTTGGCAAGGTATGCCAACAAGAGATGATATTGGTACTGATCGCTGGAATCAAGTAGCTGATCATTGCAATACTAATTACTTTCATATTGACATGGAACGTTACACTCTTGAATCAGTGCTCAGGAAAGGTGCAGAGCTTGTTAAGCGTAAAGGAATTAAATGTTTAGTTATAGATCCGTATAACAAGGTTAGAGACGTTGATTGTAAAACAGAAGACGTTAACCGTTATACAATGGAATACTTAACTAAGATTGAAATTTTTGCTAAGAAATATGATGTACTAGTATTTATAGTAGCTCACCCTACTAAGATGTATAAAACACAAGACGGTAAAATTGAAGAGCCATCAATGTATAACATTAAAGGTGGCGGTGAATGGTATGATGCTAGCTATCATGGCCTGCTGGTTCACAGAGATTATGAAGCTAAGACTGTTAAAGCTAAGGTTCTTAAAGTTAAGTTTCAAAACCTAGGCGAAAATGGCGCTGAAGCTCATTTTAAATGGGAGCCAAAGTCAGGTTGCTTTATACCACACGAAGAAGTTAATGTGTCGGGTGAAAAAATGCCGTGGGAATAAATGGGTAGCGGATTTAAGGCCAAGAAAGGCCAGGTAAATATGGGTACAACAACAATGGACCCTAAGCTGTGGGAAGCATATAGATGGTGTGTTAGAAATAACATAGCTATATCTCCTAAAGCTAAATCGCCAACCGCTTGGTATGTAGATATTAAAAACAAAGGTAAAACACATACAAGCCCTGAAACGTATGGCAAAACAGAAATATGGGAAAAAATATTTGAATATTGTAAATTTTATTATGACAAACATAGAAGATGAATATAAAAAGCTTATGGAAACAATCCTTTTCGAAGGGCTGGATAAAGCAGATCGAACAGGCACAGGGACAACCTCTATCTTCGGAGCAACGATTAGACATGATATGTCAATGGGATTCCCTATGCTTACAAGAAAGCGAGTTAGTTTCAAAGCTGCAAAGACAGAGTTGCTATGGATCTTACAAGGCAGAACAGATCTTAAATACTTAGAAGATAATGGCGTTAAGTATTGGCGGCCAGATTACGAACGATCAGGTAGAACAGATGAAACGCTAGGCCCTGTATATGGCAAGCAATGGCGTGATTTCGGAGGTGTAGATCAGCTTTGGCAACTTGTACACAATATTAAGTGTAATCCAAATTCTAGGCGCTTAATGGTTAGTGCATGGAATCCAGCTGAAATGAAGGATATGGTTTTACCGCCGTGTCATTACGGCTTTCAAGTTTATATAAACAACGGTAAGCTAGACCTTATGTGGCAACAAAGATCAGCAGACGTTTTTCTTGGCCTACCGTACGATATTGCAATGTATGGCTTATTACTCGAGTTATTAGCTAAAGGCTCTAATATGAAGCCTGGGCAGCTAATAGGACAGCTTGGTGATTGTCATCTGTACAACAATCACTTAGAACAATCTTTATTGTACTTAGACAGATCAAAGCGAGTATTGCCTAGTTTATATGTACATGAAGGCATTAAACTTAATGACGAAGTACAAGGTCAAATTTGTATACCTGAATTAAATGAAATTAAATTAATGAACTACAATCCTTACCCTGCAATTAAAGCAGAATTAAGTGTTGGCAAATAACAAAAATTATGTATTATTTATACCACATACCTGGTAAAAAGATCGGCGTTACACGTGATCTTAATACACGGGTCACCCTTATACAAGGTTATAAGGAGAATGAGTATGAAGTTCTTGAACAGTCAGACGATATAGATTATATATCAGACCGTGAAATAGAGCTTCAAAAGTCTTATGGCTACAAAGTTGATAGGACAAAATATAATAAGTTAAATAAAAAATCTAATCAAATGAAAATTAACGCTACAGAGCAGACTAGTACATTTCCTTGTCCGTTAAATAAGCTTAAAGGCCGTTTAATGGACAATATAGGCTTAAGCTGGGAAACATCTCACGGTGATTTTGAAATTAAAGCTGAATATGTTAACTGGATAGAAGCCAATGCTAAAAGCTCTATGTATAATGACAAACGATGCTACATATACAATAAAGCTTTTTATGAAGCGTTCTTTAATCCTAAAGATAATGTTTCTTGGAATCAAAACGAAAGATTTGAGCTTATAAGAAAATGGGCAACCGAAAGAGGCATATATACTAAGGGTAATTCGCATACACAATATGTTAAACTTATGGAAGAAGCCGGCGAACTTGCTCAAGCATTGCTTAAGAAAGATGCATATGAGGTTAAAGATGCTATAGGCGATATGGTTGTAGTTCTTACAAACTTGGCAGCACTTGAAGGTATGCAAATTGAAAACTGTATTGATGCAGCTTACGGCGAAATAGCTAATCGTAAAGGCAAAATGGTTAATGGAACATTTGTAAAACAAACGCTATGAGTAAACAAGAAATAGAATTTAGAGACCCGGTAGTTAAGCGTGTTGTAAACAAATTCGTATCAAGATCTGATGTAGGCTTTGCAAAGTATGGCGTAACGCTTGACAAAGATCCATCTGAAATGTTTCAATGGCTTAATCATTTACAAGAAGAACTTATGGATGCAGTGCTATATTTGCAAAAAGCTAAAGAAGTTTACACAGAAAACTTACAAGATGAAGAGGCAACCTTATAAACGAAAAAGTAAAAAGCGAGGACCTGTTGTGTCAAGGAAAGTTACCTATGATGGTATCAACTTTGCGTCAGGTCTTGAACGCTATATGTATATGGCTTTAATAAAAGCTAAAATAAAATCTAAATACGAAGGCGAAACGTTTGTATTACTTAATGGTTTTCATTTTGAAAACGAAGTATACGAACGTCAATCTAACGGCAAAGGTGATTATAAAAATAGAGGATGCAAACGCATATTACCTATAAAATATACACCGGATTTTATTGGCGAAGACTTTATAATTGAAACTAAAGGTAGAGCAAACGAATCGTTTCCTATGCGCTGGAAGTTATTTAAACAGCTAATAGTAAGACAATTTCCTGGCTATACATTATACAAACCACAAAATCAAAAAGAATGCGACGAGACCGTAAGCATAATCCTTTCGAAGCAAAAAGGATAGCAAGACAAAAATACGCTGAGCGTCAAATTGATAAGTTTGTTAAATGGAGCTGGGAAATGCGAGGCAAAGTTAAATATAAAGAACTAGTAGAATTACAAAAAAAATACGGAATAATATGAAAAAAGAAAATAAAGTAGCTTGGACTATTGAAGTAGGGTTTTACCCCGGCGTGCTACTAGGTATTAGAACATACGAAGAACCAGAACATACAACGCATGTATTATACATACCGTTTGTGGACTTAGCACTTTGTATTTACAAATAATGGGGTTGTTTGATGAGCGCGTAGCGTACAAACCGTTTGAATACCCTGAATATTATACAGAAGGTTGGTTAAAACAAGCTCAAGCATTTTGGTTACACACTGAAATCTCAATGCAGAGCGATATAAAAGATTGGAATGAAAAACTTAACGAAAAAGAAAAGCACCTCGTCGGGAACATACTTCTTGGATTCGCGCAAACCGAATGCGCCGTTTCAGATTATTGGACCCAGAACGTCGTATCGTGGTTTCCTAAACACGAAATAAGACAAATGGCTATGATGTTCGGCTCACAGGAAACTGTGCATGCCGTAGCATATAGCTACTTAAATGAAACTTTAAAACTAGAGGACTATGAAGCGTTTTTACACGAACCAGCCACGTCTGCAAGATTTGATAATTTGGTTGCTTATAACGGCAGCGATTCTATTGGTATTGCGAAAAGCCTGGCTGTATTTTCAGCCTTCGCTGAAGGAGTTAGCTTGTATAGTGCTTTTGCAGTGTTGTATAGTTTTCAGCTTCGAAATTTACTTAAGGGTATCGGGCAACAAATGAAATGGTCAGTAAGAGATGAATCATTACACAGCAAGATGGGTTGTAAGCTATATCGCGATATGTGTAGTGAAAACGATCAACTACTGCATTTATGTCGAGAAGATATAGTTAAAGCTGCCGAAACAATGGTAAAGCTTGACAGTAGCTATATTGACAAAATGTTTGAAGCCGGAGATATTGAAGGTATATCAGCTAATGATTTAAAACAATTTATAAAAAAGAGAGCAAATGAAAAACTTGTGGAACTCGGTTATGTTGACCTTGGATCGTATTTCGCGTATGACACTAAAGCAGCAAGTAATCTTGATTGGTTCTATCATCTTACCGGCGGGGTCACTCATACTGATTTTTTCGCAACTAGGCCAACTGATTACTCAAAGGCTGGAGAAGGCGAGGACTTCGAAGATATTTGGTAGTATAGATATAACTGAAGAAGAAATATACAAAGATCTTAACTGGAATGGTATGAGAGATTTTGTTAAAAAAAACAACAATGAAAGGACAAAAACAAAGTAAAACAGATTTATTAGAAAAAAGACAGCAAGCTCTTATAAAGGTTGTGCAACAACTGTTAGATGAAAATGCATATCTTAAAGACCTATCAGTAGGTACATTAGAAACAATTAAACAAATGCCAGATTATGAGAATGCAATTGAAAAACTTAAAACAAAAGTTGCTAAAGAATCTAGTAAGGCAGAAGAGGCTAAGCCCTTGGAAGCGACTAGCGACTAGAGCAGGATATATGGGAGCAGGCTTTTTGATAGCAGCTCAATGGACATTAGAACCTAGGCTTTATATCCTAGGTTTTATATGTGTAATGGTGCAAACAGCATCAAGAAAACAATGGAACTTAGTAGCTTTAAACTTAAACGGTTTAATAGCTTGGATTAAACACTTTATAGCATAAAATATGTGGGATGAAAATTGGAAAAAAGGAGAAGATTACCCTTCGTGGGGTAATACAGACGTATACAAGAAGACTATATCCGGGGGATATTTATACGACGGAGAAAGTCCTCGTGAAGCATACCAAAGAGTCAGTAAAACGGTTGCTCGTAGATTATATAAACCGGAAATGGCCGAAACGTTTTTTAATTATATTTGGAATGGCTGGTTATGTCTTGCTAGCCCTGTACTTTCAAACACCGGGACTGATCGCGGGTTACCTATTAGTTGCTTTGGTATTGATGTTGCAGACTCAATACAAGACATAGGGCAAAAGAATCTAGAGATGATGCTACTCGCTAAGCACGGCGGTGGAGTTGGTATTGGTATAAATCAAATAAGACCCGCTGGCGCTAGAATTACAGGCAATGGAACATCAGATGGAGTCGTGCCCTTTTGCAAGATATACGACAGCACAATACTTGCAACAAACCAAGGATCAGTCAGAAGAGGTGCTGCTTCCGTTAATATTAACATTGAGCACGAGGATTTTGAAGAGTGGCTTGATATTCGAGAACCAAAAGGCGATGTCAACAGACAATCACTTAATTTACATCAATGCGCAATCATTGGTGATAAGTTTATGCGAAAGCTTGAACAAGGAGATGCAGAAGCTAGAAATAAATGGAGCAAACTGCTTAGAAAGCGAAAAGCAACTGGAGAACCGTATATCATGTTTAAAGGAAACGTTAATAAAAAGAATCCAAAAGCATACAAAGAAAACGGATTAAAAGTACATATGACAAACATATGTTCAGAAATTGCATTACACACCGATGAGAACCACAGCTTTGTCTGTTGTTTATCGTCATTAAACTTAGCAAAATATGATGAATGGAAAAACACTAACCTTATATACGACTCCATATGGTTTCTTGATGGGGTTATGGAGGAATTTATTCAAAGAGCAAAAGGACTTAGAGGTTTTGAAAATGCCATTCGTAGTGCTCAGAAAGGACGAGCTCTTGGGTTGGGTGTCTTGGGATGGCACACGTATCTCCAAGAGAAAGGAATACCTTTTGAAGGTTTGCTATCTCAGTTTGAAACTAGGAGAATATTTTCGCAGATTAAAATTGAAAGTGAAAGGGCTAGTATGGTTCTTGCGGAAACTTATGGTGAACCTTTATGGTGTGCTGGAACTGGTATGCGTAATACTCATCTTCGCGCTGTTGCTCCTACCGTTAGCAATAGTAAGCTCAGCGGCAATGTCTCGGCGGGAATAGAACCCTGGGCGGCTAATGTGTTTACTGAACAATCAGCTAAAGGAACATTTATACGTAAAAATCCTACGCTTGTTAAATTACTTAGAAAACATAAAATAAACACAAATGAAATATGGAATAAGATATTGGCTGATGGTGGCTCTGTCCAAAATATTATTGAACTTGATGATATTGTTATGGGACACGAAATCCCCGCAAAAGAAGTCTTTAAAACGTTTAAGGAAATCAATCAACTAGAATTAGTTAATCAAGCTGGACTGAGGCAGCAATATGTAGATCAGTCTGTTAGTTTGAACTTAGCGTTTCCAAGTGTAGCTACGCCTAAATGGCTTAATAAGGTGCATTTCGAGGCTTGGAAAAAAGGAGTTAAGACTTTATACTATACAAGAACAGAAAGCGTCTTACGAGGCGATATTGCACAGCAAGCAATGAATGAAGATTGTTTGGCATGTGACGGTTAAAATCAAAAAAGGGCTCTCGTAATGAGGGCCCTTTCTGGTTACAGGAACTTTTAGGTATGGTACGCCTATTTATTTTTGTTCCTTTTTTATATATTACAATATTCTTTATTAGCATCAAAGCACGGACAGCTTTTCGCAGCAAACTCATTATGACCATGTATTGTAGCACTTGTATGCATCTTCTTTAGCGTTTTAAGCAACAGTAACAAGCTTTCTTTTTGTTCTAGTGTTCTAGTATCCTTAGCAATCCATTTGCCATTAGAACCGCGTTTTGATTCAACTCCTCCAATATAACAAATTCCTATAGAATGTTCATTTTCGCCCTTGACGTGGGCGCCTTGCTTGTATATGCTACGACCGTATTCTATAGTACCGTCTAGCAAAACTACATAATGGTAACCTATACCATTCCATCCTCTTTTTAAATGCCACCGATTTATTTCAGCTGCATCTAAGTCTCTGCCTTCTTGTGTTGCAGAGCAATGTACTATTATTTTATTTATACTACGCATTTTGTGTTTTATCATATTTACTAACTCTTCCTTTAGTATTTTTTTCTTCCTTAGCCGCGGCTATTTCTGAATCAGAAAGTTGTTTCCAAGTTGATGGTGTATCTTTTGAAACTTTTACTGTAGGTCTAAAAGTATTTTCGTCTGTTTCGCTATAATCTTCTTTACCGTCAGATGTTTCCCATTTTTCTTTAAACCAACGCTTAAGTGCTAAACCTTTTGCGGTTTTTCTAACTTTACTAAATGGCGATTGATACATTATTTTTTGCTTTTATTACCCCAGTTAGCAGCGCCTACTTTTCTACATTTAGCCATAGCGCCGCTTCTATATGCTGAATTTTTTGGGCCATATCTAGCCACTACTTTTTTATAGCAAGCATCTTTTAATTCTAAAGGCGATTCCATATCTTTAATATGTTTATCAATTTCTTTTGATTGCTTTAAATGCATTTTAGAAGCCCCTGCTAATTCTTTAACTATTTCTTGTAGTCTTCCTTTTTTCATAATTAGTCTGGTATTAAGGATTGAAGTGAATAAGATTTACCTTTATACTCAATAGTAGGAGTTTGAATGCTATCTAAAAAAAACTTATCTTTTTGCTTTTCTCTTTGAGAGGTTGTCATACTTCCTAACATACCGTCGTCTTTAGCTTCAAAGTTGTTATATTTGTTTATACGTTGCATTGCTAACTTAAACTGAGGATGCGCTTTTTTGTCATCTTCAGGTATTGGATTATCGCTCCAATTAACCCTTGTGTCTTTATCCTCTTTTTTACCTCTAAATAATTTTTGATATAATGCTGATTCCATTTTGTTTTTTTTATATAATTAAAATCCTTTGTACTCTTGGTTTACTTTAGAAATTGAGTCTTTTGATTTATTAAATTGATCAAAATTTTTCTTAGTTGGATTTAGTCTAAATTTATCTCCAAGTTGCTTCATTAACACCTCTTGAGTTCTTTTTTTGTCATCTAGTAATACGTCGTCATCGCCTCCGTCAGTTCTTAATACCTTACCAGTTTCTGATGACATTTCCTTTCTTTCTTGAAAAAGTGGACTCATATGTTTGTGAATAGAATGACTTCCTGCGCGGTTGTCAATGGGCATATACTTTAAATCTTTGTTCATAATTTTAGTTTTATTTGTTATTTTTTTTCTTTATTTTTATTGCAAAAGCTTTTTGCAGCAGCTACACTACCAAAGCCCCATTTTTTTAAAGCCATAGCTTTTCTTGTTGGTTCACCTTTAGCATCTTTCATAGCACCTGCCATACCTGCAAACCTACATGCAAACGATACTCTTCGTTTTCCTGTTCCTGATGTTTGTCTTGACCCTAAAGTTTTACCTGTTTCTTTTTTGTACTTAGATCGCATTTTGCGATTAGACTTTTCATAAGCTTGTTCCTTTATGAAAAGAGGTGAATTGTTTTCCATTACTTTTCTTGTTTAAGTTTAATCCATTTTGTTAAAGTATACCCTATGGTTATTAAGAGTAAAAAAATTTTTAATCCATCTTCTATTTGCGTAAAAGTGGTTATACTTAATGCTCCTGCATTAATGGCGTATAATTTCATGTCTGATATGCTCATTGGTTATTTGTTCATAAGTTCTAATATTTTATTTACTCGGTTCTTTTCGTATTGTAAAGCTCTTATTTCTTTTTTTGACAATCCAAACTTAAGCAATGTTTTTACTTGATCAGGTTTGTTTTCATCTTTAATAGAATCAAACTGTCTTCTAAGTTTTCTTTCCGCACTTTCGTTTTTAGGTTTTATTTTTACTTTTGGCTCTTCTTTAACATCTTCAACTTTAACCTCAGTTTTAACCTCTGGCGTAACTTCTGCTTTTTGAAGTTCTATTATTTTTTCAACTCTTGCTTGCTCTTTACCTAAAGCTTTTATTTCTTTTTTAGTAAGCCCTAAATCTAAAAGCATATCAACTTGTTCTTTAGTTTTAGTTTCTTTTTTCATTGTAATAACATCTTCTATAGTTTGCTCTTCAGGAGTTAATACTTTTGCAGCGTCAAATCCACCGTAATAACCAAGACCCACATCCCATGTAGACCAACCTAATCCCAGTGCAACTTTTTGCCAAAGAGAGGATTGTTCGTTTACAATGCCTCGCATGCTATTCAGCTTTTTTATAACCCTATCAAGAGGTATATTAGTAAGTCCAGTTGTTATTTGAGCGCCTGCTAAATAAGCTGGATTGTCTAAACTAAACCCTTTGCTTTTTATATCTTTCATATTCCAGCTAAAACTTCTAAGACCGCTATTTATTTTTTGTATCTTAGAACCAAGAGGCGGTGAGAATCCTAATAAATCAAATACTGCTTCTTCGTATTTAGATCTATCTTTTGCGTGTTGCTTACCTAATTCCATTAAAGCAGTTTTTAAAGCAACTACTGCAGCACCGCCAATACCTAATCCTTTAAGTTGTGAATCAATCATGCCATTTGCTACTCTTGAAATCTTTTCACTTTTCTTAGCATCCATGGTTTCCTCGTCATCTTCACCAAACCCTAACGCAAATACAGCTTGTTGCAAGGCATTGAATATTAAGTTTTGTACAGCACCGTAATAAACAATTTTAGATACATTTGTTTTCCAATCACCTCTACCGTTTATAAGATCTTGGGCTGCTCTTTTTTGTATACGAGCATACTGCATAGGCGTGTTTGCCCACGCTAATATCACACGACCCGCGCCAGATGCTTGTTGCGCGCTAATTCTATTTGGATTACTTGATTGCTGGCTTTCTTCTGCTATTTGTCTGAAGTCATCAAACGCTTGCTTTTCTGCAGCTTTTTGATCCATACCTTTAGCAACTAAAGCTTTTACTCTGTTTCTATAAAAACTAGCGCCACCTGTTGCAATAGCAAAACTATCAGCAAATCTAGTCATAACAAAACCTTTACTTAATAAAAGAGCTATAGCAGACTTTACTTTGTTTTTAGAATCTCTTACAGCATCTGCTATTTCAGATTCACTTACATTTATTTTAAGTCCGTTTCTACGTTCAACTAAGTAATCAGAATTCATAAGTGTCATGAAATCACCCCAGAATTGTTTTTGATTTGCAAATGCTAAACCAGCTTTAACAATATTATTATCACCCCAGTTTATAAAGTTTACCGACGATATCGTTTGAAGCAACGCAGACCTTGTATTTAAAAACATTACAGCACCTACAGAATTGTTCAACCAATCTAATAATCCATCAGTAACTCTGTTACCACCTGGAGGTCTGTTACTACCAGATTTCATTCTGCGTAAAGAATCTTCCATAGCTTCACGCCATCTAGTTCCATATGCAGCTTCCATCTTATTCATATTATCTTCTGAAAATATGATGTCTACATTTTCTCTCCACTCTTGTTGGTACTCTGCTCTGTTTACTTTATTGATACCGTTTATAATATCGCTAGTTATGTTACCACCTAGCCAATTATTTCCAGGCTTAGGATAAGGTTTGCCTTTTTGAATTTTCATTAATTCATCTGTAAACACACTAAGCTCTGCGTTGTTGTCTACAAAATCATTTAATTCTTTTATATCTTTTTTAGATAAACCTGGAATGCTCATACCTTGTTTAGACCACACAGCAACACGAACAGCATGGGAAAATGTAAATCCACCTATACCTGTTGGCTTGCTTAAGCTTTTAGGTAAAGTCTTTAAGTTTTGTTTTAATGCCTTAAAATCATTGGCTGCTGCTATCTTAGCTTGTGTTACAGCTGATTCAGCCCTGTCATAAGGATCAAGTAAGTTTGTTTTAAGAAATGCCATTTGAGCATCACCTTTTTTACCTTTACCTAACATTTTATATAATAATCCTGTAAAATCTTCAGCCGATGCTGGGATAAAGAAATTGAATTTTCCTTTGTTAGCACCAACTGTTTTAGCTCTTGCTGCAGAATATTTTTTGTAAGTTTCAATGCCTGCAGAATCCTCAATCATATCGTTTACGATAGTATCAAAAGTTGTTCTTTTACTAGCCTTAGCCAATTGAACTTCAGACTTAACATCAATTTGACTTAATACATTTTTAACTGCTTTTACGTTTTTAATAGCGTCGTCTGCAAAATAAAAATCATTATAACCTTCTGCGGCTTTACCCATTATCCAGCCAGCTTTTGCTTCAGCTGTGCCATCGCTTAAACCTGTTATATTTTTTAAAGGTATGTCAATACCATTTGCTTTCATAAAAGCTTTTATAGGACCATCAGCATTTTGAGGTCTTGCTGTAAGTATAAATACATCTTCTGTTCCTCTTGCATCCGCTATTTTTTGAGCAACCTCAAACAAAGGTCCTTTTTTGCCTTCAACAACTTTGCTAAATTCTGTAAAATCAAACTCTGCGCCTTCTAATTCTAAGTCAGAAGCTTGCTGTGCAAATTGGGTTGCATTTATTTTTTTACTTGTGCCATTAGGCATATTGACGATAACCATGCTTTTCGATTTAGCTAATGTATCATCAAAATCAAATACTCTAATTTTTTTAACAGGTTGATTTAGTTTTCTAGCAAGCTCTAAAGCTTTATCGGTTTTAGCTAAAGCATCAATACTCATAGGGACGGTTATATCTCTATCATATTTTATATCTTTAGGCATTATATCGTTGTTTCGTTTAGAAGCTTTACTCATGCCTGGGGCTAACTTATCATAAGCTAAGCCTTGTTTTCTAGCGTTTTCTAAAGTTATGTCGCCACTAAAAAAATCTTTAAGTAATTTTTTCTGTATATTTGTTGGCAATCCATTTGTGCCAAAAAAGTATTCAGAAAACGTTTTATTTTTAGGTAAAAACTTATAACTGTCTAAATTTATATCTGATTCAACCAACCTTATTAAAGAAGCTGTTCCCTCTGGTATTTTTAAATCGCCTGATAGTATTCTTGGAACCATGACATCCCAAAAGAAGTCTGGCATAGATCTACCATACTTTACATTTACTTTATTATCGTCAGCCATAGTCAAAGGACCTTGCATATAAGCAGCTGATACAATTTTAAAAGTATTTTTTACATTGCCCTTTATAGCAGCGGCTAAAAGCATACTACCAACGTTGTTTTGAGGCATGTTATGTTCTTCTCTAATTTCAACGCTAAAATCTATTTCGCCTTTACTGTTTAAAGGTAAATATAATATAGGAGGGCTTATTCTCATTAAACTACCCATATCATTTTGAGCGTCATCCAGCATCTGTTCAAACAAGAAATCTAATTTACGATTTTTATTTATAAAAGATTGAACATCTAACCAGTAGTTTTCTAAATATTCAAGCTTAGCATATTGATCTTTTAAAAAATCTTTTTCTTTTGTTTTTTCAGCAAAAGCTTTAGATAGCTTTCTTTTTTTATCTTTATAAGGATCTCTAGTTATTGTTTCATAAACTACATCGCTTTTTGGAATTTGTTTATCAAATATTTTAGTAGATCCCATGCTAGATCTCCCTAAAGAACTAGTTGTAGATTTTCTTATTATTTCTCTATACTGCGGATATTCTTTTAAAAACGCGTTTATAGCGTCCGTCATTAAATCTAGATTACCACCTAGTATTTTATAGCCTGACTTTAAAGGAATATTTTTATCTGCTTTTCTTTTCTTACCGCCTATAGTTCGAGCTGGTAAAAGTGGTAATTCAAGAAACTCCTTAATATCTCCAAGACTTTTGAAACCTAAATCATTTAATTGCTTTACAGTATAGTTTTTTAAAGTTCTGCCGGTTATAGCTCCTGTTGAGCTTTCAGCGTCGGCTCTTAAGCTAGCCATAGATGTATTTTTGCCGGCTGCAACATCTTGTTTAGTTTCTAAACTTAAATCTGTATCAGATCTTACAATTTCATTTGTTACAAGTCTTCCATACAAATTAGCAATACCTTTTAAAGCCTGAGCTTGTGAAGATCTAGCTTTAAAACCTTCTTGTTTTTTGCCGTCGACAATACCAAATGCTTCTAAAAATTTTGCTTTTGTAATTCCCTTATTTAAAACAAATGGCGAAAGCCCAGCACCTTTGCCAAGTCTATCTTTTTTAGTATAAAATGCATCAAGCAATCCTTTTGGCACGCCCGTAGAGGTGCCTAAGAGCTTCTCTGTTGCGGCTTCTACTACCGCTCCTTGTGGTAATATCTTTAATAATTTATCTGCGTTCTTATTAACAAATTGCTGAATAGCTGTAGCATCTCCTTTTGATAAATTAGCAGCGGGTACAGTAAGTTTTTTAACCGGTATGCCAATTTCTTCTGCAATAATTTCAGGAGCTAAATCACCAAGCTTTTTAAACGTTAGATTTTTAGGATCGATGCCTTTAATCTTTTTTTGTACTTGGTTTTTAATTTTGCTTGTAGCATCATTAGAGATAAGAGAGCTAGGTTTTATTTTTCTAGTAACAGGTTTTGTGCTTACTTCTGTAGCTAATTCTTCAGCAGCAATTCCTTTAGCCTCCGTTACATCTGCAGTAAACTCTTTGCCTAAAATCCTTTGAGAAGCTTTTATAGCTCTAACTGGTAAAAACTTATTTATATAAGCAGCTAATGGCACACCTAATTTAGGATCGTATTCTTTAATTAAATCTATTATACCGCGTTTACCTGTTTCAATTTCATCTGTTAATAATTGACGATCAAAATTAGGCGCTTCGCTTCTTTTATCTACTATTTTATTTACAATAGGTTTAAATTGCTGTATAATATCAAAAGC
>VMHT01098772.1_pt1 | contig 14495 bp, 17 predicted proteins | sample 4693611 | NCBI WGS metagenome assembly VMHT01 (sample SAMN12280063, study PRJNA550983) | marine metagenome | isolation source: seawater sampled from same location over 5 years 0.02-0.2 micron viral filtrate | place: USA: collected off the coast of southern California halfway between the port... ... | reverse complement strand
GTACCAGCACTAGCGTCTGTACCGAAGCTGCTCATAGACTGAACATTACCAGCGGCATTCAAAATATCGACCTTAGACTCACCGAAAAGCAACATCATTTCACGTTGGTTCATGAATCTCTTACGAGTATCCATCTCACCCTTCACGTACCATCTGAAGTCACCTCCACCTACGTCTACCCATCCGATGTTAGTGGCTTGTGAGCCATTCACCTCGTAAGTCTCCTTAGTGATGATGTATGGGTTTGTGAATCTTCTCAGACCAGGGCTGTAAAAGCTAGATGGTTGATCCGACCCTTGAGGGTAGATGTTACCGATGATCGCCATGTTTGTGTCTGCGATATCATCTGGAAGAGCTCCCCCGTCCATAGTGATAACCTCGTAACGATCTGGGGCAGACCCAGTAGAAGCGGTAACGCTTGTGACGATAAATCTAACACCGCCATTGGTCAAAACAACGTCGTTTACACGAAGCTGAGTTGGGCCGCTGTTTCCGTTTCCACCAATCAAGATGCTTTCAGCTGCTCCGCCAGTCTTGTCGTAGGTACCCTTAAAGGTTTTGTGAAGGCGACCTTCTTCCCACCACTGTACTTAGTCAGCAGTTCCAGCGTTATTAGTAGCGCCAGTCATTTCCAAGAATCCAGTGATACCTTGATCACCGTAAGTGCTTACCAACAAGTCTCTGTTGTCAGGCTTTGTTGGGTCCAACAAGTCACCCAAAGAGATGTACTTGTCTGGAGTTGTTTTTAGAGTAGAGGCAGCAAAATTAGAACCTGTAGCTCCAATAGTTGCCCCCGCCCTTGTGTTTGCAGTAGCCATAACTATACAATTTTTTTAGTTTTAAGAAAAGAATTTCATGCCCGAATCACCCATCAGCGCTTCTCTTAATTGTTGCGTCAGGGGGTCTGGACCATTGTTTTGATTGCTACCCTGATTTGGTGAAGTTGGAGTTGCGTTTGCTGCGTTCTGCACTACCGATCGTTGAGCGTCTGCCATACCCTGTCTGTAAACAGACTGGATAATCTTGTCCGCGTTGTCGATCAAAGCTCTGTGCATGTTGAGCGTATCGTAATCCCAGCTACCGTCTTCTCTCACGTATGGATCGAAGAACTCATCAAGGCGAGCATTCTTCTCAGCAAGCTGACCCTTGTATCTATCGTCCATGCCAAACGTGAAGCTTCTTCCATTTCCGAGATCAAATTCAATCCCTTCCATAGAGTCCAACTCCTCGGACATGCCCGAAATCCAAGACTCATCAATTATTGACTCCGACTCTACAGATTCTAGCTCTGGGGCCTGATATTGCAATCGCATCTCATCGATGCCCCTTCGCGCATTCTCTGCGTCGATTTTCATTTGCAGTTGCGAAAGCTTCACCTCTTCTTCTGAGTTAAGATCGGGATCGAGCTTGTACTTGCTAGAGACCAACATGCCGATTTCATCTTGAGAAAGGTTTGGGTACTCAGTTGCCATCTGTACCTGAATAGCAGTCATGTCATCCATTTCGGAAGGGTTCAACTGCTGATAAATAAACCAATCTTGTGGATCACGACCCGTATCTTGTACGAAGTTCGCAATCGCTTCGATCCGCTCGTCGAGCTCTCTTTGCTCCTGCTCTTGCACTTGAAGATCATCTAAAGAACCGATGTTTCTCCCAAGCTTTTCGCTAAGGAACTCGAACACCGCTGTGTCGAGATCTTCTTGTGCATATTCTGGTTGAGCCTCTGGCTGTACATCCGTTGGCTCTTCAGTAATTTCTTGTTGTACCTCTGGAACAGCTTCCTCGATAGGCTGTTGTTCTTGAGGTTGTTGTGCTGACAACACTTCTTCTTCTGTTACGAAGGTAAAGCTAGGTGTCGATTCTGGTGCAGAAGCGGGAGCACCTTGCTCCATCGCCTCTACGGGTTGTGTATTCTCTTCCATTAAATTAAGATTGATTTATTATCCAAAGTAGCAGATGATGCCAGCTGTAGTTCCAGCCGCCGCAAGGCTAACCTGAGTCCACTTCCCATAAACGGTTAAACCTTTTGGGAATACCGTGGAGTCGATGATCGCTTCTCCATTATTAGCAGTGTCAAGAGATGCCCCCACATTAATGTGGTTGAACGAAGCGTCCAGGTTGATAGTCCCCGCTGCTGTTAATACGTCAAGCGTCAAGTCTTCCAAGAATGTAATCGCAACAATATGTCTTCCACTAGGTGGTTTAACGGTGTGACCAATAGTATTGCTATACGAACTGCCTAGCTGTCCAAATGCAATTAAGTCTGAATCGCCTTGTCTCATATTTGTTTATTTTAAATGCAAATGTAACGATTATTTCTTCTTGCCTTTTCCAGCGCGGATCTTCGCGGCTTCCTTTCTGCCGAACTCACTCTTCACCCTAGCCATCGCCCAGGCGTGTTGAGAAACCTTCGGTCTGTTTCCAGAAGACATATATGCAGCTAGACCTCTACGATACACTTGTTTCTGTGCAGCGTCAAGCCCAGACATACCTCCGCCTTTTTTCTTCTTGGCCTTCATTACATTCCGAGCATTTTCTTCGCTCGTGCTCTTTGCTTTGGATCTTTCAACAAAGCTGACATCAAGCTGCCGCCATCCTTAAACTCCTTGCCACCGTACATGTACATAGGCTTCTTGTGCTTACCGCCATGCTTCATCATAGCCTTCTTGAGCATGCCACCTCCTGGCATTTTCTTAACTGGCTTCATCATGCCGCCAGCCATCATTTTCTTCTTACCGTGGTCCATAGTTTTATTTTTTAAAAGTTATATCTTATCTCGTTGAGCCATCAGCCTTTTGAGCCTAGCTGCTACAGCTGGAGGGAATCCTTTCTTCTTTCTTTTAGCTTTTGTCCCTCTATGCTTTTTATATATGGCGCTGATCTCAGCCATAAGCTTCTTTCTCTTGCCTACGTCCGAACTACCACGAGTGTACTTAGGATTGAACTTCATCCCTTGCTTCGCGGACTTAGGCTTCTTACCTGCCTTCTTCATAGCGATAGCAATCGCTGCTTGCTGTGCTGGAGACTTCGCCATTACTTCTTCTTTGGGTGATCAGCCATTTTGAACGTAGCCTTCTTCACGGCACCAGGATGTGGTACGTAGTCGCCTTTCATAAGATAATATCTACCACCCTCTTCCATCCAGTGAAAACCCTTCGGAGGATCGATAGACATCTTTCGGTTTGTTACGGTAAACTTCCCGCCTTTTTTGTACTTAGCTACTTTCATCACCACTTAGATTTATTAGCCCAGTACGCTGCACTCATCTTGCCCTTGGCGATGTTGCGTCTGTGTCTAGCCTTGAAGCTGGCTCTCTTCTTTTTCATCCTGTCGCTCTCTCCAGCTTTTGGCTTACCTGCTGTCTTCGCCCCTTGCTGACCGTAACGTATAAGCTTTACTTTGTTTCCTTCTTTGGCTAACACTATGTGAGACTTCTTAGGATGCTGTGGAGTTCTCTTGGGTTTGTTCACCCCAGATAATCCGTGCTTCTTAAGAAGATTCTTAACCCTAGTATTAGACATTTAGCAAAGATAATAAAAACAAAAGTGTCAGGTAAATCTGTTCTTTAGTGCATTGTAGTTCTGTGTAACCTCATCTGCGGAGAGAGCTTTATTGTAAATCATAGCGCAGTACACGTTTCCATTCCAGAAGGAATTAGAATAACTGTCCCCTCTGTTGCCAATCTGAAGTGGTTTGTCTCCTATGTACTGAGTAGCAGGTATGGAAGATGTATTACTCGCTATCTCAGAAGTATCTTTGTAAAGTTTTAGGTGGGTAGAAGCTGAGTACACACCAGTAAGCATAAAGGGAGCGCTCGTGGTGTCTGTATGGCTAGCAGTTGCGTTTACAAGCGTAGTAGAATTAGAAGCTATACTAAATCTAAACTGAGTCGTGTTACAACCCATGAAGTAACCTCTATTGCCAGAAGAACCAAGCACACCAATTATGCCGATACTTGATGACGCGCTCTGACCCTTTGCCCAAACCAGCAAAGTCATTGAGCCAGTAGACTTAAAAGAAGAATTATCGGGGAAGTCTGTCCTGTCGTTTGAGCCGTCAAAGTCGATGCTTCCGCCATTAGCAGAGTCAAAGCTAGGGCCGTTGTATAGCGTGCCTATGTTGGAGGACACCATGTCCGTCCATGTAGTCCCAGATCCTGGATAGCTATTTGCATTACTAGCATCTACATAAAACACCAACCCATCTTCGACAACGCTATTTCGATTCTTTACACTCATGCGAAACGGTTTTTGAGCGCGTTGTAGTTCTGGAGGATTTCGTCATTAGACAGAGCTTTTGTGTATAACTGTACACAAGCTATATCACCTTCAAAGTAACCGTCAGTGGTGTCATTTCTGCCGCCTATCTCTAGGTTATTTGTTGTATCGGAATTTATAGTGTCTAGGGTTATTGAAGTGGTTGCATTAACCGACCCGTTTAAATAAGACGTCAGAGTGTTTGTAGTGTACTTTAAACAAACGTAGTACCAGGTGTTAGTGGAAAGCCCAGTAAAAGTAGAGTCTACATTTGCGGCTGAAGCAGTGCTGTTTCTTGTAAACGTTTGAATTACACCGCTCCCAAAAGTCCTTACGCCAAATCCCGTTGCTCCCGTGGACTGATCAAGTATAGAACCGCCAAAGCCCGAAGAGGGCGCAAAAGCAGTAACTCTAACCCAAAGGCAATAAGTTACATCTATAGAGCCAGTAGCGTCATACGTAGTGGCAACGTGATCGTTAGTTCCATCGAAAGAAAAATACCCTCCGTTATTTGAGCTGTATGTAGGCGCGTTGGTTAACGTTGCTGTTGCACTCCCAGAAAGATTTGCCCAATCAGTACCAGATCCAGGATAACTATTACTGTTAGCTGCATCCACGTAGAACACCAACCCATCCGTCACTATACTTCTCCCGTAGCCGTAACTCATACGAATCTGTTTTTAAGTGCGTTGTAGTTTTGGAGGACTTCGGCTGAGGAGAGGGCGCGATTGTACACGCTAGATGGGCCAATTCCGCCGTTCCAGAATGCGTCTGTAGCTTCTCTGTTTCCTATACATAAGGTAGCTCCAGTATAGCTAAGACTTGTTGCCGATCCAGAGTTGGTTCTAGTAATGGCAGTATCAACACCGTCGATATACATTTTCCATGACGACGCAGCGCGACTACCAGAGTATGTAAAAACAACATTATACACCTGACTTTGATTCATAGAAAAAGAAGTGGACGTCAGCAATTCATACTGAGTCGAAGTGTCACGCAACCAGAACCTAGGTTTAAGTCTTTGGTTTGCGGGTCCATTAATTATAGCACAAGCTTTAAAGTTTCCGCCTGACTCGATTGGGCCAATAGCAATGCCAAATCCGTCCGTGTCTGAAAAGTTAGGTTTAATCCAGGATGAATATGTAAAACTATCAGAGAACTCAAATTGAAGGTTGGTTGGTACGCTATTAGACGTGTAGTTACATGTATCGTCCGCACCATCAAAGTCTATTAAAAAACCAGATATGGCGGCCCCAGAATCCATGGTTAATGATTCCCCGTTAATCAAGTCGGATACAGTAGCCCCGCTACCAGGATACGACTTACTGTTCCCTGCGTCTACATAGAATACCAACCCATCGGTTACGATAGGTGCATTATTTGCAAACCCACCCATTTAGATGTCTGCGTTAGGATCGGTCCAGTCAGTCCCAGCCAACAGCGTAAGAATATCTGCGTGAGTGTACTCCTGACTGCGCGTTGTCAAAGCTGTTACTGAGGCGGGCATGTCACTTTCGTACTTCACAAAGCTCTGCGTCTCTGCTAAGTTCTTTCTCAGCGTGGAAGCTGACGTCTCCATGACCTGACTAAAGTCAATTGTATTTACCTCTGTGAGATCAAAGACTACGTATTTTCTATTGTCGAAGCTCATTGTATTTAATTTAAGACTCCCAGTTAGACGGGTCTGGGTCAGGTTCAACTAACGAGTAAATATAGTTTACCCTATCCACCAGAGCATTTACCACTTCAGACAAATTGCTTTGATCTGATTCCAAAGACGGAACTTTGCTTAAAATCCCTTTGTATTGAGTGTTTGATGACATGATTACGTTGCTGTTACTTCGATCATAAATACAGTGTTGTAAGTAGCTCCTGGATTAGTAGGGGCATGACTGACAATTAATATTCCCGTGTCTTTATCTCCGCTATAGGAGATATCGGAGTTAATTAAGATTGGCTTGATGGTGGCGCTCGAAGAATCAAAGGTGTACGATACTTTACCTCTGAATGTACAAGTTGTTGTCCCGTACCCAGAAATATTTGTCTGGTCAAAGGTCCAGACCTCCATGTGTTGAGTCTCGCCTTCGGCGTTAGAATCGTAAGCCCTAATATTCCCCCTTAGATTAATTTTAGAGAAGTTAATTCCAGGAAGCAGATACGCTGTAGCTATAGAATAATTGTTTGCGGAAAGTGTAGCTCCAACTGAAGGTGTCCCGCTAGAATAAGTTAAAATAGTATTGTTTGCGCTTGTTTGATATCGCCCTAAAGACTGACCAGACATAGAGGACCTCCACTGCGTACCGTATGTAGACTGACTGGTCTGAGCTCCCTTACCAGAGATACACCCCTTATAAAAATTTAGATCAGGAATATCAACCCCAGTTGTGGTGTTTACAGTAACCTTTGGAAGACCAGAAACGTCGTTTACGCTGAAGATTGTCCCTGAAGTAGTTGTGTCTACTTGGAAGAGATCGTGGGTACCGTCGTGAATCGTGAAGGTATCTGCCGTTCCGCTTGAGTCAAGCTCAATATCGAGGTTGTACCCGTTGGTGTCGATTGTTCTGTCGGCGCTAAGAGTCTGATCCGCACCGCCTAATCCGCCTCCTGACGAACCCTCAAGACTAATCTTACCAGTGCTGTTGTCGTAAGTGAGTACGTAGTTGTCCTGACCGCTACCTACAGTCTGGTCAACGTCGAACTTAAAGTTGCCAAGCAGGACATCACCCGTACCGTTCGGTTCAATGTCAATATCACCATTCGAGGTGCTTACAATCTTATTGCCATTTACATCCAGGTTTCCGCCTAGTTGAGGCGTAGTGTCCTCAACTACATTTGACAAACCTCCAGAGGGATTGTCTACAAACTCGATTGCATTCCCAGCAGAGTTTACCTTCAAGAATTTACTAGCGGTAAAACTACCAGGCGTATCGCTGAGGCCCACAAATGTTGAAGACCCAGTTCCAGTGGTGGCAGCAATCGTAATGTTATTGGCATCCGTATGGGTAAGCGTTATGTTTGAACCAGCGTTTATGGTTATGTCTTGAGTGCCAGACCCAGCCCCACCCGTTGTGTTTCTAAGTATGATATCGTCTGAGCTATCCACAAAAGACAGCGTAGTCGTATTCTGAGTGTTTGTATCAGAGGTTTGAGCAACCCAGTCTAAGTTTCCGCTACCGTCAGTCTTCAAAACCTGGTTTGAACTGCCATCAGTATTTGGAAGTGTTAGCGTGTACGAGGCTCCTGCTGAGTGGGGCGGCCCCTTAATTACAATGCCATGGCTATTCTGCTCGCAGTTCAGAACAAACTGACCAGCACCTTTATCAGAGTTACCCTTGAATACAACCTTACCCGTGCCGTTGGGGTCTAAATCTATATCGCCGTTTGATGTTGTAACGATATCTTGACCATTAACATCAAGGTTTCCACCAAGTTGTGGTGATGTATCGGTTACTAAGTCTGTTGTATTGGTATCAGTTACCGTATTAGTAAAGGTAATCTTGTCGCCAGCTCTTGCGATGGAAAGACCTGTTCCAGCCTCAAGAACGATATCATCTGTAGCTGATCCTGCCGCACCGCTTTGAGTGAGTCTAATCTTTTCTTCGTCAGAGTTGTCCCCGTCTACACACGATATCGCGTAAGCGTTTTGAGTGTTAGTATTAGTAATGGTGCTACTGATAGTAACCGTACCATCCGATGTAGTCTCACAAGTGATGCCTGTTCCTGCGGCAAAGAAAAGGTCGTCGCCTTCAGTGATGGTAGTCGCGGTGGTATCGGTCGTAGCAGACACCGTAAACCCACCGCCCATTGTATTGGTGTCACTAACAGTATTGGTGAAAGTAATCTTATCACCAGCTCTTGCGATACTTAAACCTGTCCCCGCCTCTAAAACTATGTCGTCAGTAGCCGCTCCATCTGCACCACTTTGAGTCAACCTAATCTTCTCCTCGTCGGAGTTATCTCCATCCACGCATGATATAGCATAGGAGTTTTGAGTATTCGTATCAGAAGTTATCTGACTTGTAAGGGCAAGCGTACCTGATGAGGCAGGCACACTTATCAGCGTGTTGCCTGAATTAGTGTTGCGAAACTTTGCTTTTGCGCTACTGACACCTTCAATTGCTAATGACGCTCCTTGCTTAACTATAAAGTCAGCTTCATTTGCCGTAGTTGTTCCATCTAGATGTAATGCAGTAAAAGCTGTCGATCCCGAAGAATCTGTGGCAACCACAAATTCAATATCACCTGGGCTAGACTCGTCAATGGTAATACCAGTAGTATTAAACTTAAGGCTAGATGATGAAGCACCTAAGTTCAAAACACCTTTATCTGTAGATGTCCCGTCACCAACAGAAGTGAGAGTGGTAGAAGAACCACCCTTAAGCATGGTGACTAAGGCGTTCAAGTTTGAATCATCAACAAACTCAATGGCATCACCATCTAGATTTACCTTCGCAAACTTATTGGCCGTGAAAGAAGACGGGGTGTCAGAAAGCGCTAAAATATTAGAAGCCCCACCAGGAGCATCAACGAACTCAACAGCATTACCAGCTGAGTTCACCTTCAAGAACTTACTAGCCGTAAAAGATGGTGGGGTATCGGTAAGCCCTGTAAATGTAGTGGAACCACCAAGAGGTCTTAATACAGAAACGTTATTGCTTACCGAAGGGACAGTCACTACGGTCGTGGTCCCACCAGTCGATATGGTAATATTGGTTGCCATTATACACTTACGTCTTCATTGATTTTAAACGTACCGTAAATTAAAGTGGTGACTTTATTAGATGGTACAGAGCTATTATCCGTCATCTCAATGTCGTAAACGTAAAGACCAGCAGGTGCAGAAGCCATATTAGCTGCTGTAACGAAAAACCTAACGATACCATCTGTGGGTGCTTGTTTAGCATCAGTGCTTGTCAAGGTAGTTCCAGCAGAGTCTTTTACAGATATGTGCTTGCTGTCGGAATCATTATCCAAAGTGCTCAGTATGATCTCAGCATTGCTGTCACCAGATGATGAATATGCCGTCCCGCCATCATCAGTAGTTCTAACCTCCATTTTAAAGGTGTCGTTATTAGCGACTATTGAGGCTGGAGTGGCTGAATTATCTTTCAGCGTCAAAGACAAATCAAAGGTGTCGCCTTTTTTGCAAGTAATGTCCACCCTCTGAGAAGTATCTAAATTTACCGTAGCCATCTTATCCTAATATTTCTGATGTTATGTCACCCATTTGCTGCTCACCCTCAAGCTCTCCTCTCTCCCCCTGTCTTTGAGAAATAAGCTTGCTTTGCTCTACTGCCTGCTTCTTTACTCTTTCGTCCTTTCTGTCATCCTTCATCGTTTCTATCTGAACGCGATTCTGGGTTTCTGATTGAGATCTGTTAGAGTAAGCCTCGGCCTTGATCATTTCAATCTCTTTTTTAAACCCGTGCTTAACTTCTTCTAGCTGAGCTTCGAGTTGAGCCTTGAGCTGTAGCTCTTGTGCCTTGAGCTGCGCCTCCATCTGCATCTCTTGCTGCCTAGCCTCAGAAGAGGCTTGCGCTGACTGCTGTTGGATCTGAGCTTGCTGTTGAGAGTTTTGCATGGCGGTCTGCTGCTGCTGAGCCATGCGCTTCTTACGACGAACAACGAGCAGCCTCTCTGCCTGATTGATGTCTTTGAGTTGTCGAACCGCAATAGCATCTTCTAAGTCGATCTCTTTCTGACCAAGAGCAATCTGAATGTTTTGCTCCAGGTACTGACGCTCGGCTTCTTCCATCTCTTTCACGACGGTAACACCGAAGTTATACATGGCAAGGTTCCTGAACGAAGTAAGGACGCTCATGTTTTCTTTGCCGATAGCGTTTTCGTACATGCGGTACAAAACAGAATCGGGGTGAATTACCTGGACGCACTTAATGATGTCATTGCAAACCTTCTTGTACAAAACCATAGAAGAGTTTGTGATATCGTAGATAGCGTTGTTGGCAGCAGCCAAAGCTTGCTGTCTCACACCCACCAAAGAATCAGCTTTCGGAGTAGATGCATCCATCACCTCGTTGATCCCTGTAGCGTCTCTGATCATACGCAAGTAGTGATTGTAAAGACCAATCAGCTCGTTGATGTTTCTGATGCTATTTCCAATCTCTCTAATTGGAGGATTCTGGAAGCCGCCCTCTGGGTTTTTACTTCTGTAGTAAAAGACACCTGTCTGTTCGTAGATATCGTGAAGATCTAACGGCTGGAGCTCTCCTCCCTTCCCAAGCTGTACATTTTCTAGACCCTCGATATCGATGATGATTCCGTCTGGCTTTGCCTTCGCTACCGCCTGCTGGATCTTGAGGTGAGTAAGCTGAAGCTGATCAGCAAAACCGATGCAGCTATCCACCATAGACTTAGGCATCATGTCCAAGATGTTGGTAGAGCAAACAGAATACGAAAGGTTGGTGCGAGAGATGTCGTGGATATTCTTCGGGATATTTGTCTTTTTCCCGTAGTCAAACACGAAGTCAGTCCCCAGAATGTAGCACCCGCCATATACAGAAGCATTCTCAAGCTTCATCACCTCTCTGTTAAACACAGAGTTCTGAGGCGCTTTATATGTTTGACCTTTAGAGTAGAAACCTACGTTTCCGTACTTGCTCTCTTTTGACTCAAAGAACTCACAGTCAACAGAAATAAACTCAAAGTCTAAAATATCGATCATGTACTCATCATAACCAAACTTAGAGCTCTTGTTTACCCTGTCGTAAGAAGACTCATAAAGCTTGCCTACATCGTATCCACTTTTCTTTTGTGCTTTCTGAGCAATCTCTTTGTATTGCTCTTCCGTAAACTGATCACCCGCAACCCTCTTAAGTTCTTGTATTGGTATCTGTCTTACGTGCCCAGCATAGACGAGATCGCTAAAGTTTGGATCTTCTGTAAAGCTGTGAACGAAGCTGGTGGGATCAACATAGCTCGTCTTCAGTCCCTGTTGGGGGTCGTTGTCTCTCTTGACCACCGCCATGCCTAACACCGCGAGATCATTAACGCAACGCCTTAGAATATTCTCATTGAACTCATTCCAAGTCAAAGTCAAATTGGTAGCTATCTGAGCTGCAATCTCAGAAGACGACTTGATGTTGTTCCCAATAAATATCTCAGCTTCTTCAAGGGTGTCTGGGATGGCACTGGAATCCATACCAATAATTACTCCAGTCTTTTCCTCGATCTTCTTGATTTGATTCTTCGCAGAGATGAGCATCTCTACTTTTCTCTGGTCCTTATCTTTCTCAGAAGAAGAAATAGGATCAACAGCCTCAAGGTTTGGATATGGGCTGAGAGAAAGAATCTTGTTTACTACTATCCTAACAAACTTGGGCAGGATGGGAACTGGAGTAAAATCCAAGTTGAGCATACTGCCGTCTCCATTATTCGGGTCGAGAGAAGTAAGAAGCGACCTGTAAATCGTCGTGTCTTGCGTTCCGTTTGCATACCTTCTGTTTTTCTCAAAGGTCTTCTTTCTCGTGCCGTAAATAGAGTTCTGATAATCTATCTTTCCCCACTGCTGGTATATAGCCTTGGCGTATTTTAGGCCATATCCTAACCCCTGCTTTTCTTCTACAGGAGCTAAAGGATCTGGGAAGTTAGAAGAATTTTTATTGTTACTATACATCTGCAATGTGTGGAGTTATTTTAACTCCTTGCAAATATAGTAAAACTAAGAGTGCCAAGCTTTTGGCTTGTAAGTCCTAAAGAATTTCTTCTCCTGAAAGTTTGCTTTTTGCTTTTTCTTCTTTTGTTTTTGGGCTGCAAGCAGCGCCAAACCAGAACTAATCGTCAAGTCAAACTTGGTTCTTTTTTCAATCTTGTAGCCTATCCAGTCTTCTAGCGTCCTGTTAAAAATCATATTACCCATCTCTCCACTCTCCGCCCTTATGCCGACATGATCGTGGATGTAAGCTTCGATAGCTTGGGCATGAGATTGAATGACATCTTGTGAGTTAGAAGGTATGCCTTTTGTCCTGACATTAGAAGAAGCGTTTGGGTTCTTTAAGTGGTTTGGCCTATCCATTAAATAACCGTCGTAACCTCTTGATTCAAAGTATCTTGCAATGCCGTACTTGTTGTTTTCTATAAGTAGAGGATACCCGTAAAAGAACGCGCACATTAATACGTCTTCGTAGAAGATGCTAGCCAGATCTGGACGAGAGGCGTACTCCACAACAAACATGTTTGGCGGGACATCCATGTTGAATTTATTGTACATGTGCAGCGCACCTTTCGAACCTCTTCCATCTACAGTAGCATCAAGATCATAGGAGTCAACTCCGCCTACACCTATGTGACCATTCGGCGGAACTCGTTTGCCTCGGTCGTCAGCCTTGTTGTTTCTGAGGTGGTCGGGTGGCAGCCAAGCTACATGGAATCTACCGTTTGGATCTGGAGAGAAAACTACCTCTTCGTCTTTTGTCCTCCACACAAAGTTTCCTTTAACTATTGGATTGGGATATAAGGAATCGTTGTGCTCTATCTGCTGATAGATCTTACCGATATTAAACAGACTTCCTTCTATGCTGTCCCTAAATGCTTCGTCTTCGGTAAATGGAAACTGCCTGATAATCTCATTGAGCTCAGAGGGATCATCCTTAAAGGACTCCCGCTCATTTTTTAAATAGGACTTACTACCTTGATCTATAACCTCCCCGTCTATACCTATGATGTCCCCTCGAAACCTTATGCGCCTAGTGGTGCCAGGCATGTGGTTCGGAGGATTATCTACAACGGGATTACCATACTTATCAAAAAACCCCTCTAGAGCTTCGTATGCGGGGATGAAGATTCTGTACAGTCCAGACCTTGTTCGATCGTTATTATTTCTTTCGTTAGGGTCTGAGTCTTGCCACAGCCCTCTGTATTCTTCTCCCCCTTTGTTCATGGGGTTTACGGTGCTGCCTACGAGAGCCTTGCCGACTATGCGCTTACCAACGATTAAGCAGGTGCGCTCAATCCTCCACGCTTCACGTATATCTGTAGGCTTCTCCCACTTACCCGCCTCATCGAGATACAGCATGTGTAGCTTCTCTCCGTCGTATGCGTTGTTCGTAGTATTCTTCCAGTTGATTACCGTGTTGAGCGCGTCGCCCCTATAGGAGGTCTTGTTGTTTTTCGTGATACGCTTCGAGGGCTCGCGGAAGGCTAGCTCCACACGCGGGTTGGTAGTACCGTCCTGAATAGGCTTGAAGAAGAAAGGGTAGCTTCGAAAGATCGAAACCACTTTCTTCATGAATATGTTTTCCTGAGCGTCTTTACCAGTCTTCGACTGAATGCCCAACAGCTTCTCTTTAACTTGGCTAGCTTCATCAACAAGTACAGCAGAGCATATATTGGTGTAACCAGAACGACGACACTTAGTATAAAGCTGACCGAAACAGCGAGGATCAACCTCGCAAGCAACCATGTGAAGAAAGATGTCTCTTTGGAAAGCAAGGTATGATGGGTATCCGATATCGATTTTAGACCACTGTAGAAACATATAGTGTCTCCCTGTAATATACGTAGGTTCCCCATTGTTGTAAAACCAAACGCCGTCCCTCCTGCGTTGAAACTCTTTCTCGATGTATACACGAAACCTTGATCGAAACTCGGCAGGTTTCTCGAACCACTCATCCATACTTCGAATCCTCTGCAACTCTTCGGGCATAGGTAGGCGCTGCCACAGCTGCAGCTCCTTTGGCTGGTCATGGAAGAGTATCTCAGATCGCTTTGGTTTTTTTGGAAGGACAATAAGTAGCCCACTCGATTCGACGTGAGCTCCCTCTGTACCGTTAGGGTCGATCTTAATCCCTTTAGTCTCATATCCCTCTATATCTATAAGTACAGACATTTAATTTAATTCGTACACCCGACAGGACTCGAACCTGTGACCGTCTGCTTAGAAGGCAGATGCTCTATCCAGCTGAGCTACGGGTGCATATATTTATCTTTAAGTAACCAGCCGTATTGTCTTGATTATCAAAGTCATAGTCGTCCCAGTATATCAAACCACTGGGGCTATTTTGAGAATTTTTCTGCGAATCCACCTGAGTAGTCTTTTTCTTTTTCGATTGATCCATTGTCTTGTAGCTCTTTAACCATTTGTTCTAAACGCTGACGCTCTATCAGCAACTCTTTGCAGTCAATAGCTGTTTGTTTAATGGATTGTAATTCTGCTTTTCTTGCAGACCCTCCAGCTTCTGGGTCTACAGGTTTCTTTACTTCTTCAATCATATTGTTGATAGC
>VMHT01122793.1_pt1 | contig 14497 bp, 15 predicted proteins | sample 4693611 | NCBI WGS metagenome assembly VMHT01 (sample SAMN12280063, study PRJNA550983) | marine metagenome | isolation source: seawater sampled from same location over 5 years 0.02-0.2 micron viral filtrate | place: USA: collected off the coast of southern California halfway between the port... ... | reverse complement strand
GTAACAATTTCGAAAAAATTATAAACAATGAAAGAATTTGGAAATTTTATAATGATAATAAAAATATAGATTTTGAGTCTGCTAATGTTTTTTTGGTAGAATTTCTTGAAAGCATTATTGGTAGTATAAATAATACTAATAATTCAAATATTAACTCCAGAATTTTAAGCTTATTAACTGATAACAAAGACAAAATCGAGAACTTTGGAACAGAAATCAATAATATTAATGAGAACATTAGTAAAATGAATACAGAACTCACACAAAATTTTGTTATTCAATTTATGAACTTGAAGAAAGAATACATTGATGATATTAAACAAATTATCGAGAACAACTCTTTAAATAATAGTGAAAAAATAGGAAATCTTCTTGATAAAAATAATAACCACTTAATAGATAAGACAAATCTTTTGATTAATGATATTATTCCGAAGAACAGTGAACAATTCAAAGAACAATTCTCAAATTTTCATACAAAAATATCTGAGGAAACTAAAAAAATGTTAGAAAATATTAATCAAGAAAATTCTTTACAAAGTTTTATTTCTACTTTTGAGAACAAGTACAATAATATGATGCAAAATATTCAACAACCTCTTTTTACTTATATTACATCTAGTGAAGAAAGAATTACACAAAATCTTAATAATATTAAAGATTCCACTGCTAATTCGATTGTTTCTCAAGGTAAAATTTTTAATGAACTTGACGAATTTTTAAATAAATACAAAGGTTCCAGTAATAAAGGTAAATATGGAGAACAAAATCTTTATACTAATTTAAATATGTTATATTCAACCGCTGAAATAAAAAATACCAGTGGTATGAAAGCTTCTGGAGATTTTATCATGAAAAGAAATGAAAAACCTACTATATTATTTGAGAACAAGGAATATGAACATAATGTTAATAAAGATGAAGTAATAAAATTTATCCGAGATATTGATGTTCAAAATATGAATGGTGTTTTTTTATCACAATATTCTGGTATTTCTTTTAAAAATAACTTTCATATCGATATTCATAAAGGTAATGTTCTTGTTTATATTCATAATACTGAATATTCTCCCGAAAAAATTAAAACTGCTGTGGATATTATTGATAGTTTATCTGTAAAAATACAAGAATTAAATATTGACGAGCATAATAATATTTCAAAAGAAATGTTAGATGATATTAATGAAGAATACCAAAATTTTATTAATCAACGAGAACTTTTAATCACAGTTTTAAAAGATTTCCAGAAAAAAATGACTAGTCAAATTGAATCTTTTAAATTACCTGCTCTTGAAAAATATTTGGAACCTAAATACGCTAATGTAAGACAAAAAGGTATTGTATGTAACATATGTAATGTTTTTTCTGCTAGTAGTAAACAAAGTTTATCTGCACATCAACGTGGTTGCAAAAAAAAAAATAATATTGAATAAAAAATTGTTTATATATCTTAAAAATACTTTTTCTATCTATAATCTGAGTGTTTTTAACTCTAATAATGCCTGTGCCGCTATCATTTCTAAACGCCTTGAACGTCTTATAATTACTGGACGTCTTTTCTTGTTTACTTCTTGCAATCTAATATTATAGTCATAAACAATTTCCTTACCTTTTTCGTACCATTTATCCAGTTCATTTGGATAGTATTTATGTTTGTTTATTTTATGAAGTTCTAATTGGCGTCCTCGTTCTCTCCATATTTGACGTTCTTCTGATGATGCAATTTCAACTGGTTTCATTTTGAATAATCTATTTTAATTTATTTATTGTTATTCAATACATAAATTTTTCAATTTTTTAATTGTGAAAACATTTTACAATTAAACTATTATGTTTGTTTTGTCTTCTTCTATTTTTTCTTTATTCATAATTAGATTTGAGCAAATATTTATACACAATAATATTGTAAATACCGACGTACATGTAACTAATACGACTAATAAAACGAATAATAACTGCGGCATATTCATACTACTATATTATATTTATATTTATATTTTCATAATAATACATATAGCTTCTTTACTATTCGTGAACGACCTTCGGCTAAATGCAAGACACTAATTGTTGCCTGACGTCATGTTAGAAAATGGTGATATGATTCTTGGCCATTCAGATGCACTTGGTGGAATTACAATGATTAGGTGTAATATTTGGATATCATACGCCTTTGAAGAATTAAAAAATAACGTATGTTACTTTTTATTTTTCTATTTCTATGTTGAACAACTTACCCGTCTTTTTTTCATATTTTTTTTCAAAAACTTGTAAACTACCATATGATCATAATTAATTAATTTTCTATCTATTTCTTTATAACATCCATTACAAAGTATGTAAATTGACTTATATTTATCTGGAAATTTCCAACTACATTGTTTTTGTTTACAAACCCCATTTCCACATTTATTACACGTATTTATTACTGATTCTATTTCACATTCGTTACATGTTTCCCTTTCTTCAAAAATAGAATCCAAAGAAACTGCACGCATACCTGCTAATTTTACGTTACGATTCATTATTATTTATGAATTTTTGTTGATTAATATTAATAATATATTTGAGAACTTTTCAATTTTTTATCTTTTTATACATTATATTTACTATGAAAGGTTTTACATTTGGGTTTATTGATAATTTAATTGTTGCTATTTCAGCAATCTTAGGTATACATATTGATACGTATTTTCAAGGTGTTGGATTAAATGGTGCCTTATACGGAGCATTAATTGGTCATACTATTAGTGATATGGTCGCTGGATATCTTGATTTTGGATTAAACATTGCTATTAATATGGGCCTTGGATGTTTAAGTGTTATATTTATTGTTGTAATATATAATTATTTTATTTGATATAATAATCTTTTTTTATATTATATTAATGATTTCTTGTTGTGAACATAAAAATGAAAAATCATGTTTGAGAACATTAGATAAAAAAATATTTAAACTACCTCGTAAATTTTCAAAAAAGGATTGTTTAACCAAAAAAATAAAAGGGTTTTCTATGAAATCATCTTGTGCTCCTTATAAAAATTGTAAAAATTACACAAGGAAAAATAAAAACCCTGTATTAAATGCGATTTGTATATTAAATCAAAATGATAACAATGTTAAAGGAACAATTCATTTTAAAAATATTAATAATAAATTATATATCAAATATAATATTTCTGGGTTAAGTGATGGAGAACATGGTTTCCATGTTCATGAATATGGTGATTTATCAGACAATTGTAATAGTGGTTGTTCTCATTTTAATCCATTTAATGAAACACATGGTGGTCCTAACTCAAATCATCGTCACGCTGGTGATCTTGGTAATATTATTTCTAAAAATAATATTGCTAAGGGAACTATTGTTGATAATATTTTAAGTTTAGATTTTAATAAAAAAACTTGTATTATTGGACGAATGATGATTGTTCATGAACAAAAAGATGATCTTGGTCTCGGTAATAATGACGAATCTCTTAAAACCGGCAATGCCGGTAAACGTTTAGCATGTGGTATTATTGGTATTACGAAATAATATAAAAAAATAACTGTATACTATTCATAATGTTGACTTCATTATTATTTTGTATTTTATTTATTAATGTATTTTCTAAGGAATACAAAGCTGTTGAACATTTAGATGTAAATAAGTATATTGGTAAATGGTATCAAGTATATCAAGATAAGTTTGACCAATTATTTCAAGGTGTGGGCACTTGTTCTACTGCTGAATATTCAATTATAAATGATAATAAGATTTCTGTTTTTAATAAACAACTTGATAGTCAAAATAAAACTGATTCTATTAGTGGTTATGCTTATTATAAAGATGATGATTGTTGTGGTTACTTAACCGTTCATTTTGATAATAATATTCCTGAAGCTCCTTACTGGGTTCTTGAATTGGGTCCTGTTGTATCTAATTTATATGACTATTCTATTGTATCTGATAATAAAGGCCACTCGTTGTATGTTTTAACCAGAAATATTGAACGATTTTACCAAAAATATAACGATGAAGTATTATCATCATTAAGTGAGTTTGGATTTACCAAAAATTTTAATCAACCTTTTATTATGGAACAAAAAAATTGTTAATTTTATAATATGTTTATTTCAATATAAATATATTTCCCTTACATTTCGTCTTCAATATGTTTTTTTGACCAATACTCTATGTATTCTTTTACATCTTCTAATTTAAACATATATAAATCTTCTATAAATTGTTCAAATGTGATATGTTTTGTTATTCCGTTCTCTTTTCTAAAATCTTTGTTGGTTAAATCTTGATTAAATCCTTCTTTCATTGCGTTGTATATATCCTGATTTTCTTGTATAAGTTTTAATGTTTTTTGTAAACAAATAAAGGTATTTTCTTGATAACCATTTATAGTTTTCTCTGTATTAAAATCTTTTACATTATTATCTGATATAAATTTTGCAAACATTTGACAAAAACCATGAGAACCTGGTATTTGATAAAAATGATACGGGTCTGTTATTCTTGCTTTTAGTGAGTTACTTCTTCCAAAAGTTTCATAATCGATAATTTTATAATGAGTGGATATAGGTTCGCACTCTGATTCATTATTGTCTTCGTCTTTACAACAATAATAAATAAACTTTTCAGGTTTATCTGGAATATTGTTGTAAAACCATGGTGTATTACAATGTATTTCAGGAATTGAGATTACTTTTATTGGGTGCGCTATCATTTTATATATATCTTGCACACCTAATAAATTTACTAATATACTTAAATAAGATTCAAATATACTTTCATCATCAGTTGGAACAATAATACCTGATAATTTATTACTACCACCTTTTTTTTTATAAGTTCTCTTTTTTTTATAAGTTCTCTTTTTTTTATGAGTTCTATTTTTTTTATCTTTTTTTTTTAGATTAACAGTTTTTGTGTTTTTTAACAACTTTACTTTCATATATATTATTTGAATATTTTTAATAATATATATTTATTATGATAATATATCAATTTTTTATAATAGGCCACTTAATTTCATAGCTTTTATTAATCGTGTTACACCTATTCCTCCACCTGAACGGTTCATAAATTTATAACCCAAAAATTCATCCAACTCTTTTTCAACGCGTTCTCTAGTAAAATTACTAAATAAAATATTTGCATATCCTCCATCACTTATTGAATAAAATTGTTTTCTCATTTCTTCTGGGTCACAAGATCTTTCTGCACTTCCTATTGTTTCTACGCCTTGAATTATAACATCTATTTTATTTGCTTTTTCATTTTCTTTATGTTGTTTCATATTCCAAAAGGGTGAAGTATAATTAGGAAAATTTTTTAAGAAAAATACTGGTCCATGATCTTCTTTTAATTTTTCTTCATGTTCATGTTCTAATTCTGTTACGCCATATTTTTCAGCTACATCAACATAATCCCCTTCTGGATATTCACCATTTTGATAAAATTTATCAAAGCCTAAATGAGTTAATAATTCTTGTTCCATTTTTTGTAATTCATCAAGTCCTCCACGAATTTCAAATTCAAACATAGGAAATACTTTATCATGTCTACCTTCCACCGGGTTGGGTTCATTTCTAAAGCTTGTACTTACACAATAATATCCGGGTGCTTCTTCTTTATTTGTTAACATTTCATATTCTAACCACATTTGACCGGTTTGAGGTAAAGGCCATACTTGTCCAGCATAATTATATGTGGAAATAGTTGACGGGTCTTCACAAGCCGCCAAAATACTTAAACGACTTTGTGTATGAACTTCAACAAAACCTTTACCGTCAAAAAAAGCACGTAATTTTTTAACTACAGCACAAAACTCTTTAGAATTGATCATCCCGATTTTTCCGTTCGTGGACATTCTATATATTATATTCCTAAAAATTTTCTTTTTATTGTATATAATGAATTCTACGCTAAAACGTCGTGAATACAAAAAAAACGCTAAAAAATCCTTATGCAAGGGTAAAACCGTCAAAAAATGCCCAAAAGTGAAAGGTTGCAAAAATGCAAAAGGTTCAAAAAAAACCTTTTGTAGAAAAATTAAAAATAAATCTTATAAAAACAAGAAGTAAACGCGTATTTTTAGTAATTTAGTAACCTTTTTGAATATTTTGTTAAAATTTGGAACTTAACTGTATTTTTTTATTACACGTATCATAATCAAAAATAAACGATTTTTATTACCATTTTATTATTTTTTTGTAAAAATATATAAAAAATAATATCTTATTAATATAATGGATAGTTCTACTGCTCCTGCTCCTGCTCCTGCTCCTGAGCAACAAGTTAAACTTAGCGAGATTAATGTCGATAATGAACAAATCGCATTAAACTTAATAGTTGCTTTCTGTAATGCCGCACAAAGTCGCGGTGCTTTTAACATGGAAGAGTCCGCCAAATTATGGGAATGTGTTAAATTTTTCTCTAAGCCAGTTGAAGAACCTGCTGCTGTTTCTGATGAAACTGCTTAAACATATCATAACTATTATTAAATCAAATTTAATCTCTTTTAATTTTGATTTTTAACTTAACAAATAACGACGACAATGTTCTACAAATTCATCATCCGTTTTTATTTCATTTTTTTGATAACGGTTTTTGAGTAATAAAATTATTATTGTATTTAATTCTTCTAATGTTGCATCCAATCGTATTAATTCACCCGTTTTTATATTGAATAATTTATATATTTTTTTATCATTTTCTTCTTCATAATCTGGTCTCATTTGGTATAACCACGCATAAATTATTAATTGTAACATATGATCTGTTGTTATTTCAGATGTACATTTTAATTCCCAAACAGTTGTTTCTGTAATTAAATCTACACGGCCCGTAAAACGAAATACTTCTGAGAAATCTTCTTTTAATAATTCATCGATATTACAATGTTCATCTTCCCATGAAATATGCATTATATCTTCTTCTATTATTGGCTTTCTATTTTGACTATCATTACTTATTACATTTCGTAAACGTTCACGACATTGTAACAATACTTCTTCAGGTAACCAATTATATTCTTCTTTTCCTATTTGATTTAATTTAAAAAATAGTGATTCCTGTAACGCCAAATTTACATTTGCCATATACAAATAATCTTCTATCGTTTCTACTTTTTCAGGTAAATCATCTATATATTTCTCTAAAAATTGTCTTTGTCTATCATCTTCTTCTAACTTATCTTCTATTAATTCTAATAATATACTTTTATTATTATCATCCCATATTTCTTTTAAATAATCATAATACATACTTGTGATTGCTATTCCATTTAAATCACTCACTTCTTCATAATATCCTCCTTTGGTTTGAATAATACTTGGTATTTCTATCGGTTCTTCTGCTTCATTTTCAATAATCATTATTTTATCTAATATTGTAGTAATTTCTTGAATAACAGTGATTGATACAAATTTAATTAAATCTGTTGCTGTTATACGAACTCTTTGTAAGTTGTCGTTCTCATCTATTTTTTGAAAATATGTTTGATGCATTCCTCGAAAATGTATATAATCTTCTTCTTTTTTCATATCTCTGTGATTCATTTTTAAAAATTCTAATGGTCTATCTCCGGGTCTGCTATCATTTTCTAATAAATATAACCCTTTTGACGCTCGCGTACAACCTACATATAACGTATTTGGACATATTGCGCGGTCTAAATCTCTACCGTAAAAACGGAAATAACTATTATCAAAACCTACCAGAAAAACATATTTACGTTCTCTTCCCTTTACACTATGCAACGTCGTAAATACAACTTTACCATTTGTTACTCTTTCATCAATATTTTCATTTTCTAACATTGGAACATGACATGGTATGTTATTTTCTACCAACATGTTCTCTAACCGTCGTATATTACTTCTTTCTCCTTTTACAGAACCGCCCAAAACAAATATTTCATTTGGATGTACGCCTTCTTTTAATAATTTGGCTATTTCAAAATAGACGATTTTTTCAGTATTATATCGTGAATTACGTATATATTGAACTCGCATATCTTCTTTATCTGCTTTCATACGTTCTGCCCCTATCATTACATTATTTATAAATTTACACATTTGATTTGTAATACGATATGATGTCTTCATTGTACATAATTTAAAATTATCTGTTAATAATACACCTGAATTTATCCATATTTCTTTCGCCAAAGTCAAAAAACGTGCATCTGAACCTTTAAATTCATATAATCCTTGCATATAATCACCTAATACTAATAACTGCACCTTTTTTCCATAATCTTTTAGAAATTTTACTATTAATTGAAAATATAAATAAGTCATATCTTGTGCTTCATCTACTACCAATATATCAAAATTTTCTATTTCTTTGATTGGAGGTTTATTTTCTCTTACTATTCTGTTAATTTCTATATCCTTATGTCCGCTACGAGAATAATAATTGTATGCTATACTATGATACGTATGAACTCGTAAATTAGTTATATTTTCTTTTTCTATCTTTTCTCTTACTTCATGTTTTAATGATTTATTATAAGTAATCTGCAAAAATTGTTTATCTTTTATTTTTGTTGCAGTTGATAATACAACCGTTGTTTTTCCAGTCCCTGCTACTGAATCTACTATTACATTTTCTTCGTCTTCTACATGATATATTATTTCTGTTTGTTCATTGTTTAATGTAACCATCTATTATTAATATTAAGATATCTGTATATTATTTTATTTATTATTTTTTTCATGCTTTTCCTTTTTAAGAAGTACCTCTTTCAATACATTTCTCATTATTTTCTTTTCTGATACTTCTTTATCATTATTTCCACCCAATGCATTTATAGACATTTTCATAAATTCATCTGATTTATGCGATTCCATATCTACATGTTCCGGATTTTCTTCTTGCCATCTTGGTAACATTTTCAAATTTTTGTTTTCTATATTTCGAATTGTTTTTTTCATTTTACTTTTGTCATCATCCTCTTTTTCCCATTTATTATCGTCTTTTATATATACTGTTTCTCGTTTTATATCGGTACAATGGATTGGTCGTTCTGTTACATCCATATCCTTTAATGCTTTTACAAATATACGACTGATACCATCTACATAACCTAATTTACCTGTATTGATTAAATCGCCGACATTTACTTCCAATGAACGGACAAAATCGGTAATATTTAATGCATTTTTACAATCCTCATTTAAGAATAATTGAATATTAAATTGATTATTACTATTATTTGTAGTTGTATTATTAATTGTGTTATTATTACCTATTTTCGGTATCATATCATGTATTGTTTTATGTAATTCACGGTTTTCCTTTACCATTTCCAAAAACATTTCTTTATAGCCTATATCATCTTCCTGATTTTCTTTACAAATTACTGATGTATCTGTCTGATTTATTATAGAATCATCATCTTGATTTATTATTATTTCATTTTCCTGTTTTATAAATCCACATTTTTGTTTATGGTTCCATAAAGACGATGCATGCTTAAATACTTTATTACATGTACATTTATACTCTGATTTAGCTTTAGGGTTTTTCGGCATTTTTTCGTTCGTATTTGTTCGTATTTTATGTTTTGCAGTCAATATATGTTTATCATAATTGCTTTTTTTACTGCAACTAAAGTTGCACTTTTCACATGAATATATTTCGGCATTTTTCGGCATTTTTTCGTTCGTCATATCTTCGTATATTATACGAAGATAAAAAATGCCTAAATACTTTTACGCATAAATAATAAAAAAAGTTCAGTAACAAATAATTTTTATTTTTTTCATTTTTAAAGCGTTTTCGGGCAAAATCCAAAAAGTGTGTTTTTTCAAATAAAAACCTTCTTCCATAATATAAAAATGGACATTTATTTTATGTCCATTTTAAAAAAAACCAGTGACTTTTTTTCTTGAAAAAACGTGCATTATAGAAATATATGTATAATATATATTTTTACATTATTTATATTATTGGCTCGGTTAATGGTAATTCAATATTATTAATAATATTTTTATGGTAATAATAATATATAAATTATAAATTTTACATATTATTTATTCATTATAATTTTCTAAATAACGCATATACGGTAATTGACTATTTAATTCTTCTTCGGCTATCGTTTCATACCAGTCTTCATATTCTTGAATATGTAAAGGTCGTTTTTTTTCAATTTCTTGTTTTGTTTTTTCAGCAATCGTTTTTTTATCCATTTTTATTTTAACTGTTTTGTTTTTATTTAGTTTTGTCCCACCTTTAGTTGTTTTACGACGAGCATTTGGTTTAAAATTCTTATTAAATTGTAAAGCACGTAATAATCGAATCTGTTTTTGAGCATTTTTTCTAGTTGTGCACTTTGAAAATACTTTATTCTTTTTGAAATTCTTTACAGAAAAACAGTTATTTTTTCTCACTTTTCTAATTTTGTAAGGCATATATATTATTGATCATATAATAATTTCAATGTTAGGCAGAATGAATAGTTCAATGAATGCATAGGTATTACACGACCAAATTCATCTAATAAACGTACTCGTATTCGCTGGATATCAACTGGACCAAAATATTTACGAGGTTCCGATATTATTTGATAATTGTTCTCGGTAACGCTATTTAATAATGTTCCTTTTAAAGAAATACGTGCTAATATGTCCGATTGTAATATAGATTCTTCAAAAACACTTACAAACAAATCATTTGAACTGTTATTAAAATCATCAACTGCTAAATACATATACTTATGAGTAGCTTCAATTTTGGTATCACTAAAATATATAGTTGTTCCACAATAAATATGTTTTTTAAACCCTAAATTCCAACCAATCTTACTATAAATATCCTTATTATCAACTTCACCTATTTCACTTTTTGAAAAATCTAATACAAATTCTTTTATATCATATTGACTGGTTGAATTCGCATAAATACATACTTTTTGACTACCTTTATTATTTTCATCATATTCTAATTTTAAACACATACATGAAAAAACGTTAGGTTCTCGTTGAAACATTAAATTGATAATATCAATTAAATCATTCACTGAATAATGTCCATCGGGTATTCGAAACACATTTTCACAATTTAATAGGTCTTGAGAACCATTTTTATCAATAAAATAAATTTTTATGTAAATAAAATTGTTATGATTTAAACTTGAAATACCAAAATAAGACAATGGAAGTTCAATTGCCGATAATTCCATAGATACCACCTTGTGAAATTTAGTAGGCATATGAATTAAAAAATTAGAACTATCTGTTGTGTGTACATCTCTTCGGAACTTTGAATCTATATTTAAACATTTAGTAATGATACGAGTATCAATTTGATTTACTTTACCAGGTAAAAATGTTGCCGGGGCTGTATAAATAAAATTTTTCTCTTCATGTTGTATTAAATCATTTTTTCTGGACAAACTATTTTCGGGGGGTTGTTCATATTCTAATTTATCCAATTTATAGTTTTTAGGTATAGTTGTTGGTTTTTTGTCTGGTGAACATTTAACATAAATAATGTATTCTTTGGCTTTTGTTAAAAAATGGACCAAATCGGTTTTAAAATGTTTATCAACATGACCACTATTTAATAATTGTTCACGTAATTGATATTCTTTTAATTCTACATCATCGGCGGAATATTTTTTTGTCGTAAGAGTAAAAAATTTTTCCAAATCTTTTATTGTATAATTGTTTATATCTAAATCTAAATCATTCATTTATAGTATCGGCTTATATAATTTTTAGTAAAATAACGTGTTTTTATTTGATATAATTCTTTTCGGGTGGTTTTATATAATAAAAATGTCTAGTAGTGATTATACAACTTTAAAAAAATTAAACTATTTAAATAATTGTACTTCAAATGTACAAAATACCTGTTATACTTATCAAACCCCACCTAGTTGTTCGAGTTATTATATTAGTTGTGCAGCAGATACTCGTTGTTCTAATAATACTACATGCAATACTGCAGCTACAACTACATGCAATACTATAGCTACAACTACATGCAATACCGTAGATATATCTACATGCAATACTCTGGCTACCGCTACATGTAAACAAGATACATTTTCAAGTACAATAGAAGAAGTATTAATAACACCAAGTTTAAATGGCGCTGTAACATTTAATGTTTGTAAAAATTTATCATTCACACTTGGATTACCTGTTACCGTTTCTTCATCGTCTAATTTAAACAACTATTTTGAAGGATTTATTTATGATTATGATAAATGTTCTGGTAATGTTACAGTAAATAAAATTCAATATATGTCTGGAATATTTACTTCTCCCAGTAGTTATTTAATTAATGTGACTAATAATATTACGGAATTAAATTCATTACGTAATCAAATAACACAATTATATGCGTTATTAGACAATTCGGGTAATACTTTGTTAACTCAACAAAATTTGGATGTTATTGAATTATACTATTACTTTTTTAATCAAGATATTCGTCAAGACTGCGACTATGAGTTAAGTGCCCTTTATTTAAACACAAAAATGAATTATTTGTATACTTACTTTTTTGATATTGATATAACATTATCAAGTAATTCTGGATGGAATCTCAATAATACATCTGTTCAATTAAATACATTATCTAATAAAATTTCTCAAATGTATATTTACTTTTTTGGAACGTATACATCGTCGTTTACAATTGTTACTATGTAATTTTCTTAATATATTTAGTTGGTTTATATAAATTAAATAATATTTATTTAATATATAATGAGTAAAATTCCTATTGTAAATTTATCTATAGCCAACACTGGTTATTTAAAAATAGGGAATGCCGAATTAAATGAAACTGAATTAACACGCCTATTAGGACTTACTGGGTCTTCTGGTTCAGGCGGCAATGGCGCAGATGGTCCAACCGGTCCTGCGGGTTCTGTTGGTATTGCAGGTCCAACTGGTGCAGACGGGGCAATTGGTGCAACCGGTTCTATTGGCCCCCCTGGTATTAATGGAACTGATGGCTCTGATGGCTCTGACGGCTCTGACGGCGCAATGGGTCCTACTGGACCTGCCGGTAGTGATTCAACTGTTCCTGGTCCAATAGGTCTTCGTGGTCCAACCGGTGCTGTCGGTGTTGGTCTTCGTGGTCCAACCGGTCCTTATGGTGGTCCAATGGGTCCTACTGAGTCCAAAGGTGATAAAGGTGACCAAGCAGATATTTTTGATATTGTTGTCTATTATGATACTGTTTCAGATTTAATAAGTGATCAAAATTTTTGGACTGTAGGAAAACATGCTCTGGTTACAGTCAACGATACGAATACTGCGAGCAGTATCTATATTAATATAGGCTCTGGTGGGGCAGACGGTATTGGACACATGAATCAATGGAAATTTTTATTAGATATTACAACATTTGTTATTAATGGACAAGATGGTGTAACTGGTCCATCAGGTGCAGCTGGCGTGGATGGTAATGTCGGAGCAGATGGTGCAATTGGTCCAACTGGTCCTGTCGGTACTGAATCAACTGTTGCTGGTCCGCCAGGAACACCTGGACAAATTGGTCCCACTGGTGAAAGAGGGGTAGATGGTTTAAATGGAGATACTGGTCCACAGGGTAATCGAGGTGATACTGGACCACCAAGTGAATTATTCATTTATAAGGCATATTTTTCAGTAAGTGACCCTGCGTTATTACCGGACCCCAATGAAGATAATCTTGTTATCGGCGATTATGTCTTATATTATGGAAATGAAAACTTCCAAGGGGCTATTTATAGATATACTGGTAATGGAGGAGTTGGATTTAATAGTGCATACCAATTTGTATCTTATGTTGGTCAGGGAACTCCTGGTTCTCAAGGTGCTACCGGCCCGAATGGTTCTCACGGTCCTACAGGATTTGTTGACCCAAATTCAGATATAAGCTTTAATGGTAATTTTACTATTAATAATAAAACTCTTTATTTAAATAATTCTAAATTAGGTATAAATGTGTCTAATCCAACTTCTTCTTTAGAAATTGATGGTAATACCTCTCTAAAAACACTTGTTGTATCTAATGATGCATCTATGAACGGTAAATTACATGTATCAAATGATTTTGACGTTGGAACAAATAAGTTTACAGTTGCATCTGCAAGTGGAAATACTCTTATTGCTGGAGATACTACTTTATCAAAGACACTTTCTGTTATTGGCGACGTATCTTTTAATAATAATTTATTTGTAGACGGTGATGTTTCTATGAATGGAGATGTCCATATTATTGGTAATTTAAAAGCCGATAAATTTAATCAAGATTTTATTATTAATACCGAAACCACTAACTATACATTAATTGTAGCTGAAGATTTGTCTTTAAATAATCGTTTATTTATTGAAGGAGATGCTTCTTTTAATGAAGACATTTATGTAAAAGGAAATGTAAATTTTGATGGAACAATAAATAATATTACAACAACTGAATTCGGTTATCTCGATGGAGTTACTAGTAATATTCAAACTCAAATGAATTCTAAACAACCTACTATAGGTAAT
>VMHT01013796.1_pt1 | contig 14498 bp, 12 predicted proteins | sample 4693611 | NCBI WGS metagenome assembly VMHT01 (sample SAMN12280063, study PRJNA550983) | marine metagenome | isolation source: seawater sampled from same location over 5 years 0.02-0.2 micron viral filtrate | place: USA: collected off the coast of southern California halfway between the port... ... | reverse complement strand
TAGAACTCCAAGGACAAGTAGGGTGTCTTAAGGAAAATCAACTCACAGAAGAAAGTGCGATAGAATATGTTTATAATAATTCCTCTAGTTACGAAGATTGGGTAATGGGTTCTGATATTTATCAAGAACTCAAGAAAGAAAACAAGAAACTCCAAGGACAAGTAAAGTATCTTGAGGATGAAGTCTGCAGATACTCCAATGCTATTGAAGAAGAATATGTTCTCAAGACTGATTACGAAGAACTAGAAAAAGAGAACAAGCAACTCAAAGAAGACAATGAGGGTCTCTATGATGAGCAAGGTGCTCAGGACTGTCTTGAAGCACTGGGATATGTTGCAGAAGAAGACCACGATGAACTCAGAGAGGGATACAAGACAACCAAGATAGAACTACACAAACTCACTCAGGAGCACGAGAAACTCAAAGAACAACTCAAAGAGCAATCTGCTTCTGTTACACACCTCTCCCAACAGGAACTCATTGAAAAAATCTATGATACTCTTGAAGAAGATGAAGAACCAAGTGAAGAAGAACTTGGTGGTGCTATCTCCAACACCAAAATCGCAGACTTCATTGAGAGAGTCTGTGTTGAGAATGCTAAACTCACTGAGAGTAAAACATATTGGAAGAACTTTGCTCTTGTCTATTGGAGCGGTGACCAAATGGGAGACGATAACCTCGGGGTCTGCGGTAGTGAAGTCTGGCAAGAATGTCTTGACAAGTGTAATGACCCCAAAGATAACTCTTGTCACCTAGAACTCACAGCAAGGTGTATGGAGGACGATGATGAGAATATGCGTTAAGGGATAATTGGTTCAGGTTCGGGTTCAGGTTCATTTAAAGATATAATTATATTTTCGGGTTCAGGGGAGGGTGCACGGGAGGGTTTAGGTTTTTTTTCCACGGGTTTATTATTTTTTTTATCTTTTAATTTCTGTGCCTGATCTTTTAAATTCTCCATCTCCTCTTCATTTGGTGGTCTTCTCTCACATTGAAAAATATAACATAAATTCATCTTACAATGACATTTGCTCTGCCAGATAACAAGTAATAAAGATGCAACTGCTCCTAATACTAAAACAATCGCTCCCGCTGCCTGATCTACACTATAGTCTTGTAAATTACCTTCACTACTTTCACTCATAATGATATCTTTTATACCTTTCTTATATTTTATTTTATAGATGATTATTTACATTTACTATCTACAACTACTTACATTTTAGATTTAGAAAACAATCAAAAAGATATCTTTTACTTAGGAGGAGTTTTAGGTGGATTTAATAGATTCTCTATTACATCAGCATTTGTTCTTACCTGTTTAGTTATTTTATATAAGATACAACAAGAATCATCTACCCTCGCAGCAGTTCCATCTGCATCTACGATAGATGTTTGAATATTTTGAACTGTCCTAGGGACTGTATTTGTAAAGATTGTTGAATCTTTTGCTCCAGTATAAAAATCACCATATCCTGCAGACTTATCTACGACTCCTATAATAGGAAGGGCAACTCCTCCTTCACGACCCCCAATATATTGAGGATTTAATAAATCAGTTTTAATTAAAAATATAGGACTTAACATCTTACGAGGTAAATTATCAGCAATAATATCTGTTGAACTACAACTCTGTGATATAGCAGAAAATGTAGGATTCCCCTGAAACGCAAAAGCACTGTCTGCGATGAGATTAGCAGCAACTCCTCCTCCCGCCTTGGGTGGGGTTAGATTATGTCTCCAAGTAGATGTTATCTGCTCCAATGTATTGTGCACGGGTAGGAGTGATTCTCCACCAAGAACAAAATTCTGAACATCTTCAGTTCTTACAAGAGCATTTGTAGTAGGTGTTGATGAGGTTATCCCAGTATTATTATATCTTGCAAGACGAGACCCTTTACGATGAAATTGTTCATAACTAAATCCAAGGAGTTCCCATAGAGATTGCGTCCAGTTCGCTTCATCACATCCATAATCTTCAATAAATATTCCTGACTGAGCATCCATTATCACATTCGGTATCGTATTTTGATCTTTCTCTGTTATTGCTCCAGATGCACCAGCAGCAGTCGTAACTTTAAAAACATTATTATAAGGAATAAATGTAGGACTATAATTTAATCTACTTAATCTTTTATTTATTTTATAAACAGGAACTGTCGCATCTCCTACATCTGTCGCTGTTGATGTGGATAATGCGTTCGTCCCTACCAATTCAGGAGTATGTAACAATGTAAAAGAAAACCTTGATGAATCAGAAGCAAATTGTAAAGAGGGTTGATTTGCTCCACAATATATCTCATTAAATGCTACAGATGTTTCAGGTGAAGGAAAAGGTCCGAAACGTTCATTGACAGGATCTGCTAAAAATAAACCATCCCGAGCAGGTTGAGGTAATATCGCTTTAAAAATATTTCCAGTTTCTGAACCGTTTGGAAGAGTCGTCCTATTATTCGCATCCATATCTCCGAAACAAAAACTCCCATTTCCTTGTAATGCCGAGGCGTTATAATTAGATCCCCAGATACCAGCAAGTCCATTCGTTAAAAGAATCGCAGCAGTCCCATAAGCATTAAAATGTTTATCAAATCCTATTGACCTATATGATGATATAGTATTTGCCGCGAATAATTCTTGTGGTAACGTCCCAGATTGATATTTCTCTACAGAAAAACAAATATAGGATGAACCTAAATAATAATATCTTCTAGCAAATCCATAAGTAAGACTTCCATAAGCATCACCCAAAGCATTACCTTCACCTTCTAAGATATCTGCACGATCAGGATTATAATCAAAGAAGACCGCACCAGCACGATGATCATCACGGGTTGTCTCTAAATCAGCATTTGAATAATATTGATCTGAACCTAAACCTTGTCCTTCAAAATAAATATCTGAAGTAGCACCAAGACCCTGTGCAGAATTATAATCATTTGATAAATATAATCTATTTCCTCCCTCTTTACTCGTAATAAATGTATCTGTAGGGAAAGCACGTGCACCATTATCTGTATCCCCCTGACTGAGTGCTAACCTCATCCCTATTTTTAATGAACTTGAATCATCCACTGTTAAGTATCCGCCCAGATCAGTTTCTGTCCAAGATGCAAATTTAACAACAACTGATTGATTACTACCTCCCGTTTTATCATTCATATGAAGAAACCTCATCTTATCAGGTGATACATTCTCACCAGCAACAGTATCACCCGCTGTATTCACAAATTCTTTTTGAGATGCAGACATATTACTATATTCAAATAATTCAGGATACAAAGACTGTGATTCAATAAATGTCTTTAATTTTAATAAATTTGTATCATTCCAAGGTATCTGAGTTAATATTGTTTTTGAAAAATCGTGATTCCTTTCATCCACGACAAGATGAGTTGATAAAGGATAATTCATAGACCACGTCGCAAAAGAACCATCCGTTGATGAACGATATGCTCCAGTAGCAATATTCTCATCCACCATTAATTTACGACCCGCTTCCTGAATCTCAGGTCTTTTAAATCCCACTGTTGAATAACACGAATCATACCAAGGAACCATATGCTCATTTGTAAATTCATATTGTAATAAATTTCCATTCGGGTGATTATATGTAGTAGTTGATTCCACTAATGAACAGACAGTAAACATACTCATATCAGGTAAAGCACCTCCTCCTCCGTGAGTTTTTAAATCTCTCACACCTCCTACAGTTGCTCCCTGTAATCCCTGAACCATAGGAATTGCTTCATCTTGTGTTAAATTCATAAGACGACGAATCTTATATCCAGCGGTGACTCTAGGAACATTCGGAGAATATGAGGTATCTGGAGTGACAACACCACCATTCCCAAAAACATTTGCTGATGCAAAACCTAACTGATTTTGATGCTCGTCCCAAGTTTTTGCGGTAGGATTAGGTTGATACATTCTTTCACGAACAGAATTACTATAATTATCTTTAAAAAACATCTCAGCATTGGATCGTAAGAACCATCCAGTAGCACACGGAAATCTCTCATAGGTGTTTGATGTAGCACTCAGAGATATATAATTATTCGCTATCTGTCCATCATTCCGTGCACCAGTTGAATCTATTTCATCTCCCCAAGATTCACTTTGAACTTTATTTACATCACTCATAATATTTGTAAATTGTGTCGCAACATTCGCAGGACTATTAAACCCTCGTGAAATATTATATTTAATAGTTTTCTTATACCAAATAAAATCCATCATCGCAGGATCACGCTCACCTTGGAGACAAAATCCAGTTTTTTTACCTTCAGGAACATAATTTTTAAACTCTTTTCTTGTAAATAATGTAAAACGAGATCCATCATTTACTATTTCAACTCTTAAACCACGTTCTTGTTCAGTATCATTAAATCCCCATCCATCATATTGTCCGTAATATCTCACATCACAATAATCACTTCCCAACCTATATGGATTCTGTCCTGCAACTGCTCCATTAAAAGATGCATTATACTCACGCCAGATACGACCTTGCTGATACCATCCAGATACATCACGACTACCAAATGCTCTTGGTAATGTTATGTAATTATCACCCTGATTACATTTATAATATGAATGTGTCATATTTATCTCATCATCTTGAATATCATTTACAATAGGAGTATCTTGTGTATATTCCCATCCATAATTACCCTCTTCACTCTGTAAATTTAATGTAGCAGATCCATTATTCTTTTCACCATAAGTTCGTTTTACAGATACATTATTTGTAGTATATCTCTGAGTCCGTCCTTCATTATCAACTGCTTTACGTCCTGTAATTTCTATCGTAGATTCTTCATTTCCGATTTCAGAAATATATGCAGAGTGCACCGATATTGTATCACCTATATCCAGTTTAATTCCAGACCCAAGAGCATTGTTCCAAGTTCCTTTACTCTCTGTGTTACCTCCTAGAAATTCAACAGAAGACTTCCTGTTTGCTTCCAATATGATTGTATCTGTGTAAGACATATTTATATGTATTATATTAAAATTTAAGTTAAAAAAATTATTTAGTCTAAGCGAAGAAAACTTCCATCTTACCATCAACCAACTGAGCAACACGGATAAGTTCAACATATGAGCGGAGGGTCATAGTATTAGAACCTGCCGATTTAGAGTTCTTAAGTTTATCCCAAGTATTGTAAAGTTCAATGCCTCGGGAGTTAATTCTCTCATTACGATTTAGTTTATAGCACTGATAGAAAAACTGTCCCGCAAGACCAGATACTTCATTCTTCTGAGAATGACCTTCATAGAGTCCCGAAGCAAGACCCTGTCCTTCAAAATTATATTCTTCACGATAGACAAACGGAACCATACCCTCACCCTGAGTTAGATTATGGAATTGCTGTGCAGAGTTATCAACATCAACTGGATATAAGAAGTGATCATTATATTTACAATTCGCCGTAAGAACACCGTTAAAACGAGCATCTTCTGCTCCCGTATAATCACGAGTGAGGGATTTTGAATGATAGTTCTGTAGCATAGAAATACCTTTAACATTATCATCTGCAAGAGTAGTAAATACTTTAGTAACAAGTCTTCCAGCACCACCAACATTCACAATGAGTTGTCCCGTGGATGCCTCAGTTCCCGAAGCATTTACAGGGATAGTTCTCTTAGCAAGTCTGTAGTCCATAAATGTAAATGATAGATTAGCATTCTGAGCAGCATACTGTTCCATCATCTCCTGAGGGAAATACTGGTAATCAGCAATCAGTTCAGTAGCAGTCGTGTCAATACGGAATGAAGCAGTAGCAGCAGATCCACTCCCAGATTCAGGGAGACACATACGTTCATTAATAGCATCATTGAAAAAGATTTCAATCGTAACTGGTTCAGTCATCATAAAGAGAGGTAACTGGTTCGTGTAGAGGAAGGGGAATAGATCCTGAATAGATACAGAAAATTCTGGTCCGAAATTAGAAGTCGTTTTAACAAATAGACGATCCGTAATATCACCATCCGTCTGAGTTCTCGTTGCCGATGTCTGGACTCCTACGTCAAGACCAACACGCTGTGCCGCGGTCTGTAGGACATTATTAGCACCTCCCCAATCAGTAGCACCTTCACTGTAATACGGTTTGTGAGCAAGACGACGTCCCGATACAAATAGTTCTCTCTGTTTCTGATGTTCATTAGATAAGAACATAGACTTATAGGCGATGTAGTGAGCAAAATCATCAATTTCAGAGACGGTTTTAGTCCCGACACGAAGAGCAACTCTCTGAATTAGAGAATGTATCCCCACACCGACAGGTAGATACGCACTCTCTGCATTTGCTTGTAACCTAAATACAATCTTAGAATTGGAATGAAGGATACCTTTATTCTGAAACTGAAATCTGCAGAAAGAATCTGTATGAACGACAGGATCTAGGACATCTGTTTCAATATCAATAGCAGTGTTTGATGGAATTTGTCCGATTCTTACGAGATCGGGGACGGCGGAAGCATCCGAAGAACTTGGCGTAGAAGACATCACTTGCGATTGGTCACTTGAAGTTGCGTAAGACATTATTTTATAATGTAAAATATATTATAAATAAAAAAATTATTTTAAAAAACTATTGAAAAGATATCATTTAACGAACAACCGAAATACCGTCTCCGCTAAATGCAAGAGTCTGCTTAGAATGAACAAATAGATAGAATGCCTGAGGATTATCCGTAGTTAATAGACACTCCATATTCATACCCCAATTAACAGATGAAAAATCTACTCCTTGTCCAGAGATCACATCATACGCGACTCCTAGACCCGCCGAACTGCCTCCATCTACCTTAATATTTACAACAGCAGGAGTCCCAGCAGTATATTTAGTGTTAAGAGGATTCGTAGAAGTCCGACGAAGTTTTGAGAACTGAGTAATAGCATTCATATAATTCTGAACAATCTGACTATCCGCTGTATCCGATAGAGCATTCTGAGGATTGCTTGAATCTTTCTGAACTGTATCAATATTGTATTCAAGAGGAAATCTTTCACCACCACGAGTGAAAAATAACTGCTGAATCTTCGCGGGAAGTTCATCACCTCCACTATTTACAGGATAGTTATTTGATAGACCATTCTCACCTCTGTTATTAATTTTATCAGCAGATATAATGTTACCAAAGACACCAAGGACTCTGGATAGACCAAGGTTGAAATTTACAATCGCATTCGTAGAGTTAAATGTAGTGAAGTAGGATGAAATAGAATTATATTCAAAGGTGGAAGCAGGAGGAACTTGAACAGATGGATCAGGAGTCATAACCTCAGCAGAAATACTTAAATTGTTTAGTTCATAAAATGCATCTTTAACATCATCAGATGTAGCATTACCCGTAGAGTCAAATAGGACGTTTGAATCAGGAGCAAGTTGGATTTCTACGAGGAGACCACCGACTCCACCAGCACCATTCGCCATAAGAGGAATAGGGTTCTGTCCGTTAAACAGACCACAGGGGAGGTTGATAGCAAAAGAGTTTCCACCCTTCTTAGTATCCGTAGCATTAGAGGTGGGGATACCGACGACCGTGTGCTGCTGATTAACATAATTTACAGACGTAAGAGCAGTCTCAGTTAAGTGACCAGCATTGTCCTGTTCCGAAGAAGTAACAGGTAAATAAGATCCCATAAATCTCTGAAAATGTTTTATTTCTTCAATTACCTGATGAGTCGCCTGAGATTTAATAGTAAGAGAATCAATGATAGAATAGAGTCCCAACTGTTCGCTCATACGAAGAGGAGTTGTTGATAGAGTTGAATCTGCCTTAAATACATTAAATTTACCTACGAGTCTTACAGAGTTACCGATAAGCATACGATCCTGTTCGCCTATAATAAACTGAATAAGAGGATTACCATCTTTGTAAGATATCTTTCCAGTTGAGGTGTGGTTGCTTGGAGTCACTTGGAGGTTCTGGCGGGATGACATTATTGTTTTATAATGTAAAATATATTATAAATTAAAAAATAATTTTAAAAAAAGATGTCTTTATTTAGACTTCAAGGGCAATAGAATCCCCACGAACAACAATACGTCTTAGATGAGCAACAAAGCAATTCCAGAGTTTCGCCTTCGTAGGTGCGGTAGTCTCCTGATACTCAACCTGAAGATTGAAATCACGACCTCTTGCATCGTAAATTCCTGAAGATAAACTTAACGCACGTCCTACGAAAAAATTCTCCTGACATTTCTCAAAAGATAGAGGATCAATGTTCGCCATTCTCAACGCCTTTTCTTGTTCTATGAAATTCTGCTGATTGAGAGCAAATTCATCACCCGTATTTACAGAGATACGGTTAAGAGGCACTTTTCTATTAGGATTCAATTTACCATTGTAAATAAACTGATAGTTACTCGCGTGATCAGCAATCCCTACAAGACCACTACGCGTAGAGTTATTATTCGTATAACCCTGAGCACCCGCCGTAACACCACTATCACGAGTAATGTTATTTACCTGATAAACATCATCACCAGAGAAAATAGTCTGTTTCGCAGTGTAAGGAGTTGCATCCGTAGGGATCGCAAGGATTGATTTACAGCGACTATTCTGGATAGGCAGACGAATATTTACAACACGGTCACTCTGTAACTGAGAATATTTGTAATTCGTGTATGAAAGGAAATCATAGTTCATCGCACCACCCGCCTTCATCATAGAGTTCATCTTAGAAACATAACCAGCGGGCATCTCAACCTGCTGGACGATCAGTTCAACATTATCTACAGAGCAGGTAGGAGTGAAAGATGATGCTTCATCTACTCCACAAGAATACACATAATACTCTGTAGTCGCCGATGGAGTAATAGCAGCATACCATTTATTCTCAGTAGAAGCACAAGTGATTTTAACTAAACCCGTCGTAGGAGTTCCATCACCAGCAGCAGCATCATAATCTACAGATGTAATCTTAACTTTAAGAATTGCATCTGCCGCCGCACCACTAGCATTCACACGAGAATCGCCCGGATTAGAGACATCAAGTGCTTTGGGATTGACAAAAGCAACTGTATCACCAACAGAGAAAGGACAAGTCTCAACAGATATAACACCATTCGCCCTCTCAAGATAAAAAGAAGGTTGAGAAGAACCACTCAACCACTCGGTTCTGGAGGCATTTGAACCACTGATAGAATGGAAAACAGGATTAGCAGTTACTCTCTTATTTTTAAGACCAGTTTCTAACTGACGGAAAACCTTACTCGCGTCTTCTAGGATTATTTCTATACGAAGACCCTGCGTCATACCAAGAGGAAAGATTTTATCATTTTGGAATATTCCTGTAGGGAGCGTGAGAAGTGCTTTAACAGTCTTAAAATCAGTGTTTTCAAGTTTGCTCCCATTACGATCAAAGTAAGGATTCGTATCAAGATTATTCATATTCGTAGAAGTAGATCCCTGATTAGGGCGTGCTTTGTTACTCTCAAGAACAGTGCCTTCTGTGAGTGCACGTTTGCGTCTCATATTATCATTTGTCTCGTAATCATATCTAAGAGCACTTAATACATTCACATTCTGAATTTCCTCCAAAATTTGGTTCTGAGCACCTCCGCTAGAGACCCTAATATCCCTGATTAAAACATTTGCCCCTAGGTCACCGTCAAGTGTAAGAGGGACACCCGTCTCTCCACTAGGGAACTGAACACGAACATCCATACGGAGGTAGGTTTCAGAAGGCATCATAAATCCAACAGAGGGAGGAATTACGAAATTTACTTGCTGTCCTAATTGATAACTAAGACCATTTTCTGCTTGAACAGAAACTTTCTTTTGGGAGATTGGAATCTTTTCTTCGGCAGACCAAAACTGTTGTGTAGGCATTTTATGATATATTTATATTTTAATTTAAAATCAAAAAAAAAACTAAAATGACCCAGTCCCTTGCGTCGCATTCTGAATATGTTGCTGTCCCGTCGCAACTAATCCACTTGAAACCATCTGATTCACAGGAGCATTTGTCTTTTTAAGAGGTCCCAAAGCAGCAATCTGTGCCGTTCTTCTCTTCTCAACTGAATCTTGTTCATTCTGTGCATCTGTGACTTTTTGTGTATCAGTCTTATGACTATCTATTGTATCCGCAATTGCAGATATCCCAGTCGCTAATGCTCCCAGAGGTTCTAGAGCAGGAATAAAAGTCCCAACAAGATCTAATCCAGTTCCAATCAATCCACTCACCTGACCGATATCAGCAGCAACATCATATTTCTTTTTACCCGTCTTTGGATCTACCGTTCCAGCAAGACCATCCGTCGCTAACTCGTATGCAGATACAGCACCACCCACCGCTCCCACCGCCTTTAATCCAAGACTCGCTTTTGACATTCCTTCCTTCGCAACACCAGATAATTTACCTTTCGCTTTATCAAAAACATCTTCAGTATCATCTTCAAGTGATGCCGCAGCAGAAGGTTTTTTACTAGTAACAGAAGGTGTATTAGCATTACTCGCAGCAGTTTCACCAGCAGGAGAATAATTATTTACAATCTTAGCACGATCTTCAGGTGTTGATTCATTCCAGACAGCATCCGCCTGCGGTCCTTCACCTAAAACTGCTTTCTTCGCTGCTGTTGCTCTATCCATAGGATTTGGTCGCGGTGCTGCTCCAAGAATATCATCTGTCTCCGTCGCTACTTTAGCAGCAGCAGGTTTATCATTCAAAATTGTAGCATCCCCATAAACTGCCTTTAACTTAGGAGTATTTTTAACCGCTAATTCTTTCTGTGATCTATAAAAACCTTCTGCACCTCCCGTTGCCTCTTTCACTTTTTTGTAAGCAGCAACACTTTTCCCAAAACTATGAACACCTTGCCCGATACCAACACTCGCCAGAGTATCGTGAAATTCATATAACATTTTATCTTGTGATGCATCCGACTTCGCTGTGGTGACTCCTGCCTTTGCCTGAATCCCCTCACGGTCTAGAGCATTATTAATATTATCACGAGCAGTTAAAATCTGTTCATTGTATAAATCATTACTCTGTGTCCGAGCATTACCCTGTGACCTTGCCTCATTGATATTGTATAAATCCATTGTTTATGATGTATCAACATTTTCTTCTAAATTATCTTTTTTTAAAATATCGTCTACATCTCCTTCTTCAACACTCACACTTGGTTTATCTCCTACCGCCATAACCTCAGAAAAATTACGATACATAATAGGAGGATTTTCTTGCAGATCTAAATGTATAAAATTATATCTATCTGGTGTCGCTTTTTTGTATAGAGCAATAAACTTTTCCGGTCCTCCAAACAGATCCCCATATTCCTCCGCCACCTTTAATAATTCCTTTCTGTTTGGAAATGGACTCCCGATGATAACATTCGTCGCGTTTTGTCTTATTATAGGGGATACACTACGAAAATTCTGACTAGAGATAACTAATAACTTAATATTAAAATGTCTGAAACGGGAAGCAAGATGATTTATTCTACCTTCTCTTTTAATTGATCCCAGACAATCATCTATAATCACAGATATTTCAGGTTGTTCTTCTTTCGTAAACTCTTTCTGTCTTTCTACGATACCATCTATGATACTATCTTGATATTGATCGTATGTATCAAATGCTTCTTTTAAAAATCGGGATGTGACATCATTTGCTATCGTATTTGAAATTATATGAGTTGAATCAAATCTCTCTTGTGCATCGTAGAAGTCACTATTGAGAAGCATATTACTGATAAGAGTTGATTTCCCCGTCTTCACAGGTGATACGAGCAATACACACGCTCCACCACCAAATCCATCTATCTGTGGGAGATGTTTGTGCACGGGAGGTAATCCAGATTTATTTAAATATTCAACTTCAGGATCTTTCACTGGGATGACGCTTGGTCCTTTTTCCATTTATATGTATTATATATATTTTTATTTTCTTTTTTATTGTAAAGATGAGAGTTTTTGTCGTAAATGCATATCCTGAAAGAAGAGAAAAATATGATGAGAAATATGAAATCTATGATGCTGTATGGTGGGAAGATGTTACTGAAGAAGAAGTAGAAAGATATCATTTTAGATATAATGCTAAAATGGAATTGAGAAAAAAAGTAGTTGCTTGTTCATTATCTCATAAAAGATTATTACAAAAAATTATAGATGAAGACTTAAAAAATATTGTAATCATAGAAGATGATGCCTTAATAGAAGATTTTGATAATTTGGATCAATTAGAAAATGTAAATGAGTTCTGTTATATAGGAGGTGATATAACATCTCCATTTCTAAAAGATATGAAAAAATTTAAAGAAGAAGGTGAAAAAGAAAATGTAAGATATTGTTGTGAAAAAGGTATCAATAAGATTGATAAAGATATCTTCAAGATCGGACAGACTTGTGGATATTATATTCCAAATAAACAAGTATCTCAAATGATAATATCAAATATTCCTCATAATCAAAAAGAAAGAGCAATTGATAATGAATATATTCATCTTCAAAAGAAAGGTAAAATAAATTTATTTGTCTATCCTGCTATTGCTACATTATATCTTAAAGATGCCTGTAATGGTTTCACTTATAGTAATTATAAATTGTATGATGATCAGAGTTTATATTAATCCAGCGAGTGCTTGTCCCCAAATATCATCTGCTTGTGGTTGTCCTAGTGCACGTGCGACCTGCTGTTGAACTTTCTTTTCTTGTTCTTCTTTTTCTTTAACAATTGCTTTCTGTGCTTTACGAACTTTTCTTTTTTCTTCATATTGAGATAATGCGTCTGCTGTTATCTTTGCTACTTGCTCCTCACTAAACATCACCTTAGTATTACGGACTTCTTCTTGGACTTCTTTCTTTTGCCGTGCCTTTCTTTTACTTATAGGTGCTTCCTTGCCTTCTGCTTTTAATTTCTTTGCTTCTTCTCTTTTCTTTTTCATATTCTCCCGTGCCTTTGCGAGTGCAGCGAGTTGTTTTTCAGACGGTGGTTTTCTCTTCTTCTTTTCTTTGACTGGTTCCTTAACCGCCATCACTTGCGGAGTCTTAAACACTTCACTTCTCTCCAATTTCTTTTTTTGTTTTACTGGGACTGGTTCATCTTCTTCAATTACTTCTTCATCAGAGTATTCAAAATTAGGGTTCTCCTCTCCAGTATCCTCATCAACTTTTTCTGTAACTTCCATCTTTACAGCACCTTCATCTGCAGATGCTTTGGATACGAGGGGATCTCCTTCTTCTGCTACGAGTGGTTTTTCTTCTGTGGGTGCTGGGGGCATTTCCATCTCAGGTAAATAATTAGAACTCATATTTTATACTATTCTATATTTTATTTGTAGATATATTTATTTTAAAATGTTTTATTGTAAAGTCCTTAAAATTTATTGGTAATTGATGTAAAAAGATATCTTTTTGAGGTTAGAATTGGGGGTCAAAAAAGGGAGGAATTGTTGGGGTAAAAGTGGTGAAAGTTGCATCAGAAGGCGTCAAAGTTAGAGTTTGGTGATAAATTTGGAATATTTTCACTTTTTGAAATTTCATCACTTTTTTATTTTCTATATACATAACACGTCTCATTATGTAAATAATACTCTCAAAAGAGTGTTTTTTGAAATTCTGAAGTAGTAGAGAATCAGAATCTCTTCTATTACGGTAATGGTAATGATACTATTATTTACTTTTCTCTTTCATATACATAACATATAGTAAAGAGAATACCATAACAATACAACCGTTTTCATATCTTTTAACATAATTGAAATTTATAGAGAATAAAAAGAAATCAATGAATATATTATATACAATATGATGGAAGAATATTTTAAAAATCTCGTTTAGGGTTATTGATTTAAAAAGAAAGTAATATTATTTACAATATAATGGAAGAAAACCCGAAGCAAACGGAGAAAAAGATATTAATTACAAAAAATAAAAAACGCCGTGCACGGAGTGATGCAGAAAAGCACCAACTCCGCCTCGCCAATGAAAGAGTCAAGGCATACAGAAAACGCCAAGGGATTACATCAATCAGTGCTCGTATGGTCTATCGGATCCCCGAACCTTGTCTGCAAATAAATCGTTACGAAACCCCAATTATTATAAAATTTGATTGAAAGTCTAACTCTGGGGGATAAAATTCTAACTCTGGGGGATAAAATTCTAACTTCTCAAATATTTTATACAACTCTCAATAAATTTGAAAGATATCATTTACATTAATAAATATTGAATGAATAAAAGTAGATTTATTATCTGTGGGAACAAAGAAATTTGTGTTCGTTTCGCACCTTCTTCAGGATTCAGAAGTATTTATAAAAATGGTAAAAGATATTATTACAATAAAACTTATAAAGATATTGTGATTAAAAAATCTTTTAAAACTCTTAAAGATGCACTTTGTTATAAATATATAGTTCATCTAAAAATAAGATCAAAAACTATTTAAAGTTACTCTGACTATAATGAGTATGAATCCTTGCGATCAAACCCCCCCAAAACAAAACGCTCACCACTACTCCTACTTCACTCTCCAAGAGTTTAAT
>VMHT01167409.1_pt1 | contig 14500 bp, 19 predicted proteins | sample 4693611 | NCBI WGS metagenome assembly VMHT01 (sample SAMN12280063, study PRJNA550983) | marine metagenome | isolation source: seawater sampled from same location over 5 years 0.02-0.2 micron viral filtrate | place: USA: collected off the coast of southern California halfway between the port... ... | reverse complement strand
ATAAAGGACCAACAGCAAGATTGATATCTCTGCCTCCCACTTCCACAATTATTTTATTTAAAATGCCACTGAAATTGAAAGAGCCATTATAAGATTGGTAGCCTGTTGATACTCCAGACTCAGACAGGATGTCAGTGCCTGTAAAGACTGCAGTAGTTCCGTTAAGTCCTCTAACGTGCATGTATATTCTATCTTGAGCATCTTGTTTATCTACCTCGATTGTATATTTAACTTCACCACCGTTGTCTATTTGTAAATCAGATATGTCAATGGTGTTAATAAAAGTTGTACCCATACCCGCAACACCCATCGTAGATGTTGAATTACCACCACCTGTTATCTGTGCACATTTATCCGCACCTAAGCCATAACAAGAATTACCAGTAGGCATACTTGCTGAACCTTGACCTCCCCAATCAATGTCCATATCGCCTTCTTTATTAGAAGGAACATATCCACTAGATCCATCCAATATGTCTCCTGAATCTTCGTTTGTGACAGTCGTAGTAGTGGTTGTTACTGTGGTCTCAGTAGTTGTAATTATTTCTGTACCTTTATCTTCTTCAGTAATGTCAATTTGTGTATCTTCTGTAATTGTTACTCCAGGAGTACAAAGACCTTGTACATCAGGTAAGCAAGTATTAGCTTTTAGAGAAAAGGGTAGTATTAATACTAAAATTAACACAAACCAAATAAGTATGTCTTCTTTTTTCATGCATTAAAATAAGAGCAATAAAGAAAGAGCCATAAGACCAAAATTCTTAATATCATTAAAATCTCCATTTGGTGTTTCTTCTTTTACTTGTTGAACGTAGCCTACTTTATATCTACTGCCCTCTGGAATTTCATCAGGGTTTTCTTCCCAGTATGCTGCAGCTTCAGCACCTATCAAACCTTTAACAGGGCACGGGGTTCCCGCGTCTGTCATGCTGTCCCAGACACGAGGGTCCTGACAAAGTAAAGCGACAGCCGACACTTTCATGCCGTAGGAATACTGGCTGCGAGATAATTTGAGAAGCTGACATAGCTCATCGTCTATAAGTACGCCTGTAGCTACGCCTAAAACATTATTTTGAACACTACCACCAACTCCAACTTTACATATATCTGAATTTGAATTTGGAATTACAGGTGCGTTCGCTGTTGGAGGTGTGTTATTTACTACAGTTGAGGACACCGTGTTGGTTTCCCCCCAAGAATTTTGAATTGATAAAAACATAAAGACTATGGATAGGAAGGCACAAAAGAAGTAGAAGTATGCTTTAAACACTTAACATCTCCAACGCTTACGTGCTTGTCTTAGTCTTGAATTTGGATCTTTAGCTGCTTTAGGGAATTTTTTCATTTGACCAGCAGATCTTGCACAGAAAGATTTTCTACGTTTTGCAGCTTTACTACCTTTCTTTACTTTACCCGTGACTGCTGTTTTCAATTTAGAACCAGGGTTCTCTGATCTGTATCGAGCAACGCCTGCTTTAGTCATTCCCGCCCCAGATTTAGTGGAGCGGAAATATTTTTTAGTTTTTGGCGGCTGCTTGTCTGCCATTATCCGAAGATGCAAGTCAATGAAGTTACGTTAGTTAATGTGGCATGAATATTGTTTTGAAATCTCAAACCTGTATCACCAATGTAAGTTTCAATCACTGCTGTAGCTGACCCTGGAGTATCAAGATCTAGCAAAGTTGCTCCAGTGCTAGAGTCTTTTAGAACAATACTTCCTGCAGATCCAGCACAAACAGCATGAATAGCTATTAGTCTTGCAGGACCACTAGAAACATTTCCTGTAGCAGTTACTTTAGCCGATCTATAGTTAATCATAACTTACTCCTTACGCAGGTACATCACCAGCAAGTGCTATTGAATTATTTTGTAAATATTTCACAGTCACTGTTGCAGCACCTGTTGTTGCATCACCACTAGCACCTGTAAAATCAGCTACCACTTGAATATCAGTTGTGCCAATATTTGTAGCTTCCGTGTCAAGAGTACCATAAGTAGTACCTAATGCTTTAGCATTTGCAGCATCAATAAAAGCATTTGCATCAGCTATCGTTCCTACTGAAACAGTTGCAGCCCCACTGTCATTATTTACTGTGGTTACATTCAATACCACATCGGTGATTTGTGAATTTGCAGGAATTGTTGCTATCACTTGATTTAAGTGAGAAGCACCAATAACATCAACAATTGCTGATTGTGCCATTACAACAAAACCTGTGTTTTTTACATTAGTTCCTAAAGTAGTCCCTACTGTGTCTTTAATCGTTCCAGCTTTTACTGGACCCGAAAATGTAGTTGTTCCCATGTCTATCTCCTTTTGTTAATAGTCCCCGAAGGGTCATAGGGTTAATAAAGTTATATTTTGACATAAAAAAAGGGCGCAGTCAAAGACATACGCCCTTTTAAAAGTGTGTTTAAATTAAAGATTATGCACCAGATGTACCAAATACACAGCGTGGGTCTGAGAAACCAAATGAGTATCTCTCTCTAGCTTTGTATCTAACGTTTCCTGTATCAAAATCACCTTCCATAGAAGTTCTGATTGGTGAACGGTTGAAGTATTTAAAACCGTTCGGCACATCAGTTTTGATGTAGAAAGCATTGATATCGCTTAAGAAGTGATTCACTGTGTATCCCTCAGGAATCATACCCATGTTTCTTATAGCATTGATATCATTATCTGCAGTTGCTGGTCTTAATGCAGAATTCATTAGTCTGTCAGCAGTAAACTGTAATTCTTTTGGAATAATTAGTTTTCTACCTTGAGCAGCAATCTTTAAACCTCTCTCGTCTACAAATGCAGCGATGTCGATTAATGACTGCTCTAATGATGTTTCATTAAGGTCAGCGTCAGTAGCAAGTCTGTTTGAGAATGTGCCACCTTGTGCTAGTGGGTGTTGTGTATTAATCAGTGATACACCATCACCACCAGGATTAGTTCCTGAAGCACCACCAGCAGCAAATGCTGTGTTTAAAATGTCAGCACCTTTTACTTGCTTTGTGTTTGCCATTGATCTTGCAAGAGCTCTTGTGTATCTAGCAGCGAGTCTATCATAAAGATTATCTTCGATAGCCTCTTCTGTGATTGCAAATGCTAATGCAATTGTGTCGTGTGTATAACGTGCTGTAAAGGATTCAGTTGCAGTATCAAATGATACTCCCGCACCTTCTGCTTTAGTTGGTGCAGAACCGAAACCTGCTAACATCACTTCTTCTTCAAAAGCACGATCTGAACTCTCTTCATCGAAAATCTCAGAGTGTTCATTTTCGTATCTTCCGTATTCCAAACCAAACAATGCATTTAGGCCTGGTTCTAACTCTTTAACGAGTTGACTTCTAGATATAGCCATAGATTAACCTCCTATATGCCTGTTGTATCAGTGTACTGATGCTTATTAATTCTAACAAGAATGTTAGCGTTAGCAGCAGTGTAATCACTGTTATCTGGGTCTGTTGATAAGTCATACACAGCGAAGTTTGAACCATTGCTGGTTGCAAATGTGCTACCATCTAATGCTACACCAGAAATACCTGATTTGGTAGATCCTGCTGCATAAGTTGCAATGTTCGCTGTTGAACCAACCTGTGCTCTTCCGCCGTTTGTATCATCCACTTTGACTGCGAATACTACATTCGGATCACTGATTACATTTGCAACAATATCGTCTGCTACAATTGCACCTGGATAGAAGTTTGAGAAAGTTGGTTTTTGTGTAGTTGGATCTGTGTAGAAACAACCATTAAAAACACCAACAAGCTCAGCACCGGCTGTTGATCCACGAGAGATGGCTCCGTTTGCGTTTAGCACAACAGGATCTCCCATAAATATGGAATTCGTTTCATTGCTAGCGATAGACATTTGTTGTTGTCCTTGGCCCTGATATGCAGAACCCATCATTAGCACTGGACGAAATCCGAAGTTACCGTCTTGATTTGCCATTGTTTTACTCCTTTAAAAGTAAAGTTAATAAAAAGTAACTAACAACGGCCTATAAAAAACTTATTCAGTCTTTTGTGAGCCACCGAAAGTCACCCTGCTTTGCCTCTCAGGTTTACTGATTGGCATACTGGGGTGAGCATCCTTCAATAGATCATTGTCAACAGCCTTCATCTGATCTTCAGTTAGGCCTTTGTAATAATTATTACGTTGAGCAATGAGCTCTTCTGGAATGCGAGCCAGCAATAAGCCACCTACTCCAATAACTCCTGCGTTTTTTCCGTCTTCTATAGTTGGTAATTGCCAGTCTGGGTATTCGTCCGCTCTTACTAATTCATAACCCTCACGAAGACGGTTAATCACGTTCTTAGTGTCCTGGAATCCCTGGACTTCTGCTCTTATCCAACGATGGATATATCCATCAGGCGCAGGTGGTGCATCGAGTGATGACGGTCTCTGCCAAACACGTTTACGCTGGGTTTTAACCCGCGTGTCAGCAGATCTTGAGGTTTTAGTTGTCATGCTTGACCTCCTTGTTTAACGTACTTTGCGTACTCTGTTAGTGGCACACCTAGTTTCTTAGCAATGGCGACTTGTGAGGGTGTGAGTCTCACGGTCTTGCTGCGTGCATTTTTAGAGGATGAACGACTTGCGCTGGCAACAGCTTGCACGGGTCTGTCTTCAGCAGAATTATCATTCACCTCAGCCTCATTACGACTGAATTTATGAGGAAACTCGTTTCGCATGCGTTTATCTACTTCACTATAGTATTCTTCTGACTTCGGGTCAAATCCTTCTTGTCCCACAAGTTTTTTATGAATTGAGATAGCTGTATACGTCATAGCTTCATCAGCACCAAACCAAGAATTATCCTCTGCCCATTTTTCAGCACGTGGATCTGGTTTAGCAGGAGGAGTTGGTTCTTTATTAGGAGTCTTTACTTCTGTTCCAGTATCCTCTCCCTCTTTGCTTTGTTTAGCTTCACTAGCACGTAGACGCTCTGAGTCTATAGTTAGTTTAGTAAGTTCTTCTTGAGCTTCAACCTGAGCCTTAACATCATTTTCTGATACGGCTTTTTGATATCTGTCTTGAAGAGCTGCTTTCGAAATTTCAATTCTGTTTTTAAATTCACTTAAATAACCTGTGTCTAGGTCTTTATATTTTTTATCTAAATCAGAATATTGTTTTTTAAGACCATCCGCAAATTGAATAGCTGCTTGTTCACGTCTTTCAGCTTCACGCATTTTTGCGGTCAACTTATCAATACGTTTTTTTACGCCATCAGAATATTCGTTAAGGTCTTCTTCATTTGATTGTTCGTCTGACTTGACTTCACGAACGGAAGTATCCTGTTCTTTTACTTCTTGAACTTCAACGTCGTCTTGTTTTAGTTCTTCTTTTATATCAACATCAACAGGATTGCCTGATGTATCTATATCTACCATTTTTTGTTCCGGCATGGGACATGACCTCCATGTGTCTATGTATATGTTGCATGTAATATGTCTTCCGGATCACCAATCACCGCTAAGATTTCATCATCGTTCAAAAGTCTTAGCTCCCCACCGTCTATCTTAATCCTAGACCCTGCGTACTTAGCAAAAAGAACCCAATCTTTTTCCTGGCACCAAGGACCATCAGAAAATCTTTCTTTATCTTTATACGCATCTGGTCCAACTTTCAAGACTAATCCTACATTAGTTGTTAATTGAATTTCTTCTTGTGCTTTGTCAGTAAGATGCACACCACCCTTTGTTTTGCTTATTCCAGTGTGTGGCATGATCAATATTCTCCAACCAGTTGGTTGAGGAAGTTTTTTCATGCTAGTAACTTCTTTAGCTTTTTCTTCTTTCTTAGCCATATAGTTAGGCAATATAAGTTTACTCATTTTCTTCAAACCTCTTCATTGTTTCTTGCATTTCTGCTTTTGTTGATCTTAATGCTTCTAGCTTACCTGTCAAATACTTATATTCACTCCAGTCTTTGCAGCCCGCTGTAATTGAAGCAAGAATGCTTTCTTCTCTTTCTTCTATTTGTTTTTTAAACAAACTAAATAATTGAAATACGTCCACTATTTCGTAATTTTCTTACTTTTTTCCCATGAGCGAAGCCCAGACATTCCGAGCAAAGCTGTGACAAGCGGAAATAAAGTCGACATGTCAAGCTCTGGAAGAGGGTTATGTTGAATACTAAAAGCAGCAAGAGTAAAAACAATAAATTGTTTTAATACGAATTCCCACAATATCGCTAACGCACAGGACATCCCGATAAGGGGCCTCCACGACCGCTGCATCATGCCACCAAAACCTGTAGCAGTAGACTTAGCATCAGCTAAGTTAATATCCATTTGTTTAGAATTTATTTCGTTCTCTAGTTCTTTGAGCTTGTTTCTTGCGGCAAGCTTCTCTTCTTCTGAAGTGTGGACACTGTCGATAACTTTACCAACAGTGTCTACTAAAGATCCGCCTAATAATTTTGATAACATTGATTAGATAAATTGAGCGGCTGCCCAACCTATTACGAGACCTACGATTAACCATTTCTTTTTTGGATGGTCATTCCAAAGTTTTTTAATCATATCCATTAGAATACTCCTTTGAATGGTACCTTCTTCACTTGCACTGCTTTTTGACCCTGAGTTTTAGATTTAGCAGGATCTATTGCAGGAAGTTTGTAAGGGACTTTTTTACCGTCGATTACGGTACTATTATCTGTAGCTTTGTCCATTACTTTTTCCCCTTCCTTTTTTTGATTAATGGGCTCGTACCCTTCATCTGAACGCCGCATTTTACTTGTCCGCCACGTTTCATTTCAATAAAATCTTTAGAACCTTTACGTCGTTCTTCCATAAGTCTCATAGTATCTTCAATATCTTTTAAATTTTTTTCTTCATCTTTTGCAAATTTATCATCTAAATCTTTTTGACTTTTCTTTTCTCTTTTTGCCTGGTCTTTTGCTAATTGTTGTACTGCCATTACTTCCTCTTTTTCAATAGTGGGCTTGTGCCCTTCATTTGCATACCCATTTTAGCTTTTTTAATGACACCACGACCAATGAGAATGTCCTTCTTAGTGATTTTACCATCGCCGTCCATATCTGGGAAACTTTTCTTTTTCTTCTTTTTTGCCTGACCACCTTTTTTCTTTTTATCAACTAAATCAAGCTTACGAATAGCGTTGTCAAAAGCTTCTTGTGAGAGAGTTTTGTTATCCAATGATTTTTTTAAGATAGACTCAATCATTGGTCTGATTGTAGGTCCTAATTTTTTTAGTTCTGCCATATTGAAAAATTACACTATTTTGTTTTTAATGCAAGAAAGCTTCTTTCGATCTTGGATCCATATTAATCTTTGCCCATTGAAATAAAGTCTCTGCTTCTTCTTCATTTAGGTACAACATATAGATTTGTCGTACAACAGAGAGATAACCACTCGCCACGATCAACGGATCGTACTCTTCTGTTATGTATGAAAGACTATTTGCTGTTTGATCACGAATAACAATTTGAAGATCCTCTAATTGTTCAGGAGTTATGTTCGCAAGACTGTACTTAAGTCCTTTTGGTACGAGATTTTCCTGCTTTTGAGAGGGCGATTGCGATTTTTTGTTTTTCTGCTCTTTTTTTGCCATGTTTTTTTGCCGTTTTCCTTACTATTTTAGGTGGATTCTTTTTTACTTCCTTAAATGCCTCGTCAACAGACATTTTACCCCCCTTTGCCCTCGTTTGGACTACGTTTTTCATGAGTGAGCTCAAATAATTTGTAGGCGTAAGCCTTTTTTTACGGCTTTGCTGCTTTACTAGCTGCTGTAACTGTTGAATTTGTTGTCTTGTTAAGTTTTTGTTAGACATTAGTTACCTGCCCTCTTTAATTGATCTCTTTTGATAGCCATTTCCTGTCTATATTCTGTCAAATCTTCCTGAGTTTGCAACTTTTTCTCTGCTAAATCTCTGTCTTGGTCTAATTTTTGTTGATCCATCTGAAATTGCATCATGGACTCTTGAGCCTTACGTTGAATTTCAGCACCGCGAAGCTCCAACTCCTTGTTTTTAAGCTCGACTATCGGATCTTGGCCCTGTTGCATTAAACCTTGTTGCTCTTCCTGTACCATTTTGTTTGTAACAACAGCGATGATCTGTGAAATTTGATTTTCCGCTTCTTCTTGAATTTGTTGCATGATTTGTTGAGGAACTTGTCCACCCATTTGTTGTGCAATCTGCATCATCTGTTGTTGTACTACAGCTTGTATTTGTGCTCTTGCAGCTAAGGATACGTGTTCAGAAACATGTCCTTGTAAAATAGCAAGTATTGCAACTTGTGACTTAACTAATTGTGAAGACATAAAAGATCTATGAGCTTCAATGTGTGCATCATGATTCTGTTGAATAAAGGCTTGTAACTGTGCTCCTTTTAAAGCTTGTGCATTTTCTATACCTGGATCCATAGGTGCTGGTTGCTGAGGAGGAGGTAATAAATTTTCTATATTCTGAATACCCAGAGCTTCATACATTCTTCTAAAGGCTTCATACAGATTATGCATTTGTGGATTACTTTGTGCTAACTGTAATTGCATTTGAGCCATTGTAACTCTTTGAGAAATAGAAAATACATTGGGATCAGATTGAGGTAACACATCAACTCGTTGATCAAAATCTTGAGCTTTGATAAAAGAATTACCCCCCGCAACGTTATAAGGATAGTTCGGTGGTAAGTATGTTGAAAATACTTTTGCTAATAATTTAAATTCTATTTTTTGTGCATAGTGTAATCTTTTGTGAATTGCTGACATGACCTTGGTTCCTCTTTCGAGTAAGGCCATGGTTGTACCAACAGGCATCTCAGAACTTCCACCCTCTGCTAATTTCATATCAGCTATAGAAGCAAATCGTCTACCTGCATCCACACAAAACCCTAGTAAGCTAAATAATGTAGCAGACGGCTCTTTGTATGGTAAAGGTAGTAGTGAATCTCTTAATACTCCATTAGGCGCATCAACATCTCTAAACTCTCCTGGTTGTAATGGTTGATCATCGTCTCTGATTCTAAAACCACGAGACTTGAACCCAGCAGGTAGATTTGACAATGTTCCTGCATCAAGCAATTGACGAAGAGCAGCAGTTGCAGTTCTACTAAGACCACCCAACATATGAATGAGACCAAAGCCATAAAAACCAAGACCAGGTAAAAATTTGTAATGAACAAAATATTGAATCTTTTTTCTAATAGGGTCTTGTTTATTATAGTTTCTATAAATAGATAAAATTTTCCCTGAACCTTCGTCAATAGTGACAATATATGGTACTTTAATTCCTGACTCTTCTTCAAAACCCTTTAAGTCTAACAAGACATGCATTTCTAATAAAGTGTAATCTTCATAAGTATCTTCTTTTTTGGTGCCCTCCAATTGATCATACTTATCTTGAATATCATCATCCGTGTCATATGGATTAATTTTTACATCACGATAAAAACCAGCTATCTGTTGTTTTTTGATTTCATTCTCTGTCATCTTTACAACGTGAGTTACACGCTCTGCAGATACTAAGTCTGAAGTCATGTAAGGAACAACTAAATCTTCTGCTGCAATAAATTTAGATACAGCTCTTCCCATACCGCCATCATAATAAATTTTCTTAAATGCACTTCCAGCTAAAGGTAAGTGAAACAATAGCTGATCCATTTCAGGATCATACTCTTCCATTACATCAGTGATGTAATAATTCATAAACTCTTTTACACGTTCTGATTGTGACTCAACTTCTGGAGTTGATGTTCCAATTATTTGTGTACGAACAGGACCGCCTGCTGGCAATAATTCTTTATAAGACTGTGCTTGAAACTGAACAACAGACTCTGAAAGTAACGGATGATAAACACCACTTGCACCGTCAAAGGGTCTTGTTCTTTCTTCATACTTAAATCCTAAAAGATCTAAACCTTTTGTATAACCTTGTTCCCATTCTTCTCTTGAACTTTTATCAGAGGTATAGCCACTTTGTAGTTCATTAGATAATTCATCTAAATCTTCATCCTCTAGAAATTCTGATAAGTTAGCTCCAAAAGGAACTCCCTCTTGTTGTTCCTCTTCAGGATTGATGATAACAGAACCATCCTCTTCTTCTAAAAACTTTCCTTCTGGCTGTTCGCCATCTAACGTAATTTCTTGTCCTACTTTTTCTATTTGAATAATTTCAGCAGGATTAATTGCTTTATCTATGTTATCTACCATTTATGACCTCATTTAACGAAACTAAACTAGGACTTTCTATTTGTCCACCTCTTTTACGTTCAACATAACTGCCTAATATTTCTTGAACAACTCCTGGTCTATCTTCTTCTCTAATAGATTCAAGCATTGGTTTTAAGTCAATAAAGCCCCAACCTTCTTCAACACCTGGATTTGCTTTACCGTCAATGTTGGAATGACCACTCCAATAACTTACATCCACAGGTGAAATAAATCTACCTTCTTCATCTTTAGCTCCTTGTTCATAAACTTTTGGAGCAACAAAACTATCTCCATAAAGTCTAGTTCCAATCTTATCTATTTTATCAACTACTTTTTCTGCAGCTCTATACATGTGGTTGTCTGTCGGTTGTTTTGAACTACCATAGAAATCAAACATACCTTGCGATTGTTTTTCATTGTGGTGAGTAGATAACGCAGTATCGTGATCGACATAACCTGATCTAGGGTTGTTTCTGTCAAACTGAATTTGTATACTAACCTCTCCTGGAACCCAGGCTACTTGATCAACACCTGATTTAACAGAATCTTGAATAAACTCATAAATAGCTTTTTCAGCGTATGCTTGAGGAGACGCAGAATAAGGAACAGTTTTACTAAGAGCGTTTTCTGAGTTCTCTCTTTTAATTCTATCTTGTTTAAATAAGTCTTCTCTAAACTCATTTTGTTTTTTTAAAAACTTTAATATTTCATCTGCTCTAGTATTTCTTTCTAAATAACTTTCAACGTTAGCTGCTGGAATATTATCAGTCATTACTGCTGGTCCACCGATGTAAGCTTTGATCAAAGTTTTCATTACAGGACTGCCCGCAGGAATAAATTCCATATCTCTATCATTTTTAAATACTTTATAGTCAGTAAAAGATATGTCCTCTTCAGCAGTTACTTCTCCGTTTTCGTTTGCAAAATTTCCCTCAGGAGTTCTAACAAGAACATCGGAAGGGTTCTCTTTATTCTGAAGAGCATAAACTCTTCCTCTTCCCATATCATCATCATAACGTGTCATTTCCATTATTCTATTTAAGGTTTCTTTTTCTCCCTCGTTAATTTTATAAAAATTTTCTAAAGCAGGTAATTTGTTCTCGGCATAGGCAATATTTTTATCCACCAGCTCATACAACTTTATTCCTAAACTCGGATCGTAAGAGGTGTTTCCTTTTCTCATTCGCTCTTCGTGATCAGACTGCACTTCAATCAAATAGTTAACAGGACCGTTGTCACCTTCAATCATTCCTGTACGATAATGAAAAGCGTCTGTTCTATTTGCACCTTTCAGATCTCCTGAGTAATGAGTCCCGGAAGCTAAGTTTTCTCCAAGAGATTCTCTTGGTGCAACAGTGACTGCTTGAACATCGTAGTTCTTTGTTCCTATTACCGACATGTTTTCATAAGTAGGCGTTCTTTCTCCTGTTGGCAGAATACCCTGACTAGGTGGAACTAAAGCATCTTTAATATTAGCATTCATATTTGAAGCTATCTCGTTAATAACATTAAGATAATTTTCTGGGTCTGCTCCTAAGGGACGTTCTTCTCTTAACTGATTTACAACTTGATCTAATCTATTTCCAAATTCTGCTGATAGAGCTGCACCATATTGTTCAATCTCTTGCGGTGTAAAATCTTCACGATCACCAGCACGAAGTCTGTCTCTCTCCACAACCAACGCATCACTAACATCTAAAAGATATTGTTGTAGCTCAGGAAAATATTTACCCACATAACGACTGTTTGAATAACCACCTAATTGTTCTAATGCTTCAGTAACTTTTTTCTGAACCTGTGATATCTCAGATACTCCTCTATCTGATCCACGATTGTATCTTGTTTTGATAACGTTAGAGTCTAGAGCTCCGCCTGATTCTGTTAAGGATAAAAGGTCAGCTTTAGTAATAGGAGTGTCAGGTCTTTCTCTATTTGCTATCAACAGTTGGTATTCCAATCCAGAAGTTTTTAAAGCAGAAGAATCGTAAAAATCTGAAAAAGGTGTGTTTGGATAATTTTTTTTAATTTGTCTAAAATCGTTATAAACTTGTGTTGGTGTCTTAGCATAGTCTTCCGGTAAGAGATTAACAAAAGCTTTGATGTTACTGACACTACTTCGTCCTTGGTCAATGTTATAAAGTCCTCCACTAGATTGTTCTACTCTTCCTGCATCGAAATAATCTTTGTCTGTGTAAAGTGTTCCCATAAACTCAAACTGACCACCGCCTTTGGGAGCCTCTGGTTCTGTCAGTTGTGCAATAAATCCTGAAGCAAGGTCGGCGATTTGTGGACCATATCTATTGACTGCTTGCTTAATTACAAAATCTTTTACAACGCCCGCAGGTGTTTTACCTAAAATATTACCAACTAATTTTTTATCTTTGGCTATCTGATCTTTATTTTTTTCACGAAATTTTTTTATGCCTTTTTCGTCCGAGCTAAAAAAGTCACGAACCAGGTCGGCTAATCCTCTTGCCTCTTCATCAGTGGTTCCTTCTAATCGGGACTCCGCTATATCTTGAGCTGTCTTAGCTGCACCCTCAATGTCTTCTCCCACCTGCTCTTGTTCCGTGGTCCGTTCTTCAGGCCTCGTGTTTAAGAAGCTAGCGATATCTCTAAACCTGTCAAAAATCGACATTAATAATATTCCCTTTTGTGTTGTGGTACTGGCTCATCTTCAAAATCATCTTGAAGCTCGATCCAGTGACCTTGTCTAAATCGCATCAACGCCTGAGTTGTGGAATCCACTAAGTCATCATACTCTCCATAAGGAAAGGCAGCACATTCTTCAATAAGTTCCTCGGCCCACGTTTCACCTTCTGGGTACCAAACAACGCCTGATTGAAACAGTGGTGCTACAGCGTTAACTCTGCTCAACTTATCATTGCCTTTTGAAGGTGTAAAGTTGATAACAGGGATACCTCGCATCCGCAGTTCTTGCGTTAAGGGTGTACCACTTGCCTTTGCTTCAATGACCACGGACTCCGGTTCCCAATACTTGTAACTCTCATACGCAATCTCTTTCATCTCAGGAAAATCCCAACGACCTTTTTTCATATCTAATAAAATTATATTCGGTGTTTTTTCATCTGGCATAAAAATACCCCACGTCGTAATAGCAGAATAGTCCGCAGTTTCTTTTTTACTGAAAGCAGTATCATACGATTGTATCACGTGTGTAAGACCAGGCATCTTGGGACTCTCCCACGGCTGCCACCATTCACGTTTGATGATTGCACCTTCTTCGGCAGTTGGATTCTGTTGCCACTGCGCATTCCATTTAGCAATAGAGATAGAGGCCTTGACAGATTCTAATTCATCTAACTTCCAATACTCAGGCCACACAGGTTTCTCAGATGGTAGGATCGCCGGAAATTCAATAATCTCCCACTGGTCGGCTTTTGGTTGTCCTTGAGACTTGATTAGTTCACCTGTGATATCTTTTGTGTTCCAACGAGTCATTACGATAACAATAGAACCACCTGGTTGTAAACGCTGACGAGGACCAGAAGAATACCACTCCCACGCATTCTCTAAAGATTTTGCACTAAGAGCATCTTGTTCGGAGTGTGGGTCGTCGATAATTAATAGATCAGCACCACGACCTGTAATAGCACCACCGACACCGGCAGAAAAATATTCTCCCCCTTGATTGGTTTCCCAACGACCTGCTGCTTTGGAGTCCGCCGATAATTCCATGCCTGGAAAAATATTTTGATAATCTTGTGTGTCAATTAAGTTTCTAACTTTACGACCAAAGCGTTGTGCTAATTCTGCCGTGTGTGATGTTTGAATAATCTTTAACCGTGGTTCACGGCCCATCATCCATGCAGGGAATAAAAAAGATGCAAATTCAGATTTTGTGTGTCTAGGAGGCATATTAACAATCAATCTTTTATTTTTCTTTGTTGCAATGTCCTCAAATTTTTTTGCAATTATTTTATGGTGATTACCCGCAATAAACTCGGGCCAAACAGTTCGAACAAATAACAAAAAGTCATCTTTCTGTTGAGTTTGTAATTCTAAAATTTTTTTTCTGAGTAAGAGTTTCTTTAAAGCTTCTTCTTGCTCAAAGGGGGTTAGCCCTTCAATATTGATTGCCATTGACTTTGTATACCAAATTGGGTCCCTTTTTTCAAAACTTTTTATTGGGGGTTGTGTATGTGCAAAACTTGACTTTCAGTCTGTTCTATATACAAGCCGCGCAACACAGGGGGGTGGGGGGTCAGAAAAAAAGTGCTTCGAGTTTCGGTTTGGTTTGGGACTACTAGATATAGTAGGGGTAAGAGTGTCGGGGTACTAGATTTTGGGGGATCTGAACATGGATCAAGTCCAG
>VMHT01129518.1_pt1 | contig 14503 bp, 34 predicted proteins | sample 4693611 | NCBI WGS metagenome assembly VMHT01 (sample SAMN12280063, study PRJNA550983) | marine metagenome | isolation source: seawater sampled from same location over 5 years 0.02-0.2 micron viral filtrate | place: USA: collected off the coast of southern California halfway between the port... ... | reverse complement strand
AGCCTGCGAGTTATTTCGGTTTATTTGGGATTTTTTCTTTAATTATTTTTTCATCATACCGCGATCAGGTCGGTGATCTTCTCGACCAGAGGGCGACACGCGGCACGATTCTTGATCGACTTGACGTAGGCGTTACGGATCTTCGCCTTCGATGCGTTCTCGTCGAGACCTTCCATAGCGTCATCAGTTTCCTTCGCAGCGTTATCGTAGACGAGGAACGCAGCGTCCCATCCGCCTCGATTGTTCTCAAGGTAACCCCAACCCTCATTCTTCCATCGCTTCAGAGCATCAGCGAGGTTGCGGTGGGGGGTGCGACATTCGAGAACACACTTGCCTTCGCTCTTGCTGACCATGAAGAAGTTGATGACCTTTGAACCGGTCTCGCCACGGATCCATTCGCAGATCGCATCCTGTCCACCCTCGGCGGAGTAGGATCGGTGGCTGGCGGAATCGACCACGATGGTCTTTTCGGAGCCAGTGTTGGCGAGATCGTCGGAACCGGATCCATCGGTGAGGAAGATGATGTTACCGACCTCAGCCTTGCTCTTCGCCATCAGAGCCTGATGAGTGAACTTGGAGATGGTGAGCGAAGCACCGAGGGGAGTCCCGCCCATGCCCAGTTCGCGGATGTACCCAGTAGAGTAATCGTCGGCAGTCTTTCCAAGAACATAGGCATTCTTGAGATCAACATTGAAAAGATTGTTGCGGCTGGAGGTATCGAGGATCTTGATCAGTCGAACGGAATCGCCAACCTCGCCGCCTTCGAAGATGCCATTCTTCTTCTTGGCGTTATGTGACTGGAAGATGTAAACTTCACAGGGAACGTTCACCTTCTTGCAGAACATAGCGAGCATCGATGCCTGACGGATGGTCGAGACACACTTGCCGGACATCGAACCGGACCAGTCGATGACGATAGTGAACGCATGGTTCTTACCGTTGGGCTGGATCTCGGTCTTGAGGAAGAGATCTTCGGTCAACTTGTAAGAATGAAGTTTGTTCATGTCGAGGCGACCCGACTTGCCGACCTGAGTACGCTGGTCGATGTGAGCCGCCTGCTTGCGTTCGAACGCCGTAGCCATTGCGTTGACGGTCGGGCGGAGGGACGCGAGAACGTCCTCGGAACCAGCATAGGTCGCCTCTCGGATCTCGCCTGACTTGTGTGCCTTCCAGAAGATCTTTCGGGTATCTTCGATGGAGACCACGGCTTCCTCGCCCAGACCCTTAGGCATCATGGAAGTGGCGATTCGGCTACCGTACCATCGCTCATCTTCTCCGGCAGCATTGGCAAGATTGTTTTCCACAGCGTCGAGAGACTTGGCAACCTGATCGTCCCAGCCCTGCTGGCTACCGATCTCACCATTCTCCACACCGTCAGAAGACTTCTGTTCGCCTTCGGCAGACTCACCATCGTCGGTATCGTCTTCCATCGACTCGCCGGAATCTTCGCCGCCCTGCGACTTGCCACCTTCGCCATCTTCGGCGGTGGTATCGTCATCGCCGGACTCCTGTCCGCCTTCGCCACCCTCTCCGGGTTCATCGCCGGACTCGGTGGTCTCACCGGGAAGACCGGTGTCGCCGTCTTCGCCTTCTTCTTCGCCCTGATCGCTGGCGGGCATAGGCATGTCGCCTTCACCTTCGCCAACCTCGGGCATACCAACCGGGGGCTGGTTTTCTTCGTGCTGCTGCTTAACCAGTTCCAGAACGTCCTCGACCAGAGTCATGACATCCTCATAGGTCTCAGTGTTCTCGGCACGATCCACGAAGACCTGCTCCTCAGCAGAGAAATCGATCTCGCCATTGTAGGCTTTGGCGTGGAGGTTGAGACGGTCAAGGAAGCATCGGTCGTTCAGATCCTCGTCATCCTTGACTTCGAAGAGATTTCTCTCTCGCATCTCAGGGTAGCCAGCAGCATAGTCCCGGCGGAGACCGGGGTAGCGGCGTTGGATCAACTTGTCGATTCGAACATCCTCGACGATGTTCAGGGTAGCCATGCAAATGTTTTCAGGAACCTTAAAGGTTTCCGAAAGACGCTTGAGGGTGGCGGCGATGTCGGGATCGGTGGTGTGCAGGGCGTGGGACACTTCGTGACCAAGCAGCATGTCCACCAGTTGCTCGGACATACCCTGCCATGCTGGCATAGTCAGTTCGCGGCTGTCGGTGTTGAACATGGCGGTCTTCGCCTTAGAGCAGACCCGAACATGAATGTTCTCGGTCGCCAGAAGACGGGCAAAGCCGGACGAGACTGTGGGAAGGGGTTTCGTTTCCATGCCCATACTGTACCAGAAATCGGACCCCGTAGGGGGCTGGCGGGTGAAAAAACATGATTTTTCTCAAGTTTTTTGACCCCTAACAGAACCCGAACACGGGGGGTGGCGGAATCTATACCTTTATAGGGGCAAAAAACGACCCCCTCTGTTAGGGCTATGTTAGGGTCGAAAAAAAAGTTCAGAAAAATGCCCAGAATTCACCCAAGAGGGTTGCAAGGGGGTTCGATCTCGGTTACAGTATGTGCATATGAGCGACTTCAAGATTAACAAGCCCCGCCGCGAATGGCTCGATGCACTCGCCGCCACGGGGGAAACCACCTTCACCACCCAGACTGCTCAGGCGGTCGCAGAAGCCAACGGCTGGAACGGGATCCCTCTGTGGTTCCGATCTCCAGACTCCCCGTTCAAAATCGGTCGCGGTGTGTTCAGCATTGCGATGTACACGAATGGTTCCGAGCCTACCCCGGCTCCGCTCCCGGCTCCCCCTTCCACCATTGGATTGAAGGGTGGCATGAACTACCGAACCTGCTCCCGCTCCCGCTGGCGTTGCTCGTTCCTCACAGGCTCCTGTCATGTTGATGGCGGGTGCTGAGTCGCGTATCGTCCCCGAGAAGATGGAAGGCTACGTCAAGTGGGGTCACCACAAGGCTGTCGCCACCATCATCGGGTCGAACGAGTTCTACCCCGGTTACGTCACTGGTCTCTCCGGTAACGGTAAGACCACCATGATCATGCAGGCTGCTGCCGACATGAACCGCGAGATCTACCGTGTGAACATCACGCGGCAGACCGATGAAGACGATCTGATCGGCGGCTTCCGTCTGGTCAATGGCGATACGGTCTGGGTCGATGGTCCGGCTGTGGTCGCTGCGAAGCAGGGTGCTATCCTGCTCCTTGACGAGATCGACCTCGGCGGTCCTGCTCTGATGTGTCTCCAGCCGCTGCTGGAAGGTAACGGGATCTTCGTCAAGAAGACCGGCGAGTACGTTGTCCCGGCGAAGGGTTTCAACATCTTCGCCACCGCCAACACAAAGGGCAAGGGCGACGAGACCGGAGCCTTCGCCCATACGGGCATCATGAACGAGGCGATGCTCGACCGATTCCCGGTGACGATGGAGCAGCCTTACGCCAGCGAAGCCGTCGAGAAGAAGATTCTCAAGGGCAAGGGCAAGATCTTCGGCGTGGATGTTGCTGCCGAGGATGGTTTCATCACCTCGCTCGTCCAGTGGGCGAACAACATTCGCAAGTCCTACGAGGTTGGTGCTTCGACCGAGATCGTCACCACCCGCCGTCTGGAGTCCATCCTCAAGGCGTTCTCGATCTTCGATGATCGTATGACCGCCATCGAGATGGGTATCTCCCGCTTCGACGAGCAGACCAAGAGCGACATGCTCAAACTGTTCGAGAAGATCTCCGGTGAGCAGACTCCTGCCCCCGAGGAAGTCGTTGACCTCGCTACCGCCACCCGTGTGGATCTCACGGTCAATTACGACCAGCGTGATGAAGCCAAGCAGCACGGTGCGAAGTGGGATGCCACTGCCAAGAAGTGGTACACCACTGGCGAGAACTACGCCGCCCACCGTTCCTACTTCGACACCGTGCAGCCCACCGCTGCCCCAGAGGGAAATGACAATGACTGCCCCTTCTGATTCCAATGTTTACACTATTGTGCAAGGTGTGCCTGATCTCCCCGATTTCGCCCTTGTGTTTGTTACCCCTGAGGAGGATCCTGATTCTGACCTCCTCGCAGATCCGTATTACGGAAAGGATTGCTAATCATGGCTCGACCACGAAAGCATATCGTCGTAACGGCTTCCCAGATTGAGGAAGCATTCACCAACGGTCGCGTGACCGTCCCCATGCTCGCTGCAATGGCGGGTGTCTCAGTGCCGACCATGCGGCGGCATCTCGCCGAGACCTTCGGCGACCGCATGACCTTCCAGCGGGGTCGGACGGGTGGGCTGTTGCTCGCTCCCGCCACCCCCGAGGTGGAGGCGGACACCGCACCGCTTGCGGAAACTCTTGCATCCTGACGGATGCTGCTCATATGCTGCCCACTGGGGGAAACCCCGGTGGTGCAGTTTTTGCAACTTTGTTTGCGACAACCTGAAAAAAACAGTCTATGTGTAAGGGTTCTGTTAGGGAACCCGCCAGCCCTAGCCCCACCCCTCTTTTCTTTCGGATTGCTCACTAGATGAAAAACCCCAATTCATACAGTAAATCTGAAAACAACATGGGGGGTATAGATTTTCAAAAAATTTTCGCGGGTCAATTTTTGCCCCAGACCCCCTTGCAGGTTCCGACAATCCGAGGTACAATATTCTTCTCATGATCAGGCAACAAGATTCTTTTAACTTTGAACTTTTCAAGTCATACTTCGTCGATCCCCGTCCCGATAAGCCGAACAGGACTGCCCGTATTCGTTTCACATCTGCCCGTGGTCCCGGTAATGGATCAGGCTCAGTATTGATTCGAATCTACGATGGGTCTTCCCCCACGGCAGAGCGTGTCCTAGACATGACCGACCTTGATGATTTCGTGACCACCGATCCTGATGGTTTCCGTGAAGAGGTATGTGATGCAGCAGGTTTGAATCGATCTGGTTGGGAGACCGATCCTTGCACTATCATTGAAGATTCAACCGATGGTGAATATGGAATCACATTTGCCCGTGCCATTTGGAATGCTCTGGTGAAGAATGGATTCAGTGTGAATCTAGATACATCGTCGCCGGAGGAAACCTTCTCGCTTGGGACTCCCCCACACATCACAAAAGTTACAAGCAATTACGCACTGGAGGCTTAGGGAAAACGTATGAAGTTTCACAAAGTTATGAAGAACGCCGAGAATCTTTATCAAACCTTGTGGTCTGACGATCATGAGACACGTTGGTTCATGTGTTCATCGTCCCATCAATTCGCCGGAGAACCCTACGAGGTGGATGAGGCAATGGTGTTTCCTTCATCCGAGAAGGGAGAGATTTGCTCATGGAGTGAACTCGCGGTGAGGAAGCCCCACTCGGTTGATCACGGTGTGCATGAGCAACTCGTCCAAGAGGCATACGACACTCTGATGGAAAAAGAGGGGCGAGAGTACGCCGAGGATGCGGCAGCCGATGGGCGAGAACGAATGCGAAGTGAGGCGACCGAGAAGAGAGATTCCGATTTCAGTGATGTTGACTGGGTTGGCTGAAAACTTTAACCTTTTAAAAAAACCGTAAAAGAGGCAAAAATTTTGATCAAGACGAACAAACTAGTACGAGATCGAGTCTGCGAAAATATGCGAGTGAACGGAATCACGAAGAGTACGAAGGTTCGATACCTCAGCGGTAAGGAATATGAAACCTTTCTGTTTGCAAAGTTGATGGAAGAGTGTGCCGAAGTCATCGGGGCAAACACAAAGGAACAGACAACCGAAGAACTCGCTGATCTCCTCACGGTGGTCGATGCGGTTCGAAATCACTTTAACATTTCGGAGAACGTTCTCTCCGATGCCAAGACTCAGAAGCATAATGAAAAAGGAGGCTTCATCGATGGCTGTTTGCTCGAAGGAATCGAATACCGGGACTGATAATTATATCATTGCAGTTGGTTTCACTGACTTCAGTTGGGACTTTGTGACACAAGAAGCAAGAGATCAAACCGGAGCATTGGGAATGGTGCGTAGGGCATACGACAATGGGAACACGAGCGAGACGCGAACCGTTGCGTTTGTTCATCCCGTTGGATGTGAGAAGCGTTTTCTCATGGCTGATCATGATCCTATGTTCAGGATGTACAATCCTGATGAAAGAGATCCTGAGAATGATGAGGATGAGGAGTGGTTCGATATGGAAGGCGACTGTGATGATGATTACCTTCGACAACGAGATCGATGAATAAGTTAAAACTACTTGGGTTGATTGGTACAGAGTGCAAATTGTGTGGGTACAACAAGTGTCTTCGTGGTCTACATTTTCATCACATCCTTCCCCCATCGGATGGGCTGTGGGAATGGCGACGAGGATCCAAGACTATCTCCAACGCTCTCTCCCATCTTCCCGAGTGGCTTCAACTTGAACAAATTGATAGAGTTATCACTTTGTGTGCAAATTGTCATGCAGAAGTTCATGATGGTTTGCATCCAGAGATTCCCTGCCCACCGACGAGAAGTCCGGGTGGCAAGGAACATGTGGTAGAAACAGTAAAACAAGAAACAACTCTTTGGGACATGTGAAAAAAAGGATTCATAATGAAAATCAATAAAGACTATTACGAGATTCGATTCTCTGCTGACGAACTGCGAATGATTGACGCGGCACTTTCGAGGGGTCCACTTGACAAGGACAGTGAGGACGACTATAATCGTCTACGTTGTTTGCTGTCTAAGCATGTCGAAGTATCTGATGTGATGGACGGAACTATTCCCGTGCCACCAGCAGAGACTATCACCGAGACCCTCCCCGAGAGTATCCTTCAATGATCACACCCAGCACGTTCAAAGGCTCAAACGCAATTGATGATGTTAAGCGTTTTTGTGAGATTAGCCAATACGCTGCATCCGACAGCACCGAGTACACGCTTGGCATGATGCTCGCAATACACGCGACCGAGTACATCACGAACAATCTCGACAGCATCACCGCCTCTCTGTCCCACCGAGAACTCGATTCATTGACCAATATGTTTCAAGTCTGTAGTGAAAGAGTCGCGGAGTACAGAAGAGATATCATGAACTCTCTTGAAAAGGATGAAGATTATGATTGACAAAGATGAAGTTTTCGGATTCTTGGACGAACTTCGTGAAAGCGGTATCACAAATATGTTTGGTGCAGCACCTTTCATACGCAGTGCTTTTCCTGATGTGGACAAGAAGGAGTCAAGAGAACTTCTGGGTGAGTGGATGAAAACGTTTTCAGAAAGGCAATCAAACAATGGCTAATTGGGATATTACACATGGTGATTACAATGTTGGTAACAAGACCAATCACCGCGAACTTGTAAACTCTGTGGTTCACTGGTTCCTCGGTCGGTATTCCATGAACAGGAGATCGGCGGATCAACACCGAATCTTGAATATCAATCTCAAGACCTACGAGACGATGAAGTGTTGGGGTGAATGCTACGAGGGCGAGAACGCTATTGACTACGTTATCGACATCGCCACCGATCAATGCCTTCGGGACTTTATCGCTACGCTCATGCATGAGATGGTTCATGTTCTCCAATGGGAGCGTGGATCGTGGAAGGGAGAAGGGGAACGCGAAGCGACTCAACTCCAATACGATCTTGCAGACGATTTCTGGAGGTGTGGAAATGTTTGAGAATCTCATATACTTTTCACTGTGGTGTACTGGCATCACCGCAGTGTGTGCTTTTTTGAAGATTGCCACGGATTGGAATAAATCATGATAAACTACAATAAAGATTTGAACTTGAAGTTTGAAACTTCAAACAATCACGAAAACAAACCCTCACTTTTTCTCTGGGGTGTTGACGCAAAAGAAAAGTGTGATGGGTTGACTGTAACTGACATAGATACCCTCATCGAGTTCCTACAAGGACAACGCGATACTCTAGTGTCGAGTGCAAACAACAAACAACAAACTTTTCTTTTCGAAGACGGGTTTGAAATGCCAACAGTAAAGGATGAGCATAATGGCTAAGATTGATATTAATGATGTGGACTACTCAAAGTTTCTTCCGACCCAAGACTATGTTCTCGCCAAGCGAGACAAGGGTGAGGATAAAACTGAGTCTGGTGTTTGGTATGCCAGAGAAGAGCAGAAGCAAACTGCAACCGCACTCGCAATCGGTGACTCCGAGGATTTTGAAACCAGTCGTGTAAAGGTTGGCTCAAAGTTCTACTTTGTTGAAAAGGATTACATGCCTCTTGGCGAGTTCCTTATCATCAAACTTACATCTATCATCGGTGTATTTGAAAAGTGATTCTCTAACTGTTGGCGGCGTAGCCCAACAGGCAGAGGCAGTGGACTTAAAATCCATACAGTGTGGGTTCGAATCCCACCGCCGCTATTATACTGATTGTTTAAACTTTAAAGAAGTGTAAAAGATGGTAAAACAAAATCACAAAAGAGCAAAGGGACCAAAGTGGGACAAGGACGATGCAGGTCGTCCCATGTTTCGCTCCAAGTTATTTGGTAAACTTACTCCGCGTGATCCCCGATCTCAACGCCGAGTCTGGAAACAAAATAAACCAGATTTTGATTGAGAGGGGTTGACAGGATTCAATATGCGGTTACAATAATCGTATGACCGCGAGCGACACCGCTCGCATGACAAGTGAATAAGAACAACGTCTGAGATGACATAAAACTAAAAGAAAGAGAATGATCGTCTCTTTCTGGGACTCGCATAATGATGCTTTGATTGGGCATAGTGCAAATCCTGAGTGGTTTAGCGACCTGTCTGTGCGATGCAGAAATGCTTGTATGGATGACCCTTAGCGGGGTGTGCAGGATGGTCCGAGTAGGGTACACGCTAACTCGTACAGTCACCCGAAAGGTTCTGGTAATTACGACAATCCAGAGTCCCACGATCAACCCGGTGGGGTCGGGCGAAAGCCCGATCCCATCTTTCCCCCAGAATAGTGTTGACTTGATTTGATTCAACACTACAATGGACTAGCGAATGGGAAGCGGCTGGCGGCAGAGTCACTTCCTTCTTACTGAACCTGTCGTAACATTATGGAGAGTTCATCATGAACAAGACCCGTCAGATCATCAAGTTCCTCGCCACCGGCAAGGATCTCACCACTTCGCAGGTGCGAAGTATCTTCGGTATCGCCAACGTTGGTGGTGCTATGTCCCGAGTCCGCAAGACTGCGGAGCAGTACGGCAACTGGCGTATTGTCAGCACTCCTCTCAAGAACGGCAATGGTATGCGGTTCTCGATGAAGCGTGTGATCCTCGCCAACCCCACGGTTGACGCGAGTAACCTTGAGTCGAGCCTCGCCTGATTAGGAAGGTTTGATATAACACCCTATGATTACTAAGGATGTTAATTATATTATGTGTCCTCTCTCCCCAAACGGCTTTGCTACCCTGTCCTCAGGAATGTAAGGTGATGACACAGGTGACCTGTGCGGGAAACTGTGCAGGTCATCTTTTTTGGAGACAACTAAATATGACTGGTAAGCATGGTGCAGGCAAGGGAGATAAGTATCGTCCCGTTGACCAAGACAAGTACCGAGAAAATTGGGAGGCAATCTTCGGTGATTCAAACAGGAAGAGAAACTCATCATCAAATGCAAAGGGCGTATCTAAGAAGTCAAAGAAGACCTCTCCCCGTAACAAGCATTGACATTTCAGGATGGATAAAGAAAGGTTTTAACAATGAACGATATTCAACTAGTGAGATTTACAAGCGGCGAAGAAGTTCTCGCATCTCTTGAGCCGACCGGCGATGCAACTAAGTTGCTCAAGCCGCACCTCATCATTCCGACACAGGGTAAGGGAATTGCTCTTATGCCGTGGTGTCCATACTCCAACATTCAGGACGATGGTGTCGTGGTTCAAAACGAAAAGATCATGTTCGTCACCACTCCCCACAAGGAACTGGCGAAGGAGTACACCACGATGGTGACTGGTATTGAAGTGCCAACCGCAAGTGAGTCGATGGTGCTTGGCAAGGGTCTCATTACGGAAGGTTGATCGATGGCTACACGCTCTGCTTATGGTGTTGGAAAGAACAGTGATAGATCTTTTAAGGCTGGCAAGCCCCGCCGCCCCGGAAAGAGAAAGTCATGGGCTACCTCAAAGGGTAAAACTTCCAGATCAGGAAACGGTAAAAAGTTAAGGTTCTAATCCTCTGGGTGCGTAACTCAGTTGGATAGAGTAGCGGTCTTCTAAACCGCAAGTCGCAGGTTCGAGTCCTGCCGCACCTGCTTTGTTCGGTCCTGTAACTCAATTGGTAGAGTAGTCGGCTTTTAACCGATAAGTTGTGAGTTCGAGTCTCACCGGGACCATTCGTTTTTTTTCTGTTTCATTTACAAAGGAGTAAATATTATGTTTAAGGTTCTTTCTAATGTTTGTTACGGACTTGGTTTTGGGTCCATCGCACTTTCGCTTTTTGCCTACATGTCATCCGGTATTGATGAAGCAACCTATCTTGGTCTTTGGGTTCCTTCCTTCCTTCTGGTTGGTGGGTTTCTCGAATCCCGAGACCAGTGAAAGTAATTCATAAAATTCAAACCCTAAGGGACTATGCCTTTCCGTTGTCTTTGTCTGAATCAAAGTCATCGAAGAGGCATGTCTCATTGATAGTTGATAAGGTTGGAAACATTCTTTCACATGGAAGGAATGGTGTGAAGACACATCCACTATCAGAGAAGTATGGATATCGTTACGGAGAAATGCATTCTGAACTTGACTCATTCACTCGTTTGCCTTACCATACACGTTGTAGAAACGATTTGATTCTTGTGAATTTTCGTTTCAACAAGTTTGGTGATATGCGTATGTCTCGACCATGTGTAAAGTGTATGCCGTGGTGTACAGCAATCTTCTCACGAATCTTTTATTCAACCCGTGAGGGTATTAAGGAACTCAACAATGGCGAATGCAAAACAAAAGAAAGCAAAACAAAAGCACCGGAAGCGTAACGCAAGAGAAAAGCGTGCGTCAATCGAAAGCCTTTCAAATGCAAAGGTTAAAACAATTAATAAAATGTTCCGTGATGGAACTCTGCCAAAAGAACTTCATGAAAGGGCAACGGTAAAATGAAAGTAGAAAACAAAAACGCACATCGTGCAGCAGATAAAGAGTATTACTTTGCTACTCACGTTAAGAATACTGACGGAGAAGTACAGATGCTGCTCCTGACTGACAAGGAATATGAAAGAGCAGTCAAGAGAGCAGAAAAGAACAAGGAAGATCTACCCAGTAACTACACGATTGTTCGCCCGAAGAAGGAACGTGGAATCTTTGACTGGTTGTTTGGAGTTTGATATGCACACAGTAACTTACCACAACAAACAAACTGGAGACGTTCTTCGTCTTCTTCTGACTGACGCAGAGTTTCAAACAGGTCTTCATCGAGCACAAGAGAACGCAGGTGATGTTTCTCCCGCCCCGAGGACCGAAATTCGTGAGATCGTTGGAGATGCTTGTCACCCCAACACTCTTCTCGATCCAAATAGTCCCGACCAACTGAACGGGTAATCCATGCCCAAGAAAGTAATCGATAAGTTTGATTTAGAAGCCGAACGCGAGGGTTCCGCAGTCAAAAGACATACGGTCTTGCGTTCGGCTTGGGGAAAGGGTACAATCAAGTCACGCAAGGGTCGCAAAGATGCGGAGGCTGCAATCGAAAGACGCACCGTTAAAGGTCATTACTCAAGGAGTGTATAATGTTTAGAAAAAATAATCTATTATCAAAATATTGCTGGTTTACAGGATTCATGTCCATTCTCATTTCAGTTGCTCTATGGTTCGCCCATGATCAACTCTCAGGAATTTTTGTTGGATTGTGGGTTGCACCTCTGATGATTTTAGCAAGAAACGCAGAGGCTTGAATGGAGATAATGTCCGCTGTTTTTGGTTTGACTTGCTTGTCAATCTTGTATATGTTTGGTTTCATATTATGTGTTTGTCTCGGGAGGGATGAATGGAAGCGGTAGTTGTTAGTTTGGTATTTTTGTATTTTTTTGGTTTCATTGTTTGTGTTTGCATTGGTGGTGGATCTAGTAGAAATTCTTGGAGAGACAGCACCCCAAGTAAACAAGAAAGAAAGACTCGCAATGCCACTGTCATAACCATCACACGGCAAAATACTGATAACCCCGACAGTGAGATTATGAGTAATTACTCAAGGAGAGTGTGATGGGAATGTTACCCACTTTGTTTGAAGATGAAAGGTTATATCCACTTAAACGTTTTACTAAAACGATACCCGGATATTACGCCACAAGAAGTGGTAGAATTTACAACAATAAATCGAATGAGTGGGTGAAGCAAATCGTGGCGAACACTGATAACGCCAGAGGAACTTCTGTTAGGTTTAACATTACTCTTCCCAGTAAAGATTGGCTTTTCGAAAAGACAGGATACATCTACTCTTCAAAGGCAACCGGCTGGAGTGTACACAGGGCTGTCAAAGAATCAATCGAACCAATTGATGAACATCCACCCGAGTGTCTAGCGGATACATGGAATGATGTTCCAGAGGCGTGGAGACAGTGGGTAAGAGACACAGCCTTGATTGATCATATCGATGATGACCCAACAAACAATAATATTAAAAATCTGAGATGGGCAACACCAATGGAAAATGATAGGCATCGAAAAAAGCAAACCATCGTTAACAAGGAATTGCACCAATGAAAATATTCTTCATCTACATTTTAATTCTTATTGTCGGTATTGGAGGATTTGTAGCAACAGTTTCTTTTGGTTTACCGAAAACTGAAACCTACGATAGCCTTGTTGCCTTTTCTGGAATGTGCATCGGTGCTTTATGTTCCGTGCTGGTGATATTTTTTTCAAATAAGAAACCAAATGAAAGAGTTTGACTACAGTCTAGATTATGATACGATAGACTTTCGACAAACCCCAGAACTCTATCGTATCGGTAGAGGCGAACAAGGAGTGCTTTTAGTTGAACCCTACAAATCAGAAATCTGTCAACACTGGAGATTCAGGACTCCAACTATCGCAAGGTGCTCGGCACATACTATTAGCAGGATGTTTAGGGAATATCTTATTCGTTCTGACTTCGTTGGTGCTGATATGGCTCGAAAATTCCTCATGATGGGATGGACGAGAGCAAGACGATATGCAAATCATCGTGATGGAAACAAATACGATGAAACTGGAAACGTAAAACCTCAAGAGGTTGATCACTGGACATGCGGGAAGGCTGAGTCCGCGAGAATCTTTAAAGAGGCTTACGACAAAGCGAGAAAGAATGAAGACTATCAGAGGATGTACAAGGCATGGAGGAAACAGGAAAATGAATCTACTTGAGTTTTTTAGTTATTTTTTCGCACCCTTTTTGTGCTTGACAATGACGACCGCCTTTGTAGTATGGTATGTAAAGGATAATGCTTGATGAATTGTCATGAATGTGGGAGCCTGATCCCCCCTGCTCGATTAGAGGCGATGCCAGACACAGACTATTGTATTAAGTGTGTCGATAAGCATACCGAACCTGTGGTTGGTAGAATGATCTATAACCACAAGACTGCTGGTGAAGTTATCATTGCAAAGGGCAAGGAAAACATTCGCCGATTGAACCGTGAATACGCGAGGGCAAGATAATGACAAGAAGTAAGCCAGACATTGATGTCGCCATAAAGGACTTCGTAAAGAAGTGTCGAGAAATCGTTCTCGCAGATGGACGGGATAAACTTGGTTATGATCTTGAGATCGGTGGTGGAAGAAAGTACACCAAGATTATTATGAACACAGGCAATCAAAAAATGGTCTGGGGTTTCATCGACCGAACGAATGGTGATGTTCTTAAGGCAGCAACTTGGAAAGCACCAGCCAAGCATCCCCGTGGAAATCTTTATGACCCGTATGGTGGAATGTTGAATATTAACTGGACGGGTCCAGCGTACATGGACGCAATAAAAAATACGGAGAACTGATTTGTCTACTACGATGCCAGAGAACTGTAAAGTATTTTACATCAATGATTTTATTGATGGTTCTTTAAGTGCAGCACTTTTACACTTTGCAAAGAATACCAGCCTGTGGTCAGAGGGCAGTAAGGGGCAGTCTCATCATGCTTGGAAAGACAGATCAATATCCCCCAAACATCTCCCCAAGTTCATTGGTGTTGGTCTTGCTGAAGTTTATCGAAATCTTCAACAAGAGATCATGATTCGTCATGGGCTGAATGAAACCATCTACGCAGATACCTTTAATTTGTGTCGATGGTATCCGGGTAGTAGTCAGCCCGCACACAGCGACAACATGGAGGGTAAGACGGATGCACCAAAACATAAACATCGCTCGTATGGTTCTGTCATTTACCTAAACGATGACGATTACTCTGGTGGTGAAACCTTTTACAAAAACTTTAACTTCATGGTTCGCCCTGTCGCAAACATGGTGGCGTGCCACCCTGCTGATGTATTACACTCACATGGGGTGAAAAAAGTCACTGGTAACATACGCTACACCATAGCGTCATTCTGGACATTCGATAAATCAAAGGAGGTTAACTTTTCATGAGCAGCCTAGACATGATTACAAAGTTTATTCCGTTGATCGCTGGCATCCTTTACTT
>VMHT01084544.1_pt1 | contig 14503 bp, 4 predicted proteins | sample 4693611 | NCBI WGS metagenome assembly VMHT01 (sample SAMN12280063, study PRJNA550983) | marine metagenome | isolation source: seawater sampled from same location over 5 years 0.02-0.2 micron viral filtrate | place: USA: collected off the coast of southern California halfway between the port... ... | reverse complement strand
TTAGCATCAGCTATGTCGTCTTGTAATGTATAGTACATTCCTACAAAGGAAGATGTAATAACTATTAAACTGACTATTGTTTTAATATCTAATTTGAACTCAGTTCCTTCACTTATTTTCATTTCTAATCTTGTAATACGTTTCCAAATTTATCTACTTTTTGTTTTTTATATCCACCTTTTGTTACTGGATTTCCAAATTTATCTAATTTTTCTTCATCTTTTTCTTTAACTATAATATTTCCAAACTTATCTTTTTTTATTTTTTCTTTTTTTAAAGCCTTTGGTTTTAACTCCCATTCACTCCACCCTAACAGTAAGGCTATACGCATCCATGTAGCAGTTTCTTCTGCAAACGCACCTTTCAAGTTCTGCATTTTCGTCATCAATCTATCTACTGGTACGTTGGTTACTGCTGATACTACTTTAGCTGTAGCTTCGTAAGCTGGGTTATCCAATGAAAAACCTTTGTCAATCATTTCTTGTCTACGCTTTTTAGAATCAATATACCATAAAGCTGACTTTATTCTTTTTACTTTAGAATCTACTACTGGTGATATAGCAATTAACTTCCAAGCAGCATCTACGTATTCAGGTCTAGATCTTTTACTCCTATCATACACATCAACAACTGTATTTTTAAGAACTGAAACTATATGACCAGGAATACCTAGTCCTCTAAGTTGAGAATCTATTACACCATTTATAGTTCTAAAAGTTTTTTCATCTTTAAACTTTTCAATGTCATCTTCCTCATCATAATCTCCAAAACCTAAAGCGAACATACCTGCATGTGCAGCTTGAAACCATAGGTTTTGTACTAGTCCATAGTATATTACTTTAGAAACATTTTCAGTATCGCTACCTCTTCTATTAGATATGTCTTGAATGGCTTTCTTTTGTATTCTTACATATTGCATTTGAGTATTAGCCCAACTTAAAAATATTCTTCCTAAGTCACTAGCTTGCTGCGATGATGTCTTGTCTGGTCTACTAGACTGTTGTGACTTTTCAGATATAGCAACAAACTCTTCATAAGCTTTAGCTTTGGCTTCTTCATTACTAAAACCCTGATTAACTAACTCATCAAGTCTATTTCTATAAAATGTAGCACCTCCAGATGCTATAGCAAAGCTATCCATAAATTTTGTAGGCGAATAACCTTTTTCAATAACGTAGGAAACAGCAGCCTTGAACTTGTTTTTAGCAGTTTTAGCAGCATTAGATATTTCACTTCCTTGTAAATCTATAGACAATCCATTACGTCTATCTTTTAAATAGTCTGAATTTATTAAGTCCATAAAATCGCTCCAGTACTGAGGTTGATTAGCAAATGCTTTACCAGCTTTTAATATATTATTATTACTCCAATTTAAAAAGTTAGCAGCTGATATACCTTGTAATAAGGCTGACCTCATATTAAAAAACATTACAACCCCTTGCGCGTTGTTTAAATAATCTAATATTTTACCAGCTATTCTATTTTGGCCAGACAATCTATTAGTTCCAGCTTTCATTCTAGCTAACATGTTTTCTAATGCTTCTCTATATCTTGGGCCTAATGCAGCTTCTAATTTGTTTAAATTCTTTTCACTAAATATTATATCTGCATTCTGTTGCCATTGTTCTAAATACTTTTTTCTATTTATAGTATTTAAACCTTCAAGTATATCGCTAGAAATTCCTCCACCTAACCAACTTTTATCAGGCTTTATATACTCACCTTTGTTTACAGCTATTACTTGTTCTGCAAAAGTTCTAAGCTCGAAGTTGTCTAACACATAATCATTTACTTCTTTTAAATCAGACTTAGATAAACCAGGCACGTCATACCCTAATGAGTTCCATATAAAAATTCTAGCAGAGTTTTCATTTGAAAAACCTGTGTCATTTATTTTTCTAAGATTTTTAGGTACGGCATTAAGATCTTTACGTAATTTTCTAAAATCGTCCATTACGTTTGTCCTAGCTGTCTGCATGTTCATTTCAGCTCTAACATAAGGCATTATTAAATGCTGATTAAACCATTCCATAGCCGCTTCACCACGTTTTCCTTTGCCTAATAATGGATAAATTAAACCCTCAAAATCTTCTGCAGAGTAAGGATGAATCATACGATTATCTTTACCTTTGCCTATCATAGCAGCTTTAGCAGCTGAAAACTCTTTATAGCTTTTTATACCAGTTGAGTTTTCTATTATGTCATTAAACTGACTATCTACTTCTTCACTAAACTTAAATTTAGCTTGCTGCACTTTTGATTTAACATCTATTTGACTTAATGCTTCTTTTACTGCTTTTACATTTTGAATTGCATCATCTGCAAAATAGAAATCATTAAATCCATCTGCTGCTTTTTCTACTATCCACCTTGACTTTGCCTGTGGCGAACCGTCTCCTAATCCAGTTATGTTTCCTAAAGGTATATTTATTCCAACACCTTTTAAAAATTCATATATAGCTGGAGCAGATTCTGAAGATCTAGCTGTTAATACAAAAACATTATCAGATCCTCTTGCATTTATTATGGTTCTAGCTAAATCAGCCAATGGCCCTTCGCCTCCATCTCTAACAGTGTTAAAATCAGTAAAATCCATTACCGCTCCATCATTTACAAGATCTAATCCATCTTTTGCAAATTGCTCAGCGTTTAATCGTCCTTTTGTACCATCTGGAAGTGTATAGAAAACAAGATTAGAACTAGTAGCTAGCGTATCGTCAAAATCAAATACTCTTATCTTTTTAACAGGTGCATTTAAATCCCTAGCTCTAGCTAGTGATTCATCCACTGTAGCAGCAAAACCTAAAACCTCAGTAGCGCTCATGCCACTTTCTTTAAAACCTGTAACTTCGTTGTTTAATGTATTAACATTTACGTCTCTAGCTTTTTGATAATCTTCATATAACTTAGCAGCTATTTTTGACTCTTCTACTATTTCGCCAGTTTCTATGTCTAATAATTCGTGAGCAGCTCCTCCTTTAGTATACTCATTTACCCATCTACTAACTGGAGAGTCACCTATTTTGTAATCTGTAGGCATGCTTTGCTGAAAGAAAGTACCAAAGTTATCATTGAATGAAGTGTGTATTACTCCTACGGTATAGTTTTCTTGTAGTTTTTTAAGATCTACTTTTGACTTATCATTTAATACTGCATCAGCAATAGCTAAGTTAACAACTAGCGCAGGTATACCATGCTCATATTCAAATTGTTTTTTACCATTAACATTCAACTGTGTAGTAGGTGGGTTGACTGGTAAGTATTTTAATCTAGCTGCAGCACGTATAGGTCCTTTCATATTTTCACCCATACCTTTAGCTAATAAAGCAATATTATCGTTTGTTGCTAAGTTTTCATCAAGCAATTGCTTAGCAGCTTTATAATTATTAACTACAAAGTCAAAAGCCCTTTCTGAATCTTCCTTTCTGTCAGCCATTTCTTTTTCAGAAATGTTATTATTTATCATGTCCTTACTGACTGCTTGCGTTTGCAGCCTCAATGATTTGACTACTTTAACTTCGCCGCTTTTTAATTTGAACTCAACTGTGCCGTCTTTCTTTTTAGTCTGATAACTTTCTAGGTTAGGTATAAACCCCTGTAAAAAACCATCAACAAATTCATTTTTATTACCATACAGCATTGCTCTTTCTCCAGATTTATATCCATCTTCCATCATACCTTTATACTGAACATATGTAGCAGCTAGTTCAAGTGGATCTGGATATATTAAATTACCTTTGGCATCTTTAAGTTTCAACATCTGTTGAGCATTCAAATTCATAAAGCTTCTTTGGTTCTGTATGTCTGGTCCATACTGCCCTAAGTTTTCTCTTAATAAACCTGCTAATGGTCCTGTGTTAAAAAAGTCTGCATAAGATTTATTTGTGTTGCTGTCTACGATATCGTCTACAAGTTTTTGTACATTTAAATTTACACCTGGATTTTTCTTTAATTGTTTAGAAAAAGGAGCTAATAATGTAGAAAACTTATCAACTAATTTAGTGATTTGAGGTTTAGTAAGTGTACCTTCAGGAAAGCTTAATTCTACAATAGATCTAACCTGAGGTCTTCTAGTTTTAACATCATTGCTAAAGCCATTATTTTCCACAACTGATCTTAGGTTGTTTATAAATGAGTCCTTATTAGCTACAAACTTGTTGTAAACATCTTCTCCTAGATTATTTTGTAAATCTTCAGAAAACTTAAACCCTGTACCTCTACCTACAGCTGTAGCGTATTGACTTAACATTTCAGAGCCTAATTGCTTCTTCATGTCAGGGTTGTTATCAGTTACTTCTTTTACAAACTTTTCGTTTGTCAACACCTCCATGGTAGCATCTAAACCAAATTGCTTAGATAGCACTTTGGCAAGAGCATTGTTTCTACCTCTTACCTTAAAGAACTTATTAAAAGTTTCTAAACTTGGATTTAGTCTTTCGTATAGTTTAGGACCTTGTGTAGTGGTAGCTGTTTTTAAATCACCTGAACCTTCGTAGGTTTTAACCTCTGTTGGATTTAATGTAGTTCTACCTGTCTTCGCATCCATGACGACTTCTTTTGCTAGTATTTTATCCTTAGACAATCTTTCAAGAGCTACTAAATCTTCTATAGGAAGTTTACTTAATAAATAAGGTCGTGCTTGTTTTAAAAACGAATCATATACTTTAGACTTGACAAACTCTTTTTTAACTAATTTATCAAACTTATCTGCAAATCTAGACTCTAATTCTGAAGTAAAGTTTTTATATATACCTGCTAGATCACGCTCAGCTTGACGTTTAGTTTCTCCAGTAGGATTTTTCTCTATAATTTTTTTAACTTCATCTAAAGTAACCATAGGACCTGGTCCTTCTTTAGTTCTACGCTTGTATTCTAATTTAGGTAACCCCTCTGACAGCACATTGGAAGTGCCTTCCATAATAGCATTGTAAAATTCACCGCCTGTTTCTATGCCTAAATCTTCTCTTAATGTTTTATCTAGTGTTTGACTTACAGATTCTTTAGTCGCAATATTAATAGCTGAACCTAAGTCTTGTTTAAAGCCTAAGTTTTCTCCGTATTTTTTTGTAATTAAATTGTGAGCACGCTTAACTTTATTAGGCAGTATTTTAGGACTCATCAAGTAAGCATCAAAATCATTGTTTTTAGTAGGGTCAAAATTTTCAATAGACTTTGTTAACTCGGCTTTGGCAAACGCGACTAGTTCTTCTTTTGCTTCTTCTTTAGTAAAACCTTCATAAGGATCTGTATTAAAATAGTTAGCTTTACCAGCTATTTCAATCATGTTTTTTTCATATCCTTTTAAAATCTCATTTAACACAGCTCCTTGTCTAGCTGTACCTAACTCACCTCTAAATAAACGTTCTGTTTTGTTAACTCGTTCTTTACGATCACTATTTGATTCACCTTTTTTAAACTTAGGTAATGTCTGTTTTAAATCTTGAAACTTCTTAGTTAAAGAAGCCGCTTTTTCTTTCCATCCATTAGGCTTTTCTTTTGCTAGTTTTTTTATAGCGTCTAATACGTCGGCTGCGTTTGTAAAGTCTTTTGTTTCTGACAGTTTAAAACTAACATCCTCAAACAAAGCGTCAACAGCTTTCTTACCTAAGGCTTTATCTAAATCTTTTTTAATCTTCTTAACTTCTTTTTGACTTTCTTTAAACTTAGTTTTAGCATCTTTAATTACTTTAGATTTCTTTAGTTCAGCTATACTACTCGATGTTATCCTACCTTCTGATACTGCTTTACCTAAATCGTATAGGTATTTTATAGCTCCATTTTGACCTGCTAAATCTAAATTAGGTTTTTTATTACTTTTGAATATACCGTTAGTTAAGAAACCAAAAGATGAAGACATTAAACCACCTTGGTTGTTGTCTAGATCTATTTTACCTTTACCAACTAATTCTAGAAAATTCATTACTACTTCATCAGAAGCTTTAAGAGCACCACCTCTTCTAACCTCCATATACTCTAGCAACTTAGGGTCATTAGCTTTTAGGTAGTTTACTATCTCTTCAGCTAGTGGATCAAACGCTTTTGAGTCTGTACCTAGCAATTCATTAAATATACCATGACTAGCTTCATGTGTTGCAACTTTTACATCTCCATTTAATATAGCATTTTCTCTAAATATTAAACTTTCTGATCTAGCAACCTTATTAGGGTCAAATGTTATTACACCGTCACTATCAAACGTTATATTAACCCCGTTAGTTTTACCTTCGGCTACTTTATTATTGATACCATTTCTAGCATCTCTAAATTTACCTTCTAAGTCTTGTATCTTTGTTTTCTTTTCGTCCTCAGACAAATCACTGTCACGTATATTATCTTTGCTTGTAGCATATATATCTTCTAAATAAGTAATAGCTTCAGAATTAGTATCAAATTTAAAATACTTTCTTTTTGTTTTGGAATTATCTTTAGAGACATTATTAAAGTCTTCGTCTATTAATTCTCCGGTATACATACGTTCAGCAAGTTTAGAGACTTGATCATCTCTTACTTCACCTTTACCTTCTTTTTCTAATGTTTGCTTTGCTTCAGAAGTTATTCTATCATATCTAGCCTTATCACTAGTTTCAAGTAGAGTAAATCTATTAGCAAAGTTTTCATTGTTTTTCCAAGAATCTTTTTTAAATTGCAAATGATCAAATTGCCCTTTTAGTGTTTCTAAAAATTCTACGTCAGGGTTTTTATAATCTAAAATCTCATTAGCTACTTTACTTATCTTACCTTGTTGTAATACCGCATCGTAGAAATTATTAAAAGCTGTTTCTTCTGTAGTATTTTTAACTGCACCAAACTTATTTTGTATAAACGTGTCTTGTTCGTTTTGTAGATTATCTATAGCTTCTTGTTGCAGTTCTTGGTTTTCTTTAGATATCTTATTATTTTTAACTAAATTATCTAAAGAACGTTGTTGAGTGATTATATTACTTTCTTTAACTCTAAATTCTTCAAATGAGTTGTAATCTGTAAATTGTCTTGCTGCTAATCCAGCCATGAAAGGAGTTATAGACATTGCATGACCAAACATACCTCCAACGAAAGCTGCATGATCAGCGTTTTCTAATATAGGTTTTCCATCAATGAAGTTCTGTGTTAAGGTAGTACCAAACTCTGCGCCAGCTTCTAATACGGGGTCTGTGGCTAAATGTAAAGAGTTTTGTTTTATATACTGTTTCATAGCGTTCTTGTATGAAAGCATACTTTCTTTACCGGAGTTTCTTATAAGGCGTTGTCCTCTCTGTAGTATAGGAATAGTAGTAAATCTTTCAAAAATAGCTTCAGAAGCACCGTAACCTATAGATTGAACAGCTTGTAAAAATTCATTTTTAACTTTACCTGTTATAAACTCTTCTCTATCACCATCTGCCCAGTGTTGACCAGCTGAATAAGCACCAATAGCCCACGCACCTTGCCCACCTGTAGCCATTAATGTAGCTAATATAGGTATTTGTTTTCCTACCTCATTCGCTACAAAAGAACCAAAATTAGAATCATTAGAAAAAGCTCCACCTTGACCATATTTATTTTGACGAAAACTAACAGCTTCCCCATACTTACCTTGCACTCCCTCTTTCCATGAAGAATAATCATCGTACTTATCAGCAAAAAAGTTATCATACTTTTCCCATGCTTTTCCTATCACATCTAACTCTTCCATACCAGCTAATTGCAAGCCTTCGCTAGCCATAACTGCTCCTAAACCAGGTCCATATTTTCCAAGCTTACTAGCTAAATAACCTGCACCAGCTAATATATCTGTAAAACCTGTACCTATGTAACTCATTGATTGATTCCAAGTATCGTACTGCTTACCAAGTAAATGCAAAGCAGCATCGTTATCTCCTACTTCATCTTCTAAATCCCAAACCTTTTGCCTAGTATTAAACATAGCATTCATTTTGTTTTGCTGCGTTTGCCTAGCCGATATATAATTATCAAGCGTTTCTTGATTTACTGGTTTACCATTTCTTAAGGTAACTATGTCACTTTCATCATTTAGAATAAAGTCTTTGTCAGGGTCATTATACACAGACTCAAATGAGTTTACTGTTTGGAGTTCTGGTGCTGTGTAATATTCTTTTAGTTTTACTTCGTTGTTTGCCATCAAACCCATAGCTTCGTCTAAGTTTTTATCACGTGACACAACATTATAATACGATGCTAATTGTTGGGTGTAATTATCATTATCAGCAGATCTTAAATAGTCTTTTAAATTACCTTGTTCAATATTATCAAACTCACTATTGTAAAACTTTTCAGCTATAGATTGTTTTATCAACTCAGCAGGAATAGGTAGCTGCTTACCAGAAGCATCTACATATTGCTTCTTCAATTGCTCCTCTGTGCTTCTCCATATTTCACTTCCAGGCCCTACGTTTTCATAACCTCTTTTTTGTATATAAGGATTTTGAGAACCAAAGCCATTGTTTAAGTTTCTTAAAGCATCAGACAAAGTTGTTACACCACGTTTAAGACCAGTGCCTTGTACCTGCGCACTTGATTGACCGCTAGCTACTAACTCTTTGAGGTTTTTAAATTCTTCACTAACCACATAAGGCAAAGGCGTTTCTTTTCCTCCATAAGAAAAAGTTTTTCCTCTATTAGGGTTTTCAGGTATTAATTCACCTTTTTTAACATATTTTCCTACTCCATCAATCATTATATTTTGATCGTATGGGCTTCTAATCATTTTGACCTCACCAGATTCAGGAATTACAAAGTTTTTAGACCAAGCTTTTAATTCTCTTTCTGCTTCTTTAGTGTACGGATTGTCTAAAGTTGATTGACTAATTTCTTTAGGTAATGGACCATCAGCTACTGTTGTTTTAATATAGTCAGCTATCATAGCTGCATTAGTTTGAAATAAATTAGGATCATAATTGAATTTCCCATTTACATCGTAACTACCTATACGGTTTAACAAACCTTGTTGCTCTACATTTGGGGCTATACCTCCTTTTGTAGGTTCGTAATTATCATAAGGTCTGTTTAATAAAAACGTTTGTTTATTTAATATATTAGACTTCTTAGAGTTTAATTTATCTAAATCTATACCACCGTTTTCATTTACAAATTTAGCTATCTTATATTTTTGTTGAGCTAAGAGTTTTTGTATTTCTTCGTCATAACCACTGCCTATTGCATTACTTTCTAATTCTGTATATATATCTATAGAATCTGTTTTGTCAGTATTGTATATGGTTATTTTCTCTGCTTTCGCATAGGCTCCACCTTTTCCTTCTTCTGATAAATTACCATCTTCTGTTAACCTTAGTTCTGACTTATAACTACTAGGTATTTCAACTGTATAGCCTGGATACTGAGCCTCTATTACGGGTTTTAATAAGTTTTTATCTTTTCTAGAATAATGCTCATCCATATAAAGCCAACTGTTCTCTGCTTTACGTGTAAAAAGATCATCAACATAAGCTGTACTATTATCTTTTAACCCAACTGCTCCAGCTAATGCATTAGTAGTCTGCTGAGGAAACAACCAAGAATTTATACCTTGTGAAACTATTTCAGTCTCTGTTTCTACAGCCGAGTTTGGATTAAGTATATTTAACTCTTTTGTATTTTGCTTATATTTAAAACTCTGCTGTGGGTTCCAAGAATCGCTACCAGCGTAATTAGGTAATGTAGCTATTAAATTATTAGTATAAGATATGTTTTTATATTGATTCTTTTGATCTTCGTGTTCCTCTTCTAGTTTTTTTAGTAAATAAATTTTATTAGGTTTATTTCCTTCTTCTAATTCTTTTCTTTTTTTAAGGTAACTATCGTCAATATTATCTATAAGATTATCATCAGCTTGCTGTGTTATAGATCTTTCATCAGTTGTTTCAGGAAATGAAGAAAGATCCGCATTTCCATATATGTCTTGTATAGCGTCTATCTTAGTATCATCAACCTCGCCATCTCCAGCGCTAACAGTTGCTCCAAAATATTTCCCTAAAAAATTATCAAAATTTTTAGACTCTTCACTTAATAATTCTGGAGTAGTGGTTAATTCAGCATGCAAGTCAGCTACTTTGTCTGTAGTATTATAACTCTTTACAAACTCGCTAAACGTCATATCTGGTGCTATTACACCATCTCTTCTTAACTTTTCAAATAAATCTCTCATTTAGATATCGTCTAATTGTTTTCTTCCTTGCGGTGTACCCATTAAATATTGGTCGTCATACCCATATCCATAACCCTCGTCAAGTATTATAGATTCTAATGTGCTAGGATCTTTTATTTTACCGTTTTCAAATTCAATAAAGTTTGGATCATAACCTCCATATTCTGCAGGTAATGCATTTGGGGAACTACCATCCATAGGAAATACATAGACTTTATCAGGTGATAATTTTAAGCTACCATCATCTAAAACAGTTTTAAATGCTTTATCCCCATATTTTGCTTTTACATCTGCTCCAGTCATATATACCAATTTGCTGTTTGGATCTTTAACTCGAAGTCCAGAAGTCATTCCAGCTGCAAACTGTCGTGAAGCTTCCTGTGGAGTTGAAGCATTAACAAATAAATTATTCACTGATGTCGCACGAGCGGCATATGTTTTGAGTTGTCCCTGAGCTGCTTTTAATGTAGCAGGTTTATAACCACCTGTAACTCTATCAACTATTTCTTTTTCTTGTACAGCTTCTACTTTCTGTAAGTCACCATATATTTGACTGTATTTAGTTGCTAAACCTTTTACAGCTAAATCCATTTGGTATTTTTTAAATTCAGGTCTTGATATACCTGGAACACCATCTGTGTCTATCTCTCCAGTCTTCTCGTCTGATATACCTTTTGTATACTTTTCCCAATCATCATTATTTACTTCTGTTATAGACCAAGGTGCATTTAAACTTTCTTCTTCACTAATTAACCCTGATTTACGCATCGTTGCATATGTTTGAAAAAAGCTTGAAGCGTTACTATTTATATCATCTGCGAGAGCTTTATATATGTCACTATTTTCATCTTTAGCTGCTTCCATTATGTCATTACCTTTTACGGTTACTTTAGTTTTCCATACACCGTCTTTTTGATCTTTAAATTGTATTTTTTCTTTATAGTTTTCAAATAGATTTTCTCTCTTTTTAGTAGTATAAGTAGAATTAGACCAATTACCTATAGCATTTTCAGATTTTATAACGTAGTGGTTTAAATCTCTACCGTCTTTCATAAACGCAGCATTTTGTGCAGTTACATTTCTTATTTGATCCTCTCCATTATTATCTTTATAAGTAAATTTTACCGTCCCGTTCTTCAAGGTTTCAAAATTTATATCTGTTGCTTTATTGGTCGAAAGATTTTGTGCATCAGATAATCGGTTTTTAGCTAGATAATTAGCATCATCACTTATAGTACCAATACTATTTCCACCAGATAAATTTGTATTCCTTGCGGATTGTGACCATGCTTGTTGGTCATTTGTGCTTGTTTGACTAAATGTACCTATACCTTTTACATCTATATCTGACGATAGCTTTAATTGATTAGACTCCTGTTTCATCTGTGCATTACCACCAGAACCATAAGCCGCAATTTGCTTATTACTTATGGCGCTTGCTTGAGTACGCCCCCAATTCTCAATAGCGTTGTTGACGTCTGTATTAGCGTTCGTGGCTGATGCAGCTACAGTTTTTTCAAAAGAATAAGAATCTTCTAAAGCTTTAGCTTCTGCCGCTTCGTCTTTCTTTTTCTTCTCAGCTAGTCTAGCTCCCATGTTTTTCATAGACTCTGAAAGACTAGAGGTAAGACTTGATATAGATTGTGTTACCTGCCCAGGTAAAGCACTTAATCTGTATTGAGGTAAGTTAGGTTGTGCCATATTTATTTACTTATTTTTAGTTAAATGCTCCTGATCCAACTGCTGATCCAGCTACACTTGCTGAGCCTGTAACTGCTCCTAAAAAAGCAGCGGAAGAAGCATCTTCATAAGCTTGTTGTTGATTTCTTAAATAGTCTGCTTCACCTTGTAATCTATTTATATCAAACACTTCTCTTTCTTCTTGTATAGCAAATGCTCTTTCTTCTGCTTGTAATGCGCTTTGGTCTAAAGCTACACGTTGTTGTTGTAATTGAGCTGCTCCTTGAGCTTGTAGTTTTTGATTAGCCACCTCTTGTTTTTGTATGTCAGCAGATATACTTCTTTTTGATTCAGAAGCTGCTCTAGCTAAAGCCGTTGCTGAAGCTGAACCACCTGAAGACGTCATACCTTCCACCATGTTTGCTAAAGCTAAATCGGTTTGTTCCATTTGTATTTTAGCTGATTCTGTTGCGACTCCAAGATTAGCGTATTGATTTGTTAATTGAGATTTTAAAGCTCTAATATCGTCAGCTGTGTTTATTACGTCTTGTCTTCCAGCTATTGCAGCTTCAACTGCTTGTGCTGATTGAGAAACATCTGTTTCCATATCGTTAGCTTTGCCTTGCATGATGACGCCACCTACTATACCTGCCACTGCTGGTGCCGCTACTGCTGTGATTAATTGCCACATAATTTTATTTTAAGATGATTGTATAAATTTTGTACCTACTGACCATAGTTCTTTAGCTCCTCCTGGATCAGTTGTCGCGTCTGTTTGCATTACAACATTTAAAAAGTATCCTTTTAAACCGGAAGAAGTGTTGCTAAATAATACTTGTTCGTTTTGTAATAATGAAGAGTTTTTTATGTTTGCTACATACAAGTTTTCTTTTCTGTTGAAGCCTGCTCTCATAGGGTAACCGCTAATTGGATCTGTATAAAGTCCTTCGTTATAACTATATATTACACCTGATCCATCACTATTTACTTCATTTGGAGCAATATCTACACTTGTTGTGTCAGTAGACATTAATCTAACATACCAACCATTATCACCTTCGTAATTAACTGTTTGAAATACTTTCTTCATAGATGGAGAAGCATTTACTACAAACGATAAGAAACTAGTGCTTTGCTGACCGTAAAAGTTGTTGTAGTTTTGATCAAGAGTATTCCTGTAATGTAAATATAAAGAATAATCAATTGTAGAATAATAATTACCTTTTAGACTAAACATAAAAGAAGGTTTGTAAGTGAAAAAGCTTACCCAACCTTTTACTTTTTCATCAAAGGACAATGTGTAGTAGTCACTATCACTGTTTACATAAGTAGGAGTAGGTTGTAATGAGACTGTATAATACCTATTATGATTATCCCAACCACCTAATATTCTCGTTTTATAATTATAACTAAAAAGTCCTACCGCAGGAGGTACTATAGCACTGTCAACTGTTAAGGTATATCTACCAGCTGGACTACCTAATACAGGTTCTATAGAAGTAACGGTTGTGTTTAAATCTATTATGTCACCACTATCTGATTCATATACTTTACTACCTATTAATACATTACAAAATTCATCTACCATAATTTCAAAAGTAGACACTGCAGTAGCTGACGGTTCATCGACAGTAAAATCAATAAACTTTTCTCTAATGTTATTATCTAATGCGGTTAAATTATCTCTAAAAAAATCTTTCATACCATATTCAGATATTTCAGTTAACCCATCACGAGACAATCTCATTACCGTCGCTCTAATAGGATCTACAAAGTATTTTCTAAAACCAAATTGAGCAAATGACTCTGGATTTTTACCTATACCATATCTACCTAAATAAGGAACTACTTGACCAATCACTAAATTTTGCGTGCTTACGGGTTGTCCTTGACCTTCAGCTGAATATATAGCATCTTTATCTATTAAAGCTTGACTTACTTTATCTTCTTGGAATATGGTTAAGTTCGTTTCTTCGGCAAATAACTTTTGTATACTACCGTAAGACGGGTCTAATGATTTAGTAATTGGTTCACCAACAGAAAACACATTAGTTTGGTTAATATCAGTTCTTGAATTATAAACGCCAGAGTATATAAGAGAAGCTTGTCTAGTGTCTTGGTCTGGCGATTCTTCATTTAGATAAGCTCTAACTCCTTGTGAAACCATTGGGTTATTAAAACCACCTTTAATTCTAGCTTCTTCAATATAGAAATTAGCTGATGATGCTGTGTCTACCACTGCAGCATCTAGTGGAAAAGCTGGTTGACCAAAAGGATTCCAAGGTAATCCAGGCCAAACCGGCTGTGAAGATGTACCTATAGGTGTTCTACTTCTTTCAGCTTTTTTCATCATGAAAGAATTGTAATACTTTACATCTATTATGGTTGCCATATTTATCTTGTTAAAGTTAAATCAATAGTAAGTGTTGGGGAACTAGGCGATAAACCACTACCAGATCTATCAACTGCCTGTAAAATTATTTCAAACTGTATAAAAGTAACAAGTTGCCACGTTTCAACACCAGTTTGATAAGTCTCATTTTCAGTTCCTAAATTTAGAACACCACCATCAACTTCTACAGTAACATCTACAGGAGCCCATCCTCTGAGCCCTTTACTATCAATCATACATGTTGGTGAAATTATTACATTATTACCATTATAAGAAGCTTGAAGAGCATT